>Ga0123340_1005342_pt1 | contig 12201 bp, 6 predicted proteins | sample SirMexnodulemix_FD_89961 | JGI IMG/M metagenome (GOLD analysis project Ga0123340, IMG submission 89961) | Root nodule microbial communities of legume samples collected from Mexico - Siratro Mexico nodule mix | ecosystem: Host-associated > Plants > Roots > Nodule | place: Mexico: Nepantla... | reverse complement strand
GGATACAGAAAAAATCATAGGAAGTACTTTTTTATACAACTAATGGATGTTTCTTATTCTTAACGGGACTATACACTATACATAGTCTTGTGATCCCAGCTTCACTAATCTCACCAAATCTATAATTTAGGTAGATGGTGTGATAGAAAATTACATAAATAAGAAAAGAAAAAAAATAGTTGCTATAATGAATTCTTTTAATATTAAAAAAAGATATTTATAATTAACTGTAGATAACTCATAATTTGTTACTATTAAAATATATATTAAATCACTTTTTAATATATAAAAATATTTTCATCAAGACCCTGGCAATATGTCACAAAAAGTATAAGTAATAATTATAATTGAGACTGACTATTATACAAACTTTATTTCTTCGATATGTAAATAAGAAATATGTGAGCAGAGACAGAAGAGTGGGGAAGAAACATACTAAACGGAATGATTTTAGATTACAAGAACTTCCATCCTCCAAGAACAAGTACTCAGGCAGCTATAAAGTCTTTAAGAATTAACGTTGAATCACTTGCTTTGGGTGTAGAATTGTCCAACAACCCAGGTGGAACTAGCTAGGAACAAATCTCCAAGAGTTGGTTTTTGCAAAATATACTAAAAGCTTTAGGTCCAAGATGATGACAAAGATGGACTTTGTTGAAGGAAAGGTATTATGCAAAAAATTACAAGACATCATCACTCAATTTCTAGTAGTTTAGATTTATCATGAGATCAGCATTTCCTTGACTTTTCATAAGAAAAAAGCTCAAAAACATTTTTGTTTGTCAGATACTAAGTTTATGAATCAATAAAATGGTAGCATTCAACTTAACAATTATCATTGACTAAATATGACATTATATATGGTGCATGATGTATGTGATATATCCGTGACAACAAACTACAATAATATATCTTATATAATATGAATATGTCTTATTTTGGATTTAATTTCATAGTAGAAAAAAAATACTTCATCAACAAAATGGTAGGCTGTTATCATTTTCAATAATAATTGAGCAAGATGACATTGCTTATGTTGTATGTGATGCATTTATCTCAACAAACTAGAATAATATATCTCATAGAGCTAATTATTAAACGAAAAACAGAATTATGATCAACTCGAGGCTATATTTGAAAAGCTAGCAGCAACAATATTAGTGATGATTAATTCAATGAAGAATAAAAATTTCCTATTCCAAAACAATTTACTTCTTAACAAACTGTAGGAACTTTGTATAATATGTCAGTAGAAAAAACTAAAATTTGTATAATATGTCAGTAGAAAAAACTAAAATTTGTATAATATGTCAGTAGAAAAAACTAAAAGTAATTATGTTGGTTAATTGATGAATCAACCAATAAATGTTCAAACAACAATTGCCAAGAATAGAGGAAGTGAGAAAGATCTTGAAAAATTGGTACAAACAACAAAGGAATTATTCAGTTACACTAACTATGTTAAAAGATAACTGAATAAATTAAGAGAAAAATAGATTTTTTTTTCGTAAATGAATATCAATTTATACTATATCTTTTTAATGATTATTGTCTTTTTCAGAAAGAGCTCATAAAAAGGTGTTCAGTTTAGGCTAGAAATCAGCACAACAAATTATTGCACCACAGAAATTGATGCTTATAACCCCGTTGGGGTTGGCCATGCAATCATCCTTTGAAATTACACTACATTTAATATAACTGAATACCAATGGTTTAAAAATATAACTGATGGTTTTTAATATAACTGGCAGTGTTAATATAACTGAACACTAATGGTTTTTAAATAATTAAATCCCATATACGGATTATTTTAGTTTATTGAGATAGATATATAACATACAACAATGCCATCTTGCCCAATTGCTGTTAATATAACTTAACACCAATGGTTTTTAAATAATTAAATCCCATACAACAATGCCATCTTGCCCAATTGCTGTTGAAAATGAAATGGAACAGCTTACCATTTTGATGAAGTTCTCCTTTCTTCTCTTCCTAATTCAATCCAAAACAACACGGGTTCAAATTTAAAATTGAAAAATCGAAGAGCCAATGCGATAACGAGAGAGTAACTAAAGAATATTCAAAGTTCGTACACGAGAATGCCTTAATGAGATAATAGTCTTTGATGACTTACTTTTTACTAAGAGAATTGTCTAAAAAAGAAAATAAGGGAGCTGAAAGTTAGCATGCTAACAGTGTGATTATAGAGATGGTCATCCCACGGAAAATCTAACTACAAGAGAGAATAAAGTTTAAGCCAACACACAATACAATTAGATACAAAGACAGAAAAGAAATAATGCTTAGATCAACTCTTAGCACCTAGTCCTCGTGACTTTGGTAACCTAAGAGCAGTCAATGGGGTGGTGATGCCTTGTGATTCTCTACCTAATCCCTTCCCTTCAACAAAGCCCATCTTTGCCATCATCTTAGACCCAAAGCCTTTAGTATGTTTTTCAAAAGCACCAACTCTTGAAGATCTGTTCCTAGCTGGTTCAGCGGGGTGGTTGGACAATTCTGCTCCCAAAACAACTGATTCAACACCAACTCTTAAAGATGTATTGCTAGCTGGCTCACCTGGGTGGTTGGAGAATTCCACACCCAAACCAAGTGATTTAGGCCTCTTAATAACCTCAATAGGTTGTGCCATACCTTGACCATTTCTCCCCAATCCACCTCCCTCCCTATATCCCATTTTAGCCATCATTTTTGAACCAAAACCAGTAGTGTGTTCTTCAAATGAACCTATATTAGCAGAGCTAGTGACACCCTTCCCATAAGTCTCTTCACCCTCAACAACCATAAGTGGTACAGCTTCTGAATCGATTGTGCCACTTGATACAAATGACACAGGCTGATTAGCATAAGAAACCTTTTGTCCACTCCCTCTCTTGTCCACTTTATGGCTGCCTGAGTACTTGTTCTGGGAGGATCGAAGTTCTTGCAATCTAAAATCATTGCGTTTAGTATGTTTCTTCCCTACTCTTCTGTCTCCGCTCACAGATTTCTTATTTACATAGTCAGCAACAGAAAAATCGACATCCTCATCATCAACTCCCAACAACTGAAGTTTGTATAATAGTCAGTCTCAACTATAGCAAATTATAGTATAGATAATTCCAAACATGTAACATAGCATATGTATTAAGTAAAAAATATTAAGGTTTTGAAAGAAATGTCCCATGATTGAAATTTAAAAAAAAAAATAAACTTCGAGATATTTCAAAATTTGAAAGAATTAGGGTGCAACACTGAAAAAAAATTAGGAAGGTTGGGTCACTCTATCTCAAGGAGAGGGATGAAAACAGGAGTAAAAAGCATTAATGTTATGCAATGCATAAATAATTGTCAAGATGTCAAACACTACGAAACCTTTTCCAAGCGTTGTCTACCACTTGAAGATGGCATGGATGTAGACTGTGTCCGCGTCACTGTAACAAATCTAAAACCAAAAATCCAGACAAAAATTATTAAGTTTACAAGTCCTGACATTTAATTCTATGAATACGACAAGATCACCTTTTTTTGCCAGAACCTTGGCTGCTACTCTGCAATTGATAAATTCCTGCTAATCTTTGTATCTGTATTCATTGAGAACCCACATCAGTGAGAGGCTTATGGTATTTAAACATTTATGAAACCAGCTGTTTTGCAAAAACAAATAACACAACTGTTTTCTTAGACAAAATCAATGCTTGTGGCTATGGGACATGCAAAAAATTCTTGAAAAACAGAGAGTAAATGTAAAAAAAAGCCACAATAAATTACATATGGCTTTACAATCCCAAACTGTTTGAACGATCCAAACTTAACATGTTACTAAGTGTTATCGATTATCAGCCATATTGGTCAGATTTGTCAGTGACCGCCATAGCAACACACAATGGCAATAACTGAACAAGTCATTTCAAGATCATCTAATAGAAATGAACCGAGTTGGAAATATTTTTATCCTTTGCATAAATCGAATTTAAAAACTACCTATTATGTAATTGTTGTGGAGAAACTACATATTATCCTTTGGAAAAAGCCAGAGAAGATCTAATGGCAAAAAAGGGCCTTTTACTATATATATATATATGTTATTTTTTTGCTATAGCCTGTTATGGCATTCAATTAATTTTCATAAATTCATAAAGGATTTGTGGGTTACCATATTTCCGGTTATCCGATATTGATAAAAGTGTTACTTACTCAAACACTCAATCCCTTCAAGATTATTTTTCCACAAATCCCAATTTGATTTTTAGTGAAAAATCTATGACATGAACAGGACACTGATGAGCAACTATTGGTGGTGCTTATAAATTTTAAATAGTAATAATTATAGGAGATAAAAATATTTAGGACCATGAGATAGAACAGCCATACAGACAGGATACACACCTGTGAACAATCCCGAGAATGCATAGGCTGAAAAGAGAACATATCCACTTCCTCCAAAACAATTTGTTGTAATTTCTAGAATTTCAAAAAGGGAAAAAGTTATGTCGAGATATTAGAGCCAAAAACAATTTGAATATTGAATATTCATAAACTACCTCATCTAAGTTCAACATGTTTAACTTTAAAAAGATGTAGTTGTACTCAACATAGAATGGTATGATTTGGAATGTAGAAATAGATCACAAGACTCGGATAATGTGCAGGGTTTAGCTTATATAGGAGGAAAGTTAGCTTCGGATTTATATTTCTCATAACACAAAATGAAATGTGTCACTAAACAATGGATAATGCAATCTCTCTTTTGTGGTTCTTCCTTTTTATCTGCTTTCAAAGGCATATATACTTCATACAGCTAGTACATAATCTCTAACCTGCCACAAATACATGTTATCGGTCCAACTCTCGTAGAGATCCAAGTCTCTAAGATGTATAATAAACCTAAATACGTAAGCGAATCTTTATCTACACAACCTTTTTAACAATAGTTAAGATAGGCAAGAGACCTTCAATATAGAACTTCTACATGATTAGAAAGAAGAATTGCAGGCAACAAGCATAAGGAAACACCAGATGTATGTGAAAAAGATAGTAGAATCAAACACAGAATGTTAAGTAGTAAGCTGGAACCAATTCTGTTATAGGTAATCACAAGTAGATCTTGTTAATCTATACATATATAAAATATATTGAAAACTGGCAATTGTTTTTGAAAGATAAAAAGGGTGAAACAAAAGAAAACCATAAAAAGTATTGTTGCCATACCAAATTAATTTTCTCGAGGTCAACCCCACGATGCAGCATTCTTTCTCTGCGCTTCACAGCAATCCTTTCTTTACGAAGTTTCTTCTTTTCACCTGTATAGAATCTGTTTTAGCAAAATGAAGTGGTTGAAACTCTATACTATCACTTTCTCATCAAACTTAAAGAATAAATAGATGAGCACAAACATGCACGCATTTCCAGTTTCAAACTCCATGGATGTGAAAATCCTATAACATAGAACCACACTTCCACAACTAGGATATCTTTACAAAAAACAATGCAATCTAACATAGTCAAAGTATTCAAAGCTCAAGCAACAAACTGTGGAGTTCTAAAAACACACTCTATTCAAATCGTTGAAATTTATGTGAATCCCATTTGTTTGGGAATGGGACCAACATATTTAGAGGAAACCACATGAACTTCAACCTACAAGAGAGAGCGTGCCGAAAAAAGTGTTAGAAAATGTTGCTAAAATCCCTCTACACTAGTATTACCAGGACTTTAACTGGAAAGTTCAATGCTTTTGAGGTTCAAAAAGTATAATGTAAGTTCAATGAGACATATTAACTTCAACTAAAAGCTTAGAACTACGGGAACACTGGATATTTAACATATGTGAATGTGTGATGGTGGTACCGTGCATTTTTTTGGAAGCTTTGCTTTTCTGAGCGTGTGAAGGCCAAGAGTGAGGGAACCGAGGAACATGCTTCTTTCTAGAAGAGATGGTTCTTGGATCCTTTTCCATCATTAGGTTTTCCAGAGCTAAAGGTCCAGAATTTACAAATTGTTTCTTCTTTGGTTTATTTTTCTTCATGCCATATTCCCTGGAGGCTTCTTGAAGGGCAAAGCCATCCAACTTCTTCAATGCCTCATCATAGCAACTACTAGAAGAACTATCATCATCTGACTCGTTAATATCAGGTTTTAGCAACCATTTTGCATCCAATATGTTGTCACTACCACCAACTCCTTCTAGATAATCTTCTGCAACATCTGCATCAATGTCTGAATCACTATCAGATGTGTATTCTGAATCATTATTTTCAGATGAGTCAAGTAATTCTTCTGGCACGGACGATGCAGAACTCTCCTCATCCGATGAGTCTTCGTTATATTCTTCATTTTCATCATCTGAAATGTCCTGGGTGTATAACTTAAGACCTCCAATTGACAGAAAGCCTGAATTTCTCTCAGCACTCACATTTGGTGAAAAGTCTTCTGCCATCTCATTGCTTAACTCACAATCCATACCCTCATCAGAACCAGCATCCTTCTCAAATGATGATGAATCTAAAACTGGAGTTGATTGGGGCATCTGTTCCTGTGAAATGCCAAAGCCACTGGGGGTTCCTTCTTGTTCAGAAGGGAAACCTAAACCTTTATGGGAGCTGTCACCCAAAACAAAATCTGCATCATAACTGTAAGTATATTTCACAGTGTTCGGTTTTGAAGGAGGTGTTCTGTCTACATGAACAGTAACTTGGCACTGCTTGGTGTCCGCCAAAACAAAAGGTTGCAGCTGATTTTGATTACTATCTTTCGTGTTGTTCCCAGTCCCCATGCAAGTTACCTCCTAGTAAAGATAATATCAAACGGCAGTTGCTCAGCAGAAACTACAAACATAGTTCATCAGATCTTTACGTAATAAAATGCATACTAAACCAGAGACACAAAGACATGCTGAACACAAGTTAAAAGATGAGCAATATCATTTTCAACTATTCATGAAAATGTTGACAATATCTTCCACTAGGATACTTGGTAAATGCACTAACAAACTTCAGCATACACATTGTAAGAGTTCAAATTCATATTTGATTAGTAACACAATCCATTTTGCTTGCCTATATGGACAAGAAAAAACAGATCCACCCTTCAAGCCTGTAAAATAATCAAACCTTGGATAGTGGGAGCTTTTCAGTATCCTAACCTTAATTAATTCACAATAGCATAATAGCATGCACAATGAGAGTGAAGGCAAGACGAGTAAAAACATAATGAACAAAGCAGATATGCTATGTTCCAGTTTATAAGGAAAATGAATGAAAACTAACATCCTTATCGGGTACAACAAACCTGATAATCAAGTGAAGGATAATTGTATCCAATAGTAGCTCCGGAAGGTTTTGCCAACCCTCTTTTAGATGCAGATCCTTCTGCTCTGCGTTGGCTCCCGGACTTGTTATTGGAGCCAGAACTTCTCCCTGCATCTTTTTTTCAAAGAAGCACCCAGATTCAAGAATAATAACGATAAACAAAATCCAATTATCAGATTTCAACAGTAACCGGTTCTTGACGGGTTCTTGATGGGTTCTTGATAAAATACAAAAAACGTCTTAAGAATTTCTCCCAGCAACCCAGTTACAAAACAAGGCATAGAAGCACCAAGACCAGATTTTTAAAATAAGGGAATCTTGATGACAAAAAATTGAGAATTTCTCCCCGCAACCCAATTATAAAAACTAATAATAGAAGCACCCGAATTCAAGAATCATTGCGAAAAATTAAAGATTCAATGACCAACTATAACAATAGAGGAATCTTGATAAAAGAAAAAGTGCAGAATTTCTCCCTGCAACCCAATTACAAAACAAAGCATACAAGCATCCAAATTCAAGAACAATAGGAAACAAAAAAATCAATAGTTCAATGATAAGATTTGAATAAAGTAAAAACTTTCTGAAACCTGGAGTGTGGGTGGGAGAGGGAAGATGCCAATCGGCCAAGAAACCGCCCTCGACGAAGAAAGCGGTTTTGACATCTGAACCTCTTTTCTTTCGGGACTTAGGGTTGTTTGGAGTGGCGTTGCCACTGGTGCTGTTGTTGGATCTTCCTCTTCCTTTCGATCTTCTGTTTCCACCACCCATTTTTGCTTCGAGTGATCAACAATTGCTTCGATCGCTGTGTGAGAAAGATGCAACGAGTTCAAGAAGAAGAAAGGAATTATATCCACCGGGTTTGACCCGACCCAATAGGATATTCCCATTACAAATATACTTATTACGTGACTAAGCAAAACGTGTCAACCAAGCAAAAAATGAATTATATTAAAAAAAATTAAAAAATAATACTATTTAAAATATTAATGAGTTTTAGAAAAATAATTTTAAAAATAGGTAGATTTTAAAATTTTTATTCCGAAGCATGACTTAGTTATGCTTTTAAGTATAATTTTGATTTTGTAAAATTTGCTCTTAATGTCGTACTTGTTATACACTTTTCAATTTTTTTAATTATTTTCAGGAAAGTTGTGCTTAGAAACATAATTTTAGTTTTTTATTTTTTTATTTTTCGAAACTGTGGTTAAAAATATGAGTCTACTTTACTTTTTATTTTTTTCAATTACATGTAGAGAAGACGTATTTAAAACTAACAGAATTTCGTTACCTCGCAAATCAAGAAACATAATCACCAAGTTACTATCATTCTTCACAACAAATCATAGGTGCGAGTGAAAGTAACAACTTCAAGACCCTAATTTTATAAAAAATAAAAATAAAAATCTGAAATCGTGTAACTCATCATGACTTAGATAAAAAAAGAAACATGTACTTTTTAGCCACGATTTAAATATATATATATATAAACTTTCCTACGAATAATTAAAGAATAAAAAATAAAGTAAACTCTTATCTTAGACTCGATTTCAACAAAATAAAATAAAATAATAACATCTATTAACCACAACTTCCTACTAATAATTAAAGAAAAAATTGCATAATACGCTTTGAAATATGACTTTAAAGGAAATTTTTCACCATTTAGTAACTTCCCTTGTTAAGAGCACACTAATACTTAAAAAAATATCATACATATTTTTTTATTAAAATTTCTCTTAAAATTGTATTTCGGAACATATATTGTAAAAGAAAAATAGTTTATTTTAATTAGTTGTAAAAAAGTCGTACTTAAAAAAACAATTTAAACTTTTTTATTTTTTCTATTTTTTGTTAAATTTGTGCTTTGAAGTATAAGTTTATTTTACTTTTTATTTTTTAAATTATTCGTAGAGAAGTCGTTCTTAACCACGATTTTAGTTTTTTTATATTCTTTCTATAAAATCATACTTAAAAACACGAAATTACTTTTTATTTTTTCTTTAAACTCATGTGGAGTTACATGATTTCAATTATTTTTATTTTTTCTTTAAAATCATACAACACACCGAAAGGAGTGGAGGACGAATAAACTATAGAGGAATGAGGCGGCCATGAGGAAAATGGGCTAGAAAGATTCATGATCCGAATAAGGCATTTGCTTCGTGCACTCCATTAAATGCTTCCTGCACTTTATCAAATTTTGAATATTTCAGTTATGCCCTTTGAAGGGTGAGCTTCATTCTTTCAGTTGAGAACGAGTTTGGGTTGTTTTAAAGATAAAGAAAAGTAGTATGGTTAAATTTTGATTTTTTTTTTCTCGCATTCAGAATCGTTACAGGCTTCCCAAAATTAGGTTTTGGAAAACAATTTCAAAAAACCCGTTTCGAAAGTCATTTGCAAGGTATAGAGATGTATTTCGAAAAGGAGTTTCTGAAATTCAAAAATGGCTTTTTTAAATAATTAAATTATTGTAATACATTTTTTATTCTTTCAAAATTTTATTTAAAATAAAGTATGTTAGGATATACAACATTTCAAATTTAACCATACCTTTATATTACTGTGATATTAAGTCACAAACATTTTATCATCAAACTATACTATCTATTAATCAAATCATATTTTTACATTTTTTTAACGAGGATACTTTATACCTTCTAAAATTTCAGACTATATTTTTTTTTTAAATTAAATCAATCATGCCTAACATATTTTTAGATAGGTACTTCACCATTTAGACGGTAAACAGTCTCACAAGTAAATTAGGTTAACTAGAACTAAGCTAACTATATATGTATATATTTTATGTAACATGTGATATATATTTCTTGGCTAATAGCTAATATTTTATTGTATACAAGTTATCACAAACCATAGTATCTGCAAAATGTATTTTTTTTTTTTTTTCTCTAGCAGGATCGTTCCACTAAGACGTTTGTTTAGGTGGAGGTTGTTCAGATTCAGGAGGAAATTGTTATGCGTGTTTATTGCGTGTTTCGTGTTTTATTCTGATAAGTTTCCTTATAAACCTAATTAATTCAAACTATTTTTTCTTTCTTCCTCCACAAGAACCAATATATGTTTAATCATATTTAATAATTATCCGTCTGTTCAATTCTTCATTCAATCTCTTAATTTCATTTTATCATTTTCAAAACATTGCAAATACCAATTTAATCACTTTTTATAATATATGCAATTTAGTTATGTATGTAATTCTTATGAGGTAGATTTTATAAAATTTATGCATGTAAGATTTCTTTGAAAAGAATATAAAATTAACTGTTACTTTATTTTATCCCAGTTAGTTTTATTTAAAGTATAAGTAAATAACCCTTCTAAGGGACACTATCAACAGATGAATAATTAATGTGTAGCTTGATATACATAATAAAAAATCATTAAACTTTTGACTTATTTTATTCCATATGATAAGAATGTTTTATTAATAAGATATTTGTAACTACAATAAAATCATTACCAAATTGTAGTAGTACTGTAATATTAATTGGACCACAAATAGTAAAAATAAAAAATATTTATAAAATTATTTAAGAAATAAAAATATTTTTTTTACATTCAATAATATTTACATAAAAAAGGTTATTATTTTATTTTTTTATTGTTACGTAAACTTGTAATATTTTTATTTTATTTACGACTAATACGATATTTTTATTATTATTTATTATTTATTTATTAACATAAATTAGGATGACCTATTATAAATAATTTGTTTCACGATATATATGTATAAAATAGAAAAATATATACAATACAGTAGGTTTTTCAATAAAAAAAATTGTTTTAGCTGAATGCTTAAAAAATAAACTAATATCAAATACATATTTTGAAGACTAAATAAATAATTTTTTAAGTATCACATATTGAAAAATATAAACGGAATAATATTAACGTCATTAATAAATTGAATAATTTTCCAGAAAACTTATAAAAAAACTAAAGTGAATAAATAAATCACTTCTTGATGCGGAAATTAAGCGCCTGTTTGTTTTTTCAAGTAACAGACTTACCATGACTGTTGCACTATGAGAACGGCCGTGGAAAGTTAAATAATCGAGAAATAAAAGAATAATTAAGAAGAGATAACGAGGTAAAATCTTTGCTTCTAACTTTCTTTGCCACTATGCTAAGATTTGTAGAGAATATGATACATTGTTTATTAAACTATATTTATACATGATTTTTCAAAGAGATTTTATTTTTTTCTTAAATTGGAGGTCACCTTACTTGTGTTTATTGCATTTTTTCAAGACTTTATATTGTATTAAAAAAATAAAAGCATTTAATAACTTTAGTTTATCTTTTTAAGAATCGAAAGTTTTTTTTTTTCACATAAAGTTTGAAAAGTGTAACTCCACGTTCATAAGAGCATTGGAGTATTTCCTCAACTACTATACAAACTTCGAATATAAATGAATATATTAAGTTTTTATTTTTATTTTATTTTATGAGAGTAACCTGTCTTTATATTTGTCTTCTTTTGACTGTTATAGATGCTTAAGAATATCCTTGTTATAGAAGAATCTCTCTTGGTGTAATTCTAATATCGTTCTTGGTTAATCTTCACATCTAACAATATCACTTGATTCAATACATGTAAAATATAGTGTATATAATAAGTATTCATATAAAATGATAACACATTAGATGTTGTTTTGAACAACTAGTTAATACTTGTATAGAAACAAGTAATGCAATTAATTTCAAACTTTATGTTATAAGTAGAATTAAAATTAAAAGTGTTACCATTGTTTTTATTTTATTTTATATGTTGAATCTTAGACTAACATATTAATGATAAATATATATATATATATATATATATATATATATATATATCAAAAACATGCTTACACTAAATATC
>Ga0123340_1005341_pt1 | contig 12202 bp, 2 predicted proteins | sample SirMexnodulemix_FD_89961 | JGI IMG/M metagenome (GOLD analysis project Ga0123340, IMG submission 89961) | Root nodule microbial communities of legume samples collected from Mexico - Siratro Mexico nodule mix | ecosystem: Host-associated > Plants > Roots > Nodule | place: Mexico: Nepantla... | reverse complement strand
CTTTATAATTTTTTAATGTTGTTGTCAATATGTTAATTGTAAATAAAATAAGATAAATATAACTTTATTACATAAAAAATGGGAAATAAAGATCGTTTTATCAGAAAAGTTGAGAAAGTTGAACGTCTTTTAAAAACTAAAGATGAGATTGTTGTTTTATAAAATGTTTTAGAGACATATTTAAATTTAGAGGTATAAATATAATTTAGTGCACCATCAAATTAGAGGAGGAATAAATCATATGAATAAAAATATCGAAAAACATATTACTCTAAATAAGGGATTAGTAGAAAGAAATTCTTAAATTCACTAAGCAGGTATTACATATCTAAAATGCATAAAAACAAACAAATTCTTTGGAGTGCAATTAGAAAAAGTAAAAAAATTAAGAAAATTTTTATTTTTCATTTAAGTACTGATATTTTAACTTCTATAAAAATTATATTTAATTTACAACCAATTTATAATTACTTTTACGTTATTTGATTTATTTGAAATAATATAATTATAAAACTATTTTTAATACTAGATGTTATTTGTTAATAATTAATTATCTTATTTTAATGACTTCAAAGAATATAATTACGTAATTATTTTTAGTGTTAGATGGCTTTGTTACTAAAAGATTGATTATAAAGAAGATATTGTTATTTTATTTGTAGTTCAACAAATGAAATTGTCTTTCTTTGAATTATGATAATATCCGTGCCATCCTGAAAGACTTGTTCGTGGAAAATTCAAGGCACTGAACTTCCGTGAATCCTCCAAAGATAACTTCCTCTCCTAGGATAATGATATTTGACTCTTTGGCATTCTTATAACAATCTTAAATAATAATAATAATAATAATAATAATAATAATAATATATGAAATTAAGTTATTTAACTAAAATAAAAATTAAATATTAAATATAAAAGTAAGAAAATAGATTGTAAAATGGGAGTGGAAATTTTGTGTAGTGTGAAGAAATCAGAATCCTTTATTGGATATAATGCTTGATACCTTTAAGAAAAGAACATCAATTTTATAATGTTTCAGTAATATAATAATATTTTGAATTAAAAAGTATTAATAGGGATAAAAGTAGAAAAAATATTTTGACATTCAACATTTTCTCATTCATCTATTTAACATCTACGTATAATAATAAAATATTAAATTAAATTATTTAAGATAAACGAAACTAGATAGGACATTGAAAAGGAGATGCTCTAACCTTTCAAAAAGAAACAGAAAAAAAAAAAAACAAAAAGGTCCGGGATAGTCTAAATTTAGTAAAATTTGACAACTCCATATGGTCCAACGCCAGTCACCTCGTGATCCCACCAAACTTCTGGAAACATGAAATTAAGTTATTTAATTAAAATATAAATTAAATATTAAATATTAAATATAAAAGTAATAAAATAGATTGTAAAATGGGAGTGGAAACTTTGTAAATTGTAAACAAATCAGAATCCTTTATTGGATCCCTTACTGTAAAACTGTATAATGCTTTAAACCTTTAAGAAAAGATCATCAATTTTACAACATTTTAGTAATATAATAATAATATTTTGAATTGAAAAGTATTAGTAAGAGTAAAAGGTAGAAAAAATATTTTAATATATTTCACATTTCATACATCTTTTTAACAACTACGTACAATAATGAAATATTAAATTAAACTATTTAGTAAAATATAAAGTAAATTATTATAAAAAGATAATAAAGACAGTTGTTAAAGTTTATATTTTCAAAAATAAATTATATAGGATATTTAAGGAGATGTTTTAACCTTTACAAAAAAAATAGAAAACAAACAGAAAAGGAAAAAAATCAGAAATACCCTAAATCCAGAAAGTTTTGTCAACTTATAGTCGAACACCAGTCACCTCGTGATCCCATCAATGTTCTCAAAACATGACCTATCATCCACCGAACAGATTAAACAAAAAAAAAAAAAATACATAAACTCAGGTAAAATTAGGTACCGACACATTATAAACTAGGAGCATCCTTAGCCAAGCTGTTCTTAAAATGAGAGTATAAATTTTGAAGAGCGTCAAATAATCATCTCCCGTAAAAAATATCACCAAGTAGCTTTGCCTCATCGAAAATGCTGTCACTTTTGTTCATTCTCTTTTCTCTTCCGGTTATGGCAGTGATCCTCTTGAACAACCAGAGAGCCAAAAGCAAGCCATCGAGGCCTCGTCCACCAGGACCAAAAGGCCTTCCCATCATTGGCAATCTTCACCAACTTGACAGTTCAAAACTGAATGTCCAACTGGGGCAGCTCTCAAAGCTCTATGGACCCCTTTTCTCCCTCCAAATGGGCTTCAAGCAAGCTATTGTTGTTTCCTCTCCAAAACTAGCCAAGGAGATCCTCAAAGACCATGATCTTGATGTCTGCACCAGGCCTTCCTCACTTGGCCCTCTGAAACTCACATACAATGCCCAAGAGCTGATTTTCTCTCCCTACAACGACTACTGGAGAGAAATTAGAAAAATCTGTGCGGTTCATTTCTTCAGCTCCAAACGGATCTCCAGTTTTTCCAGTGTCAGAAAATCTGAAGTCAAACAAATGATGGAGATTGTATCTGGACATCATCGTTCTTCCAAAGTAACCAACTTGAGTGAGCTCATAATGTCGGTCTCAAGTGGTATTATTTGTAGGGTTGCATTTGGGAGAAAGTACGATGAAGAAGGAGCTGAGAGAAGCAGGTTCCATGGGCTGCTCAATGACTCACAGGCTATGTTGCTTTCTTTTTTGTCTCGGATTACATTCCGTTCTTGGGCTGGATTGATAAACTCACCGGCTCGTTTGGCCGTCTTGAAAACACTTTCAAGGCCTTGGATGCGTTCTTCCAAGAAGTTGTTGACGACCATCTAGATCCAAATAGGGTCAAACAAAATGAAGAAGATGATATCGTTGATGTGTTGCTTGAGCTCAAGAAGGAGGGTCGCTTGTCAATAGACCTCACCCATGATCAAATCAAAGCTATCATCTTGGTATGTGCTCATGCTTTTCCACTTTTATTTGCTAAATAGGAAGTAGTTGGTTTTTAACTAAGCTCAATGGTACTCAAATCCATGTACTATTTGGACACTTAAAAAGTACAAACTAAGAAATCACTCGAGCTGAAACTTTTAGGGTATATAGATGAATTCCATTAAACAATTACAGTTAAGGGTGAATTCAGCGATAGCTCCATACATTTTTATAAAGATTAAATCACTTAAATCATCTTGAAAATTAATTCTTTCTGTCTTGCACGCTTTTTCTTGCACGCTTTTTCACTAATTCAAGCCTTTTCAATTGATCGCACGAACATATTACGGAAAGTATGGACCCAAAAAGACGAGATAAAAAATAATAATCAGATCCTTACGGTGTTTAGAGTGCTGCTGCTTGTGACACAGTGATATGTTTTAAAGTAAACACAACGGAAATTATTCTAAGTTAAATTACAGAAAATGTAATTATTAGGTGAGAGATTCATTCTTACGAAATTGACTTTTTGGGAAATTGTTTAGCGTTATAATCTCTAGTACGGGATCTCTACTAATATTAGAGAAAAAGTCTAAGATATGAATTCATACTTTTTGATTGTCGCAGGACATACTTGTAGCAGGTACTGACACAACTGCAGGCACATCCGTGTGGGTGATGACTGGACTGATGAAGAACCCAAGAGCAATGGCCAAAGTCCAAGAAGAAATTAGAAATGTGTGTGGCAACAAGGAGTTCATAGAGGAAGAGGATGTTGGAAAGCTTGTATATCTGCAGGCTGTGATGAAAGAGACGCTGAGGTTTTATGCACCAACACCATTGTTACCAAGAGAAGCCATTAGAAGCTTCACAGTAGATGGGTATGAAATAGAACCCAACACAATAGTGTATGTGAACGGTTGGGCCATTCAGAGGGACCCTGAAGCTTGGAAAGACCCAGAAGAATATTGGCCAGAGAGGTTTTTGGACAATGAGATAGATTTTAAGGGACAAGATTTTGAGTTTATTCCGTTCGGTGCAGGGCGTAGAATTTGCCCTGGCATGTCACTGGGAACGGCATCAGTGGAGCTCATAACTGCAAATCTTCTTAATTCATTCGACTGGGAACTGCCCGCAGGGATGAAACCTGAACAGATAGACACTGAGGGGCTTGCAGGACTTGCCCGACACAAGAAGAATCATCTCTTCGTTGTTGCCAAGAAACGTAGTTGAATGTAATAACTAGCGAGGTTTCTGGTTGCTGATAAAATAAATAAATAAATAAGAGACGCATATTCCCATTGTGCAAAGTGTGTCACATGCGAGTTTGGATGCGAAATGTGTAACACGGGAGTTTGGAAGCAAAATAAGAGAATCGTTATCTACCTTTCTAAAATAAAATCATTTCCAATTCAATAAATAAATGTGTAACATATATTTTATAAAGAAATTTCTATTTCTGCCTTTTATGACTTTTTTTTAGGATTGAGAAAAAAGACATTAGAAAAATAATTTAAAATCTTATACATTATCCTTATCTTTGTTTTTCTAACTTATTTTATTCCATAATTATATTATTTTGTTTTTTTTTTCTCTTTATCTTGTTTGTACAATTTTTTAATGGCATTGTTCTAGTTTTAGTTTAGAAGGTCTTATCTCGATCGAATCCTTAACCTTTAAGTTTTCGGTTTTGAGATATGAGTCTTCAATGAAAGAAGACAAAGTTATCAAAAATAAACACTTTAATGTTTAAGTCAATACTCGATTGTCGGAGTTTTAAAAATATGAGTTAAAAAAATTATTTTTCATGTGAGTCTCTTCATGTTATTTATAGAAGTCAAATAGTACGGTCTTGATGGGATCGACTAGTATTTTGCAACTTTTCATACTATTATTGTCATGATGGCTAGGTGGCTATATGGTCAGAGGAGAAAATAGTATTATATTTAACTATGTGGCCGACTAGTGCTCGGTGGGTATTCCACTGATGACACCTCAGCCCATGCACAATACACTAGTCTCCCAAGCTCAACATGCCTTGGCGGGGAGAGTTTTAGTGTGAAAGTATGGTGGTCAACATCGCCTTCTGCATTAGGTAAGTTTTGTTCTGAAAAAGGCCATGATTTTAAAGAAAAAATTGTTATTTCTCTGGTTAGTCATCTACATGCTAGTCATTCATGGTCATCCAAAAAGTTCTCATTCTTCCCTAACTACTAGCCCCCAAGCCCAAGATTGAAGGTCGAAGGGGTTTGAATAGGATGTGTTGCTAAGTAAGCCCTTATTGGGATTTAAGTCAAACAGATCTAATGGTCGGGATGCGAAGATTCAAGAAGTTTCAAATGTTACCCTTCTACGACCTATAAATATGATGGGGCTCGCTCATCACTTGCGTTTAGAGCATTGTCCAATATCTGACATTTGAGATCTAAAGTAGTGGCTAGAGGCAAAGAGTTTATCCCCTACCAAGGTAATCATGGCTTCTTTGTTTAGTTTCTTTGAGTCTAAGGGTAGTGTCTCTTTAGGGGAGTTTTAGAGGTCGATTAGCAGTGTAGGTGAGACCTCGTTCTCAAGTTTGGGAAGGTTGACGAGGTTAATAAAGTTGAGACCATATCGAATGAGATTGTCAAGGGCAATATCCCGCTTAGGTCCGGGTATGAACGGGTTGAACCAAGGGTGACTGAATTTTTCTCTAGATATAGGTGGATGTCTTCATTAGAGTCTTTCATTGCGAGTGTGGGTATGCTTAGCCTAGGTGCTAAGGAAGGCATCATGACGTGTCTTGCCATTAACAATGCGTGTCATGGCTAAGAAGGTCATGATTCCATTTTTTTCTACATGTATGCCTTTCTGTTTACGGACTTAGATGTCTAATTTCCTTTCAATGAGTTCACTATAGGTGTCTTACACATTCTTAATGTGGCACCAACACAACTACATTCGAACTCATGTTCTACACATCAGGCCTTTTTCCAGATATACGAGATGTTGAATCTTCACCTTGCTTTGTAGGCATTCCTTCATTATTTAGCTTCCGATCAGCTGCTTCAGTCGTTGGTTGTTGTTAATAAATCATCCAAGGTTGTGTCTTGTTTCCCCTTACACTACTTCATACAAAAAAATTTGAAATTGGTTTGTCAAAGTGTGGGACTAGTTCGCCGACTGACATTATTTTTTCAACAAGGACGAGCCTAAGATTCCCCTTTTATTGGGCCCGGAATCTTATCCGATATCACTCTCGATCAAGGTCTTTCATCACCTAAGAGGATAAGAAATTTTTTTAAAAATTTGACCAATTTCTGAGGAAATTGTCTAATACTTATTTATTTTAACCACTTTTCTATTGCATAGTGATAAAAATAATAATTAGTTTTGGACCAATTTTTATGTATTTGGGCTAATTAGTCTTTATTTGAAAGTTGAGTCAATTTGATGAAATTTCCGAAAATTTTTCAAACTTGAGCATGTTTTGTATTTTGTCTATAAATTTTGCTACAGACCTCAGATTAACTTTATCTTTAAGTAGTTTTGTAGATAACTCAAAGATCTACAAACGTTGTGAGAGGGTTAAAGACCAAATTTGGACTGTAAAGTGGATAAAATCAGTCTTGAAGTTGACATACAAGATCTGAACAACACTTTGAGCAGAAATATTCAATTGAGGACTGTCGCAATGGGATCCCGACGGGGCGATCTTAAATTTATTTTTCAAAATATTTAAATTGATAATGGAGTCGCCACTATAGCTTATTATTGGGAAATTATAGAAAAACCAAAAAAAATAAAAATGCCTACGAATCATATTCAAGATTCGGGAGTCGATTACGTGTGGGGAAGGTATTAGCATCCTATAACGCCCGTTCTAAGACGGTACCTTTAATTAAATGAATAGAAATAAGTGTGGTTTTACAAAATGTTATTTTTCCATAAAAATAATAATTACAGTAAATAAGAATAAATATATATTTACAAAAAATGCAGACTAAGATGAACAATAAGCAAACAAAATAAAAATAAAGACAAATTTTCATTTTTTTATTTTTTTTAACCCGACAAGGATTGACCTTGGTCTTACGTATTTCCAAAGGAAAATCAAGGATCGCATAGTTCTAATTTAAATATTTATATTTTTTATTTGGGGACCCGACAAGGATTGACCTTGTTCCTACGTATTCATATCCGTGATAGAAAATCACGGTTCACGTAGGTCTAATTTAAGAAATTTGTTTGATTATGTTTGATATATATCTTTGAAATTTTTATATAAATTTTTTAGTTTTTTATGAGTTATTTTATATTTTTTAAAGATGTTTTGTTAAACTATTTTTTTATTTTTTTATAAAATGTCTTATTTTATTAATTTTTAGAAATATTTATATTTTTTTTTGAATTGGGAATTCTTGGTGGATTGGATTTTCTAGGAATAATATATGGATTGGTATTTGGTGGGAAATATCTGGATTTGGATTTTGATTTCTGGTTCCAGTGTTGTTAGGGGTGATTGTGTTGTAGTTAATCTTGGGTTTTGACTCTGTGTTGGTTTCTAATTCGGATGATTTGAAATTTGCAGGTTATATTTTTTTTTTATGTATGAATTTCTATTTTTTTCATTGAGGGTATTGATGTATTCGAAATGTTGGTTTGGCATTCCTAAAGTATTTTCCTAATACTGAATTCAAGGATTGATCAAATTCGGTTTTGATTTTGGTTTCTAAAAGATTATTTCGTTGATGAGGATGAGACCGTGTCAACAGTAGCGATTTCTCCATGAGTATAAAGATGTGCTTACAACAGCACCCATTAACATGATAAATTTAATGGAAACCGTGACATTGCAGCGGCTTTCTAGATAATTTTTTAATCATAATTTTTAATTCCACTTTTAACAATAAGGTACATACAAGAAACTAACACATATATTTGGTGCAGAGTTAAACAAAATATATAATCATGGAACAAATGCACGCATAGCAACAACAAGGATTACACAACCACTCAAAGAATACTGTAAAACATACCCGTTGAAGATCTAGCTTTTTATTTTCCTTCTGTAATATGCTAACAGAAACTTTCTTTCAGCAATTTAAACTCTTAATTCTTGCAAGATCGTTTTTTGTGTCAGCAATTTGATCTCCTAATTCTTGCAAGATCGTTTGTTGTGTAGGATATTTTTTCAGTATTTTTCTTTCTTAATTTATGTGTTCTTTCTGTATAATGCTACTGTTTAGTAAAAATTGTGTGTAGTATCCTCCCCTATTGTGTCTTTATCCTTTTTTATGATAATCCATCCATCTCCCACAATAAAACTTAGCATAATTGTTCTTAATTAAAAATCAATGCCCCAGCCCCTATTTTAACTCATTTGTTTTAAGACTATATGGTTATATTTTATTATGAAATAAATCTGAGTGCAACAAATAAGAGAAACAAACCATTAAAGTTAAAAAAAACGAAGAGTCAGGGAATCTATGAGGGTTGAATGGGATAAGTATGAGGGCTGAATGCAATTAACATGAGAGAAGACAAAGAGTTGAAAAAGGTGCATTTACAGCCCTTAATCAAGAGAGATAAAATTTGTCAAGCATTAACTAAAAAAATTGAAAGGGCACTAAAGCTACAGAATGTGAATGGGCAGTGAAGAGCTGAAGAGTTGGGAACATTAGGCAAGCACAATTAATAGAGAAGTGAGATAATAACAACTATATTTTTGAGAACTAGAATTGGACTTCAAAAAATCTCTTTTTTTACTTTTGTCAAACTAGATCAAAACTATTTTTTATAAATGAACCTCCCTGTTTAATTAGACTCACTTAATTTTTCTATTCAATTTATTTTAAGACAGACCTAATACCTTTTTTTGTTGTTTTATAGTTCTTTTTTACAAATTTTATTTTATCTTATTTTTTATTAATATTTAATCAAACTTTATTTATAAAGTCAAAGTTCTTTTTATTATTTATTCTAAATGACAAAGAAACTAAATAATACATGTTAAAAAGTTTTATTTTCTTATTTTTATTCTTTTATTTTATCTTTTTTTCTTTTTTTTATTTGTAAAAAATAATTTTTATTTGTCCGAACGAAATTGGGTGTTGACAAGGACAACTTAGTCATTTCACCTCCAAATGAGTTGAAATAAAAAACTATGTGTTTATTTGAGTTTATTAGGGCAACGTAGAGGTGGGCCTGGACCACCTTAGGTCAAGAAAAACTTTGAATATTGTAGTGAGTGTGTACGACAACCACACGAGACAATTGTCGTTTTTGGGAATACAATTTTCGTTCACTCTCTTTGCTTTTTCTTCGTTTCTGCACTTTTATTTTCGTGTTCATTCGCTTCGTATCATGTTCATGCCAACCATGATGATGAGTGGCTAAAAGATTTTTTCAATCCGGTTCTCAAAGGTTCTCCCATTCCATTAATCCTAGGTTTGCATTTTGTATTTGTTCCCGCAATTACTTGTTCGTTTGCTGTTTTAATTTGATTGTTATATTTAATGGTTGCGTTGACTCTATAAATGGGCAAATACAGTCCAATTGCAATGTGTTGTGGAGTTCCCGAGTAGGAGTCATGTCGAACTGATGATGTTGCTCACCATGCGATTGCATTGGTTTGGCACACTAGGTGTTCGATAAAATACTTCACGATTGTGGAATAGTCGGGATGTTAAATAGATGTAGGGATTTCGGTCTGTTTAACCCACTGATGTAATTGGGATTATGTTTAGAAATCAATGAGGGATTTGGGAAAATCAAAGTAAGACCGAGTTGAGTTTTATTACGTGGATTTCTCTAATTCGTTTGAAGCATTTTTTTCTGTTTATTTTGTTTAAGCATTGTACTTGCCAACCCCCCATGCTACGGTTAGTGACTGAGAATTGAGAACGTGCAAGTAGTCCTTAAAAGAATAACATAGGTCAACTATATTGTAAAATCTAGTCTCCTAATTTAATTTGGGACGCATTCGACAATGCGCATCAATGCCTCCTTAAAAATTCTTAAGTTTTATTTTTCCCCTACAATGCTTGCTTGATTGATTTGAAAGGTATGTACCGCTTTTAGTCAGTTGCTCTTAGTCAGTTTAACTTTGCTGAATTATTTCTTTGGTTTTGAGGCATAATGGCTTGTATGCTAAAGGAGATCCGACTTAAGAAGAACCAACGAATCGATAAGGACGTGACAATTAAGAAGCCTGTGACCTTGGCTGGAACTGCTTCTTAAATTTCGATCATTGACCTCATGCCTCCCCCATGACCGAGAAGAAGCATAAGAGGTAGGAGAGGTAAAAAAATCATTCATCCCCTCCACAATCTCCGAAGAGGGCTCGGGTGATGACCCTAGACGCTGGTGCTTAGAAGACTTGATACAATGGCTGGTGAATAAAGAGAGCTATGAATTTTGTGTTGTAAGATTCCAACACCATATGATTATCCGCTAGAAGTTGTGGAGGACCAGCTGCTTGAGCTGCATTATGGAAGAGGCACCTAGGACTTCATGCATTATATTTTTGTCATAGTTTAATATGCTTTGAACAATATTTTACTGCTTTTTGATATTATATTATTTTAACCTTATTTGATGAATTTCAAATTAATAGACCCAAAATGCCCAAAATACCCAAAATGCACTTTGAAATTAAATACACACTATCACGTTTGTATGTACTTAAGTATACATTATCATAGCATGAACATAAATTTAGATTCATAAAATGCTTTTTAAGTTCAATTGAAAGCATTAAATGCTTTTCGATAATTATTGTAATTCGAATGTCATGACCGATTATATAAAACTTAAGGTTGTAAGAAAAGGGAACCTCAACACCATCTCTTTCCTAACTTTTCTATTTAATATATCTGTGTTTCTTTTCTAACTAGATGAAATCTTCAATTTCCTTTACATATTTTAAAATTTTTCTGTTCGGACAAATTATAAAATTCGATTATTACAAATTTCCATAAATTTTCTTGTTAAATCAATAACTAAAAATTCCAAATTGCCGACCATACACTAGACTAATTTTGTGATAAAACCCAAGTATATACGTCTAATTAATAACAATCTATTTCAAAATAATTTTAACCCTACTCATTTCAAATTTCTAATTTTACAATTTCATTCATATAAAAAAATTAATTAACTCTAAACAAAACAAATTTACCAAATTTTGTTATAAATGAAATTTAACTACAAAGGCAATTATGTAATTCCACGACTTTGTAACTTCTTAAAAGCAAATAACTTATTAATCATACTAAACAAATTAATAATATTTTATTTTCAATTATTTTTAACTAAGAGAAAAAATTGTAATCTTACATTTTCATTAATTAAAAAATAAAATATTAATTATACCTATCACATTATTCATAATTTTTTATAAAATTTTTCTCCAAATCTCATTATCTATCCTTTAATTTAAATAATCAAACTTTTACTACATTTTCACTTTAAATACACAGTCACAAATTCACTTAAAACCATCTATCCATTAAAAAATCAATTATTTTATATGATCGATTATACGAAAATATTATTATTTTATTTGGAATCCTACAATAAAAAACAATTATTTTATATGATCGATTCTAGGAAAATATTATTATTTTATTTGAAATCCTACAAATGAAATTTGTCTTTGAATGATGATATGCGTGCCACCTTAAAAGACTTGTCGGAGGACACTTCAAGGCACTAGGACTCCAGGATCTCTCCTTCAGAGACAAAACTTCTAGCCTACGATAATGAGGTTTTGATACTGATGTTCCTATTTGACATTCTTATAACAACCATAAAAAATAATAATATATAAAATTGAATTATTTAATTAAAATATAAATTAAATATTAAATATAAAAGTAATAAGATGGATTGTAAAGAAATTTTTACGGCAAGAATACTGTTTTAAAAAATTATTTTTCAGATAACATTTATTCAACTTTACTTTCCGAATTAACATTATTTACTATAATTCTATTTTCGGAAAGCAGAATTTTCAATTCTTGCAATTTTAAAATTTACACTCAATCAGAATTCAAGTGACTAGAAATTGAATTCTGGAAGTTTTTTTCTTAAGTTTTATACTTTTTTTTATTTTAAAGTATAAAATTTTTTAATTTATGTATGACATTTTTATTTGAAAGATCTAAAATATATTAAAATATTATAAATATTTATTGTAGAATATGATAAATTAATATTTCAAAAATCAAAATTTGACTATATAAATAATG
>Ga0123340_1005336_pt1 | contig 12204 bp, 13 predicted proteins | sample SirMexnodulemix_FD_89961 | JGI IMG/M metagenome (GOLD analysis project Ga0123340, IMG submission 89961) | Root nodule microbial communities of legume samples collected from Mexico - Siratro Mexico nodule mix | ecosystem: Host-associated > Plants > Roots > Nodule | place: Mexico: Nepantla... | reverse complement strand
TATATATTCTTTTTTGAGATTTTCCTCAACAATATCATGTAACACATGATTATTATAGACTAGAAAAAATAGTATTTTAAAATTTTCACATACGGGGCATGTATTAAATTTACTTATATTTTCATAATTTAAAAGTTATTAAAAATCGTCATCTATACCTTCTCGATATATATATAATATCAAAATTAATTATTTAACTTTTAGTCACATCAATAAAATATCACACACTTGATTTTATTTACTTTTGAAGAAACAAATACATATATTGAATTAAACCTAAAGATATAACCTTATCATTATATTTTTATTAAGTTATCTAATACAACAAACTCAAGAATAATATATATACTTTAATATTATTGTCTAAAAATTATATCCATTTCACTCCTGCTTTTTTAATAAAATAATATTATTTTTATGTTAAATGAATGTAAATTAGGATAAAAGTTATGATAAGAATAATACATATGTTTTGATACTACTGTTTAAAATTACATCCATTTCACTGATGCTTTTTTTAATAAAATATTATATTTAATAAAATAATATTTTTTTATATTAAATAAATGTAAATTAGTGTAAAGAGTGTTAACGTATCGTGATTCTACCCAAAAATCCATTCACTTATACATGATCAACTTATTATATTTAGTTTTTCTTACATTATACATTTAACTCTCATTCTTACCATCTAATATTTTTTTAATCTAATATCAATAAAATCAATATATTTGATATAAAATTTTAAAATTAAGAAAAAAATCTAAACTATTATCAAAATAGTATTTATTTCCTAAAATATTTTTATTATAAACATAACACATAAAATTTATTGCATAAATATATAATCCGTTAAAATGAACTATTTTTTTAAGGAGAATTGTTTTGCTTGAACAAAATTTATTTTCTTTAACAAAAATTTCCTTAATTTTCCATAATTGATTAGAGGACTATGTTTAACAACAAGTGCATTGACTCTTGGATGGCAAGGTGAGACTCTCGTCAATTTCCTCTGTCGTTGACTTTGAAAAAGATGTCGCAATCTTTATTTAGCTTTTTTCACTGAGCACGTAGTTGGTATTAGTCATAACGAAAACTTTGGAATACGAAAGTTTAAGTTTTGGGTGTCCTGTGGATGTTTTTCAGCAGAAAGTCAAGATTCTTAAGGATGTTTGGGTGAAGACAATACTAAAGTTTTGGTGGTGTGTTTTATCACTAGTATTGGGATATTATCGGAAGAGATTTTTCAGTTTTTTCATCAAGATTGGATCATGCCTGGTGTGAACTCGAACGTGAATGCTCTATTCCAAGGATTTTCATCCCATTTTGGGGCTAGAATGCATTTTATTATTTTGAATGGAGATTTGAGAACACGATCTGGTTGTTTGGCATTATAAATGAATCATCAATTAATTGTATATAAAAATGTTATAAAATTATAATTTTCTTGTAGAAAAATGGTTATCACTGCATCATTGTCCCTATATGTGTCTCTGTGTGAGAAAAGTTGTCGAAACCAGCCATCATCTTTTTTTGGCATGTGATAGTGATGCGACTGTTAATTTTAGACTGCATGCCTAAGTTAACAAACAAAACTATAGAATTGTATTAAGTCTACAAGGAATTGTTAAGATGAATAAATAATATACTTTGATTATACTTTGATTACGGTTCTAAGATGAATAAAAAAGTATAAATAATAATGTTTTTGGAATAACATCAAGCTAATTAATCGACACTTTCTAATAAAGCTATAATTTCCACTAACAAATTAATAATAATTTTTTTAACTCGTTATTAATTTTGTACTATTTAATTTTATTATTAATATTTTCATTTAACTTATTATTATCATTATCGTAATATAACAAATTAAAATTATTTTCAGCCGAAATGATGAACATCTTCTTCTTTAGAAACTTATGATATAGATTTGATAAAACATATTTCGGATGGGTTGTGATTAGGGGAGGCAAAGTGCAATATAGGAAGAATAGGGGGATTTAGATGTTGCTGTATCTTTGGCTCTTCCCCGGTTTTACTCACTCCGCTGTACCTCATTTTCACGTGATCTCTGACCTATGCGCTCAGATACCTGCATTCTCTCTCTGTCTCTCTTGTGAAACGCAAAAACCCCATTCCGACTTTGCCTCACCCTTGTAGCCTAACTCAGCTTATGAAATGGAAAAATCCCCAATTGCTGTATCAAGAGACCGAAAACCCCATTCACTCTTCGCCACCCTGATCTGAGGTTGGTTCAACAATGTCCAACACAAACGGCCCATTCCCACTACTCTTCCTCCTTCTCCTGCACGCTTCTTCATGCGCACATTCCTCCCAACTCCATCAACCTCACATTCCGCCGTTAGTTTTCACGGACGCCAACGCCCTCCTCGCCTTCAAACTTAAAGCCGACGTTAACAACCACCTTGACTTCTCACCCCTCACGCGCGGCCTCCGCTTCTGCAGTTGGCAGGGCGTCCAATGCAACGGTGCCAAAGTAGAGCGTCTCCTTCTGCAGGGCTTAGATCTCGGTGGCGTTTGGGCTCCAAACACACTCACACTTCTCGACCAGCTCCGAGTCCTCAGTTTACAGAACAACTCACTCACCGGAACCATACCGGACCTCACCTCTCTCTTCAATCTCAAAAGCCTCTTCCTCGACAACAACCAATTTACCGGTTCTCTCCCTCCCTCACTCTTCTCTCTCCACCGTCTACGAAACTTGGACTTCTCTCACAACAATCTCTCTGGACCTATCTCCCCTGCCTTCACTAACCTAGACCGTCTTCACACACTCCGTCTTAGTTATAACGCTTTTACCGGTTCAATACCTCCGTTTAACCAGTCCTCTCTCAGAATACTTGAAATCTCCAGCAACAACCTCTCCGGCGCCATTCCCGTCACGCCCACGCTCTTTCGATTTCCGCCGTCTTCCTTCGCGTCCAACCCTAACCTCTGCGGTGAAATCATCCGCGTGCAATGCCGTCCTGCGCAGCCTTTCTTCGGCTCCGCGGCACCGCCTACGGGGCCGCTCGGTCAGAGCGCGCAGGTGCACGGCGTCGGTGGCTTAATCCGACAGCCGTACGTGAAGAAGCGGCGCGACCGGCGGGCTGTGATAATCGGATTCTCCGCCGGCGTGTTCGTTCTAGTTTGCTCGCTGGCGTGCTTCGCGGCGGCGGTGAGGAAACAGAGGAGCCGATGCAAGAAGGACCAGCGGTCCGGGATGATGGCGGCGGATGCGGCGGCGACGGCGGAGGCTGCTGCGGTGATGCGGATGGAGATGGAGAGAGAGTTGGAGGAGAAGGTGAAGAGAGCGGAGGTGGCGAAGAGTGGGAGTTTGGTATTCTGTGCGGGTGAGGCGCATTTGTATACGCTGGACCAGTTGATGAAGGGTTCCGCGGAGCTTTTAGGTAGGGGGTGTTTGGGAACCACTTACAAGGCGGTTCTTGATAACCGTCTGATGGTGACGGTGAAGCGCCTTGATGCGGAGAAAATGGCTGCCCATGCAACGAAGGAAGTTTTCGAACGACACATGGAATCCGTGGGTGGGCTTCGACACCCCAATTTGGTTCCTCTTAGGGCCTATTTCCAGGCCAAGCAAGAGAGGCTCATTATCTATGACTTTCAGCCCAATGGCAGTCTCTTCTCCCTCATACATGGTATGCTACCCTTCTCAAACTCACTGAGTTGGTGAACGAGTCCCTTCGCCACTGAGTCGTTCCACCGATTTTAACTTTTAATTATAATAACAAAATGGATATATGTATTTTTAGTGACTGTATTTTATTGACGTGAGCAAAATATTGTGCGTGGAAAGTTTTTGAAACTCTCTTTTGCATGTGATTGCATTTTTGGATTTCATAGGGGTTAAGCTTTTCTACCGGCACCGAGAATCTTGTTGACTAGTGACTACGTAGGAATAGGAATTGCTTTTGTGTTGTACGTGGATTACTGGATTATTTTAAAGATTAGACAGGGAATTTTAAGTTTTAATTAAACAACAAAGCATGGCTCTACTGGCTACTGAATAGTCTTTTTGAATTGTCTGGTCCCTGTCGTTTAGCTAGCTGTTTTCTAGCACCTTTCCTTTTTTCGGTCCTATGCCTGGGTATGCGATGAGGACAGATGCTCTTATTCGAGGAATGCTTTTTCTTTCTAGCACCAGCGAATAGATAGCAATGGTGTTTCTTTTTTACTTCATATTTGGAGTTTGGCAGTTGGGTGCGGGGTAGCTTGTTAATTGCCTTGGCAGATACCTGTTGAATTCAGGACAGGTAGATTCCGTTGAAATGCATCGTTTGTGGGGCTGATGATGGTACAGGTATTCATAAACCATTAAATCTTTATAGCCGTTGGACTGGAAAAAGATCTGACCTTCTGATTGAGGAGTTTCAAAATCACTGAACCATTTTGGCAGTATGCAGGATGTGGAACCCAAGGTGGTCGGTGATTTTAAATTGCTCACGTTTATCTAATCCTTGTCCTTCTGATGACCCTAATACCATTTTCGTCGGTGAAAACTGTGAGGTTGGTAAAGTGATCCCTTTTGGTGTTGAACTTCTCTAGATGCCACCCAACTGCATTGAATCAACAACTATCACGAGTCAAACGCCAACATTTTTAACTATCTTAAATTTTTCCTTTTATGTGTGCTATTAGCATCAGGTTTGATTGTTGCTTTCCATTTCGTATTATGTTTCGCCAAAATGAATAATTAACCTACCTTGATAGAGTGATTCATGCTCAGACGCATAATTAACTTACATAACATTAAAGAAGAAATAATGTGTTGATAATTGCTAACATTTTGTGCAGGATCGAGATCAAGCAGGGCAAGGCCATTACACTGGACATCATGCTTAAAAATAGCAGAGGACGTAGCACAAGGTCTGGCCTTCATCCACCAGGCATGGAGACTGGTCCACGGCAATCTCAAATCCTCCAATGTCCTTCTAGGACCTGATTTCGAGGCATGCATAACAGATTACTGCCTCTCCGTGTTGACACACCCATCCACATTTGATGAAGATGGGGATTCAGCAGCGTACAGAGCTCCAGAGACTCGCAACCCCAATCATCAGCCAACCCACAAATCCGATGTTTATGCGTATGGGATTTTGTTGCTTGAGCTTCTGACAGGGAAATTTCCCTCAGAGCTTCCATTCATGGTCCCTGGTGACATGTCAAGTTGGGTGCGGTCCATCAGGGATGACAATGGAGGCGAAGATAGCCGAATGGACATGCTTCTTCAGGTGGCTACAACTTGTAGCTTGACCTCCCCGGAGCAGAGGCCAACTATGTGGCAGGTCTTGAAGATGTTGCAGGAAATCAAAGAGATTGTACTATTGGAGGATAGTACTGATTTGGAACTGCGCAGTGGTAATGCCATGCCTTAGCCTTAATGCTATTTTATTTTTTCTAAAATTTTACGGTTTATTATGTGATAGACGGTGGATAGAAGGACTCAAGATTAGTAAACTGGGGTAAAAAGTTTAAGAAAGAAATCCATAAATTATACTTTGTTGTATTACCTCAATAGACTTTACCATCTTGGTAGATTGTGGAGAGGTCATAACGTCCCATTTTGGGCTTGTATATTGCTGCAGGATTGTCCAAAGTGAAGTTTAGAGTAAATATTTGTCATTCTTTTTTTGTTGTTTAGTTGCATTATGAAACTCTTAACTAAAAGGCTATCAGTTGAGGGATGATGAAACTAGTCACTGGGATTCACTGCCTGGCATTTTCAAGTGCATGGCTGAGCGAGTTAGTGGTCAATTTTATGAAATTTGCTTTTTATAAAATGATATCTCATCCCTTATTTCAATCCCTCCTAAGAGTGAGGTTTGTTTCTTTACATTAAATTCAGATTTTGATTTTTTAGTTCTTGATCTACAATTTTATATATATACTTTTTGTTTTTTGTTGTATACTTAAAAATAATAATCTTAATCTTATAACTAATTTTGAATGTTTATTTATTTTTATATTTTATTTAATTTTCAATGGTACTTTAAAAAGATGTACGGTTTAGAATTTAAATAGATTAAAATAAAGAAATAAAATGTATGTAGAAGTATTCACATCTGACAAAACAATTAACCTAGACTAGACTCCTACTCTAAAGATACTCCTATCGCAAGAGACACTTAATTGATCTCACGTGACACTTACGGACAACGCGTGATATATGAGGTGTTGTCATTTGAAATTAAATTTTTTAATTCCAGGATTTAAAAGTTATTTGAGTTGACTAATATTTGGAGAAACTGATTACTTAATTGGAATGGATTGATTTTTTGTATTCTTTTATATTTAGAGTAAGTTGGGTCAAGATGTTGAAATTTTTTTTGCAATTAATTCATAATAGGAATATAAAATTGAGTTTCAAGTTTTTTATATTAAACCTATCATTCAATCTTGAATGTATACAAGAGTAAGTTAGTCTAAATTGGATTGGATTGAAGATTCATTAAACATCCTTAGCTTTACTCTCTAAATGTTTTATATTTTTCATAAACTTTAACGTGATTTTCTAAGTCAACTAATTTGGAAGTAAATAATTTTAGTTTACAAAATTGTGACTAAAAAAATGTACTTCTATTATTAACATTGTTTTCTAATTTTAAAATTATGATTTGCCACAATTTTAAACTTTCAAAATTTAAGTTATTCAGTAATTTTTAAAAATGACTTTTCTAAATGAAACACTGTGTTCGTAATTTTAGTAATAAATTATTGTCGAGAAATTGCTCACTTTACCATGTATTTCACTTATAGAATAAGACTATTTTTGAGGAATGGTGGTAACCTTTGCCTTTGCACCGATCATCTATCATAATCCCTCGTTTAATTTGGTGCCTTCTGTTTGGTAATCTCCATAATAAGAACTTGATGTGTATATATGTAAAAAGTATGAATGTGTAGGAGGATGAAAAAACTTAAAAGTATTATATAGATGGTTTTGTAATGGTCTATGGAATTTATGGGGTTTGCTGGTAAATATACGGAATAGTTGTCATATAGAAGAAATTGTAAGTATTCTTGAGAAACTTAAAATCAATATGATCATTAGAAGAGATGATTAATTAAACAGAAAACTACTCAATGTCTTAAATGTTGACAGGTGATCGATATAATCTCTGAATAAGTCATCCAGTTTTTTTTTCTCAAGATATTACTATCTGAAGTATCGCCTGTAAAATAACTATGAATATTTTATATTGTTCATAAATGGTTGTTTTTATTAAAATATGAATAAAGGACTCAACTGATATTCTTAACAAAATGTGATATGAAATCTCCTCTCTGTGTCACCCCCACTTACCTGAGACAAAAATGCCGCGACCCACCACCCACACTCAATTCCCACGTACCTCCATTTTCACCCCTCATCCACCTTTACATCATCTTCCCTAAATACACTTTAGTCTTTAGGCAATATAACACTTTGTGAAGGTGCAGAAAGAAGTTATGGAGGAAGAAGGCGTCTAATTAAATTAATTAACTCATCTTAATAATACTAAGAGGACAAAGGTTTCTCCCATGGGTTCAAGTATATTTCCAGTACATTACACTAGTCCAACAGCACGTTGATTTAACCCAGCTCGACATATAATCAGTCTCATCTACCTTCCAAATCTTATAAATGCATCCATTTTTAAAATTACCACAATGGAAATCCAAATTATGAAATCTTTATTTCAAAAGTCTTTTAAAAAAAACATATTAAACTTAACATTCCTGTGTTATCCTTTAAATTTATTAGTAAACTAATCTTTTAAAATCTCAATTCAATAAGTGTAGTTAGGCTGAGTTTCTCTTAGTAGGAGGTTTAAGATGAGATGAGACAGTAGCTTACGTTCTTATTATACAATCTGTATGGTAAAATATCTTTCAATATAGCAGCTAACGTTTTTTACACACAAGAAACACTAGAGAACTAAAACTACAGAGGAATTTCCTGTTATGTGACAAATGCTACAACATAGAACCTATCAACAAAATCAATTTGCTTAAACACAATAGGACCGTAAGAGCTTGCAATAAAGAATAAAATACACAATAAGTTTCCCAAGACTTGACAAAAGAATCTTTCTTTTGTTTCTTGTACTGTTAGTATGAACAGACGATTTTTCAACATAGTTTGTCCGTCCAGAATCTACGATTGTCTTCAAGCAAGCGACATCTTCGTTTTTCATTATTTGGGTATCTCTGTCCAAACATTACATTGCAACATACCTCCAAGATGATCCATATGCACAAAACTATGGCAAAATTTCCAAGATCTGGACAGCATTATTCAAGACTGACACAGGTATATACATTTCTTCAGCAACCAATTATATTACACTGTTGCAAGAAACAATGAATGTCAGATCATTGTATCTTTACCATATAAAAAGTTTTTGGATAATAATATTCGAGTCAAATAAAACTAATAATTAGCACAGAATATAGACATGTATTCGTTTAAAGAGTATTGCACGATATAATTTTGCAACCATAAGTTTGGCAGTCGTTTGCATGAAATTTTTATTGAAGACATAAATTTAGAAAAGAAAGGGGTACCACTTATTACCTGCACCTAGTGCTCTGTTATTTCCAATGCCATGTGTCTAGGATAATTCTTGTGGTTCGAAAATACCGAGCCACATGAACTGGGCTGATCCTAAAAAAGATCACCTGATACGTGGCAAAGCCTGTGAGCGTGGTTTTGTTCTCATGATCGTCTCATCACTATGTCGTATCCATTCTGAAAGTCTCCATGGTTTCTGCCATTTCCACTTGAATTGTAGCAGCCACTGATGATGACTTCTTTTCCACCTCCATAACTTTCCAGAAGCTTGCCCTACCATTGCTAGCTTTTTCATTGACAGGTGTCCGATGGGTACCATCTACATTAACAGTAAATTCACAACCGTATCCAATAAAAGCCTTAAACCGATTCAAATGAAGATTAACTTACCCTTCTACCCTGATCTACAAATGCTGCCGATTCCCTCACCAACCCATTGGCAACCCCTGGCGTGTATTTTAGCTGCTTAGGCACTGGCATAGACACTGGAGATAAGGGCCCTTTCACGTCTTCAGCATGTTGTTTCAATGGATTTGGGGAGTCTCCCTGTTGAAGTTGTGTGATGATAAATTAAGTAGCTAACTACTTGCAAAGGAAGTAATAACTTGACAACCATTGCTAATATACAAAAGAGAATGCAGACGACTCAACAGTTAGTTATATATATTTATTTTAAAACCATATTTGATTTTCGCTTGAATCTATTCTAGAATCCATCAAATCCTAAATCTAATTTTGTACGGTTCACATCCAGGGAGCAGCACTCAAAATCCATATTTAAGGACCAAAGAATATAGATCCAGAATGTCTCCCTAAATCATAGGCTTATTATTGGCATAAAATGCCTCACCGAGTAACAATAATCTTACCGAAGGTGGTGTGGCCAATGTGCTTCCAATAGCTTGCTCTCTCACTTTTAGCTCCTTCTCAACTTCTTTTCTCTTCATCTCACTTTGCCGTAAAAGACCAACAAGTTCTTTTATTTGGTCTTTCATCTCCCTAATCTCCATGTCCTTCTCCCAGAGTTGGCACCTATTGTCAACACAAAAATTCATACTTCAAATTTTCGGCGGTATATAGTATCACATATTTGTGCCGTGTTCAATTAGAAAATTGTTTGGTTATCTTATTTACAGAGAAATTAAAAAAAAATATATTAACGAAAGAGAGAAAAGGTCTAGGTCAAAGCACCTAGCATCTGCAACAGAATTAAACATATATTGAAGCAAATTCTTGGCTTCTCCCATTGAGCGCAATTGATTCCAGCGTCCACGATTAGAGAAGGCCCGTTCTCGTTCTTCTGCCTCAGAAAGTTGAGAAGCCATTGCCACAAGTGAATTAGATGATATATTCAGCATGTTCTCAAGTGAAGCTATTCTGGCCATTCTTGCATTTGGTGACATGGAGGATGCCCTGGGAAATACAATTTTAAAAGCAACCAGGAAAACAGATGTTATCCTTCATATATTCCATGCATCATTACTTCAAAGATCCAATATTTTTAAGAACTTAAGAGGAAGACATGACAAATTAAATTAACTTCTTTCAAACGAAAAGTTACCTGGCATATCCATTCTTTCTTGGAGGACTGAGACCCTTTGCAGCAAACTCATTCACTTGCTTCAGCATGGCTAATTCCTCTGCAAGGGCAGCTCGCCTGAAGATTGAATCATAAAATTATAGACTACCCAATATAGATCAATCAGGAACAAAAATAATTACAGGACTTGTGTTACATACACTTGGCTCTGTTTCTCGTACTCAAAACGGACTTCATGCTCTTTTACCATGACTTCTAGTTCATGATCAAGCCACCGTTGTAAAGACTTCTCATTGCTCTATAGATGAAGCTCAAAAACTTTGTTAAGACCACATGATATTAAAGCAAATCGAAGAGAAAGAAGGAGAGCTCATTACCTGACCATTTGTCCCACTTCCATTCATCGTGACTGAAAGATGAAAATTAATTAGAAAATTAACAGAACAGTAAATCAGCGATACTACCCTGCAATTCATTAATGGACAGTCTTTTCTATTTGAGACATTTAAAAAGCACATCACAATTCTTATGGTCTGATAAGCCACGCCTGATTTTTTAATATCCCACGCGGGTGAAAATATTAAATTTATAAAAATAAGCATCGTCTGTCGATATAAAAAAATCAGACCTGAAGTCTCTCGGCTGGAAGTTTTACGTGCTTCTAACAACTCCTTTAACCTCTTGGTAGCCATTGCAGCTTCTTCAGTTTTTCTCTGAAGAACCTGAAAGATATACACATTTATTGAAACAAAAGCATTAAATCTTGCATCAGTCTTGACAATTACAAAAGTCAACATTAACATCAATTTTTGGTTCTCTGAATCTTTTCCTTTTTCCTATAACGAATTATGCATTTTGAGTAGAAAACATAAAAAAGGAAGTATTCGCCCCATGTCTATTCGATTTAGCTTCTCAAATCACAAAATAGAAATCAAACTTAAAAAAGGAACTCACTTTCTGTATATAATTTAAGATCGAGTAAACACTTATGAACATGCATTCAGCTTCTTTATTAAATATGATTTAATTGGGGAAAACCTTTTGGAAGATGGTACGTCAGTTTCCTAAATCAGCTTATTTTATGTATCTCACATGTAATCTATCTGGAATAATGTTTGCCTAATTATTGATTAAATTAACTGATATGATACCGTGCAACAGGTATTTGGTTACCTTGGCAATTCATTCCATCTTGCGGTTCAAGAATCAAGACTTCAATGCATTATAACATTTTCTTTTCTTTCCATTACCTTTATTTGAATAAAAAGCTCAAACATAAAATAGAAGGCAGACTTTAACAGTCTTTTGGTAATTAACACATGCCGCATGCAAAAACTCCGCTAACTCCCGGCTAAATAAAGCCACTGGGTAGGGGGGAAAATTGTCCCACAAGTTTCCTCAGTCTTGATATTTATCCATAATGTAAACAAAATCATCATTCTTGAAGATTAAAAATTATTAACAACTTGAATTAAGCCATTTTCTCGATATCAAACTTCAAAAGTATATCTATTGCCAAAAAGTAGGCATACATTTTAAATATTTGCAGGAGTAAATGTTTAGGGGAGGTCTGCGTATACATGCTTAAAAACCACTTCAATTTGCCAAAAAATTATCAAAACTCAATTTCATATCGCATATTGGATTAATTTTATATTGTAAAGCAAAACCATTATCTAAAACATAGTAGCAATGAAACAACTTAGAAATACTTGCCAATTTCTGCCGCTGATTTAAAGCTTGCAGCTTGTGTCTTTCGTACTCATTTCTTCTTCCCTCCTTCTTTAACTGTGTCGCAAAGGCAAAGTGATCAATTATCATGTTAACAGAAAATATATCGAGTGAAAAATAACACGGCCTCTACATCTAAATTCTTTATTTGTTATTTGAAAGCTTTTGAGTAGTCAGGTCTGAAACTTTAAATTATGCATGAATTGATATTTATTATTTTACACGAAACATCAAATTGATAATGAAGGAAATATTTCAATTTGGAAAAAAAAAAAAAAAAACTAAAGCATTTTAACTATTCTCTTAATCTCACCGCCCAACTCAGAACATTGAAAAAAAAGAAGCAGGTTTTTAT
>Ga0123340_1005326_pt1 | contig 12224 bp, 7 predicted proteins | sample SirMexnodulemix_FD_89961 | JGI IMG/M metagenome (GOLD analysis project Ga0123340, IMG submission 89961) | Root nodule microbial communities of legume samples collected from Mexico - Siratro Mexico nodule mix | ecosystem: Host-associated > Plants > Roots > Nodule | place: Mexico: Nepantla... | reverse complement strand
TATATATATATATATATATATATATATTTTTTTTTTTACTTGGGCTAAAAGGATTATCTTTGTGAAGATGACAAGGCGTTGACGAGTTCTTCCTGTATTCTAATACGTTCTTTCTGTACCCTAATAAAAAATTTTAATACCACAATTGTCCTTATATAAAAATCGGATGATATCCTCATCCGATTGTCATTTGAAAAAAAAATTAATAACTGGATGAGCAGGTCATCCGGTTGTCATTTGAAAAAAAATTAACAACCGAATCATCCGGTTGTTAATTTTTTTTCAAATGACAACCGGATGAAATGTCATCCAGTTCTCATATAAGGATAATTGTAGTATTAAATTTTTTTTATTAAGGTACAGAAAGAACATATTAAGGTGCAGGATTGTCCAAGGCGTTCTCTCTTTGGCCCATAAAATGACAAGTTTGTTTAACCATCTCCAGGATTGTTTTCTAGGAAGGACTTAGCATGTAGAAGGAAATTACTTCCTGCACCCGCGATTTTGAACCTGTACCTCTCATTTTTCAACCTTGACCTTTATAATTGAGTGAAATGACTAAAGTGTTCTCTTCATTTCATCCTTACTGTACCACCACCACCACTTTCTTTACTGCCACTACACCATCACCACTGTAGAAAAAGAAGAGAAGAACAACGCTGCAAAAACATTATCATTTAGGAAAGCTATAAAATATATTCTGAAAAGTTTATTTTAAAAAAATATATTTCAGAACCTATTATATGTGTTTTGCAAATGGAAATCTTGTTCTAGAAATCTTATCTTCTTGAAAATGTGTTCGAAAATGTATTTAATAAATTTTTCAAAGTGTGTTCCAATTTTTTTTTTAAAAATAAATAATCTAGAAATCACTTTAAAAAAGAGTAAAATAGTTATTTTAAAAAGTATGACACGGAGGTTCAAATTGAGGGGTGCAGGAAGTAATTGCCTATGTATAATGGTACAACATAAATGAAAACCCAATGGTTTTTCCCGAGAAGCAAATGAATTTACCAAAAATGTTTACAAGTAACAACTAAATTTCTTTCGACAAAAATAATTTTGTTATAAATATTTTGTAAACCAAAATACAAAACTTAATATTAGATTTGAGGATTCTTTTTTTCATTATAGAAATCACGAGTATCTTTTAGAGAAGTCGTATTCAAGCTAAATAAAACTATTATGAACAATAAGATTTCGTTTTTATGCATTCAATGTATCTTCATAAAAACGACATACTTCATACATTTGTCTCTCTCATCAACATTCAGACAAGTCACAACTTTCATAAATATCTAAATAATTTAAGAGCTTAAATATATTTAACCATACATAATAACCCTTTTATAGAATAATTTATTAAAAAAGGTGTTAACGAGATCAGGGTTCTTAAGAGCTTCAACAAGCAATCTTGTTCTACACAAGAGTTTTACAATTGTAGAAATCTTAAAATTTTTCAGATAACTAATTGAACATTTGGTCAAGAGTTTTATTCTTGATGATATATGTGGGAAAAACTTAGATTGATTTTGAAGAATATCTTTACTGAAGGTTTCAAAATGAGACATTCACAATCTTTTCTGTTAACTGTAAATGTATTCAGACTGCAATAAAAGAGTAAATAATTGCTCAAGAGTCCTAAACTGCTTATCCAATTTGAATCTACCCTTGTGATTCTCTGAGGTAATACTCATACGCATTGTACTTTAAAAATATTAAAATATTTGTGGCAACTAGTACACATAATCCATATAATATTATCAGAAGAATTAAAAAAATTATAGAGGATCACCCAAAACCTATATAAGGTAGGTCTGTTCCCTATCCTACCCAAATAATTTAACCTACAATTTGTCCTACATTTTCCACCCTACAGCCTTAGAAACCCTGTTCAGTCATCTAGTTAAACAAGTTTCTGTTAATGAAATCATTTTAGTAGGTGTAAGTGATGTTAAAGTTTAAGGGTCAATCAAATTTTAAAACATAAAAAGAGGTTTATGTGTCACACAAAAGTTATCAAACTTAGAATACCTTTGTTGTATCTTGCAATTCATTCATTTGTTATTTGATCAAGATTTACCAATAAAAGAAGTAATTCATCTTTCCAACAGTTAAGTCCATTAGGCCAAACTTAGTAGTAGGTCTTGTACGTGGTCTAACTTTGTGGTTAGCACGATCACATCACACCTAAACTAGTTTAGCCAACAACCCTTTACCAACAACGACCTGCCATCATATTAAAGTTTAAGTATAATTTGGAAACTAATCAATGTTCATTAAAAAAGACTTCCCAGCTTCTCATTTCAAAGGGTACCAACTGTATACTTCATACATAATATTAAGATACTTACTCAAACATATACACCTATCTAAATCAACATGTAGTTGATTAGTTGGATGAAACTGAATTCCATCTTTGTAAATATGGTCTTGAATTGGAGTCCTATCAATAAAAAAAACACGTGATAAGAAGAGAAAATTCTGTAAAATTATCAGTCATATTCTCTACATGGATTAGTCAAGAACAAAACATTCCATGCTAATAAAATTATAATAGAAAAAACACATGTTTTTGAGAGATAGATTGGTCTGTGTTCTACAGACAAGACAAAGAATTTTATGCAATGATGGATACACACAAAGTGAAAAGGCACTTAAAGCATATTCAAGGACAGGGATTTTACATTCCCTCCAGTTGTGCACATTGTGCTATTGGGACATCTGTATTATGCAATAAAAGTCAGAGTCCTATTTAAGATGGAAAAGGCAGAGGTTAAAAAAATATTATTTATAGATACTTCTTATGACCAAAGATGGCAGTCCCAACATTCCCTTTGTTTAATTGATGCTTTCAAATTATTTTAAGATGTAATAGGAACCTTCCTGGCTCCTCCTTGAATTTAAGCCCTTGGCACGCACACAGTGCATCTACCATTTCACTTCACAACCTTTTTGGCCCTTTACACACTTTTTTGCAGCTGAAACAGATAAGCAGATATCAAGCAATCTATCTACGAATCTCTATTAATGTAAGTTCCATGTAGATTTTCATTCACCAGCTATAGATTCTCATTCTTTGTTCCCCTGTGTGTTTCCTTGCCAGTGTGTGTTGTTTTTGCTTTGAATTGGCATACATACAGCTTTCCTGCCTCAATGGATTCTTTTAAACAAATCTGGGGTAGTGCAGAAGGATGTAGCAGTAGTGAATCTGGTTGGACTATGTATATTGCCTCTCCCATGCAGGAAGATGATGCTGGATGCAGCAATGAAAATTATGGATATCATGACATCTATGGTGAGAACAGGAGAAAGAAGCAAGGGGCCAAAGTAGATGAAGAAGAAAGCGACGATTCAATGGCTTCAGATGCTTCTTCAGGTCCTGTTCATTATCACCATGCCTATGGTCACAGCCAAACTGGTCATGGCACCGCGGTCTCTAAGAAAGATAAACAAGATCATGGAAGCAAGTGTTCTAAGAAGAATGCAAACAAACAGGAGAAGAAACGCGTTGACAGCAGAAGTAAAAAATGATTAAAATGTCCATTGTATATGATGCTGGGATTTTTGTAACCATGCATCTACATAATTTGAATTTGTTGATTTGTACTCACACCCTCTTCTACCCAAAGGAAATATCCCAAAACATTCTTTGAAGTAATGGAATCATAAGTTTTACGCGTCTTGAAACTAGACTCTATGTTGAGTTATTGTTCTTTGAATGTGGAAACAAACTTCCAAGTGAGAGGATAAATGCATGAGCCATGAGAAACACACCACAACCGCGCTTGAATTGAAGCATTATCAGTAGTATTCAAGCCAAATAACAGCAGCTTTGCTGAAAAATAATTGATGGTTTTAACTTCCAAGTTCAAGGAGGGAGGAATTCTAGAGAAAAGGGTCAAAACTTTTATCATGTAACTCCAACTTTAGGTATACTTTTTTTTAACCTCAGTTCAAAATAGAAATTCATGCCAGATGTGAAGAGAAATGTCTGGTCATCCATCAAGACATCATCATCATTGATGCAAAACACAACTTAATTAAGGGTCAAAGGACGTTGTAGTTGAAAACATGAGATGTGAAATTTCACCAAAACTGGATTATGAAGAGGTAAAAAGTAGAAAGTTAACTGCTACAAGAATGTTGAATTAGAACCTGAAACTCTCTTGATGATTACGTAGGCAAAAGTTGTATTGAGCTGGTTGACAGAAGAAACAAGAAACATGACACAAGAAAAGTGGCCTGGGGGCAGTTAGAGATGTGGCCAAAAGATTGAGGATAATAGCACAAAAGGGAGAAAGTATTTTCTATGAAAAACCTTCCAATAATGATTCGTGCATGCATGTGTCTGTGCTGCCAAATGCTATGCAGCACGAATGGGGTATGCTCCGCTGGAAAGAGGGTAAGGTTTCACATAGTTACACAAATGACAACTAGAAGCAATTAAAGCTTTGTTGCAGTGACAGGGCATTGGCTGGTTATGTGAACTAACTTTCCAAAGATTGGACACGAATGCAACAGCAAGGCAATCACAAGTCTTAGGCTGTATGAGTGACATAAAAACATGAGGGAACACATGACTTGAAAGGAATCATAAAAGGTCGCCCTCATATAAAACCAATAGAGAGAATTTTTTTATTTTATTTTTGTTTAGAAGATAGAAAAGAGGTTTTTTTTTTTCTTTTTTGTCCACGTTTTAGCAAAGAAGGAAAACAAAGGTAAGCACTTTGATGAAAGACATCATGGTTCAGTGGAACGTGGTAATGGTGAGTCATTGTTAACTTGGAACATTAATAGTAAATGATTTTTATATTTCCCACTTATAACGTCAATAAATGGTACTTAAGATCTTCATTGGAAATTTTGATAGCATCAGGATCTGGGATTGCTACAATGATTGTTTCCAATTATAAAGTTTCCAGGGGAGATATTTACATACCATTCACCCTGAACTTTGTTACTTTTCAGAGTTTATAAGCTATTTTTTAAATACCCAATTGGTTTGTCACCACTTGCAATATTGCTTTCTGATTTGTATAGATTCTTGCATATCAATTGACAGCAAGTAACGCAGGCAAAGGTAATGATGTGTAAAACCAGAGATCCTATCAAATACACGCATGATTCAAATTCGTAACTTTCTTTTAGAGTATCAAGTAACCCATATTGAATTCTAAATAACAAGAATTGCGACATGAAATTATTTGAGAAAATGTTGCACATGAATTGCGCCAATCCCTGATTCAGCCAAGGAACATTAAAGGCTTTTCAATCATTGAGCTCATTATTGAAAAAATCAATATGGGTTTCTCAATCATTGAGTTCATTATTGACACAGAAGACTTCAAAGAAAATGAAACAAAAGCCAAGAAGCTCAACATCAACACAGAGAAACGAAAATGTCAAAGAAAGAAAAATATGAGTTCACAGTTACTTCTAACCACTAGCTCAAAAAGGTAAATGTAGAGGGAAGTGGAAATGTAAAGAAAAAGGCTAAATGTAAACTAATTAAAAGGAAAGTTCAACCACTCCTACATAGTGTTTCAAAATATTAGTTACCATTTCAAGACACTGATTCAAGATTTAATACTTCGATCATGGTAAAATTAGTCATAATTCCATATATTTTTTTTCAATGTTAATTTTAAATAATCTTAAAGTAAATCATAAAAACAACAAGTCGGATAAAATATAAAAAAAAAAAAAAAACAAATGATCATACATGTAACGTGCAAATTTAAAAATGAGAATAATAACAATTTATAAATGAACCTTCGCCTTTGTTTGACAAGAAGTGTTTTCAGTTAAATAAAAAATGAAACAACGAGTTCTGCACTGCTTCTTGACCAGTCCCCGCGGGTTTTACAAGAAGATGGTTTTTGTGGATTAAACAGGCCAAACACTTGATCAATCCATTGATTTTCTGGTTGAACGGACAATCAGGTAGGTAAGGCCTGAGATAAAATATTTACAAGGAAACTGTAAAATCTAAGCTTAAACCCAACAAATCAGAAAAGAAAGAAAAAGAAAAGAATGCATTTTTCTAAGGAGCATAAAAAGAGTACGAATTTGCATGTTACTCCAGTCACGTCTAACGTATTCAAACACAAGGAGTAAGTGGAGGAAATGGGAGAGAAAAAGAGCTCAAAACCTGTACAGGGCAGATTTTGATTTGTCTTTACCTGTGGGGTAAGCTACAACAAAATCAGAATTTGTCAACCAAGTATACAATTCCAAAAGTGTGCAATTATTAGGGATTTAAAGTAGAAAATAAAGTAAGAACAACCAATACTCCTACTAACGGGGGCCAATTACATTGATTAATCGATGCCGATGGCCTCTCCCAGAACCAAAAACTGAATTGTTGAATCATAAATAAATGACATTTTAAGTTGGTTTGAGAAAAAATTATCCCCAATAATATGGGGCTCACACCAACTATGTAAAGTTTATCTAAAACAAAGTCAGAGTGAATAAGGATTTAATTTAGATCCATTTATCACCATTTTTCAATCATACGTTGCCATAACGCAAAAAGCTCTTGACCTCTGAGAATCTCCATGACGTGACATGTGACAACATATGATTAAATAATAAGTATGTTAAAAAACAGAAGTTAAGGATCAAGAAAAACAAAGCGAGAAAGACAAATCAATTTAATAAACAAAAGATATTATCAATTGGGATAAGCAAGCACTGATATTTCTACTAACAATCAGGTTGAGCACTAGTACTTGAAGTATACAAGCCCAAGCCCACGAATAATAAACCAAAACCCGCATAAATCAAGAGAGAGATTCTGAGAAATCCACTCATACTCTTAATATTCTCTAACTCGTCAAACTTGATCGCTCTTGACAATAGATGAACACCAAACACATCAAGTTAACTACGAAATAAAATATTTCAACTCCTGCTGTAACATAACATGTATCTATGGTGTTAAAGGAAAGCTTACTAATGTGAAAATTAAAAAGGCATCACGAACCGGGGCCAATTTTGGTTCAAGCACAAAGCACTATCAGCAAAGATACAATATTTTTGTTGGAGAATGGAACATCAAGCAATTCAGTTGGAAATAATGTAATAAACAGTTCACCACATAGGGGCTATGTAAACTCAACTCAGCACACAGTCTGAGCAGAAAACATTACATTTATTAGAAATCCTGATGGGCTCAAACAAAGTGATCTAAATTCTTGACTGTTTGGCAAGCTTGAACCACTCAGTATGGTAAGACCCCTCTATGTCAACCCTTTCATATGTGTGAGCACCAAAGTAGTCACGCTGAGCTTGCACCAAATTAGCAGGCAACCTTTCCCTTCTGTAAGTGTCAAAATAAGCAAGACTAGCAGACATACCTGGAGTGCTGATACCAGAATTGATAGCAAGGCAAACAACTCTCCTCCAGGCAGATTGGCGATCAATTATTTCCTTTGCAAACTCTGGATCAACAAGAAGGTTTGCCAGATTAGGGTTTCTATCATATGCCTGCTTAATTCTGTCTAAGAATATAGCTCTAATGATGCAACCCCCTTTCCAGATTCGGGCCAGTTCACCCAACTTCAAATCCCATCCCTTTTCAATACTCTTTGCACGGATCAAATTCATTCCTTGTGCATAACTACAGATTTTTGCTGCATAAAGAGCCTTCCTAACATCATCAATCAACTGCTGCTTGTCTACAGGTTGATCAGTCACAATATCACCAAAGCCACCTGCTTTAAAAACTTTTGCAGCTTCTACTCTTTCCTCCTTCAAGCCACTCAGAAACCTAGCATCCAATGATGCTTCAATAGTGGGAGCAGCAACTGATAGTTCAGCAGCTTGCTGAACAGTCCACTTACCAGTACCCTTCATGCCAGTCTTGTCTAGAACCTTGTCAACAAGATATCCATCTCCCTTATCATCCTTAATTCCAAATATATCTGCGGTGATTTCAATCAGGAAACTCAGAAGTTCTCCTTTGTTCCATTCCGAGAAGACACTTTGTAGTTCCTCATTTGACAACTTTCCGACTGACTTCAGCACATCATAAGCCTCTGCAATCAGCTGCATATCACCATATTCAATACCATTGTGAATCATCTTCACAAAATTACCAGAACCACCTTTACCAATATATGTCACGCAAGGACCACTGTCAGGGACTTGAGCTGCCACCTTGAGAAGAATATCTTCTATGTATTTGAAAGCTTCAAACGAACCACCAGGCATCAAAGAGGGACCATTACGAGCACCTTCCTCACCACCAGAAACTCCCATCCCAAGGTAGAGCAAACCCAATTCAGCCATTGCTTTCTCTCTTCTTTCAGTGTTCTCATACCATTCATTACCACCATCAATGATACAGTCACCTTTTTCCATGAAGGCAGACAGGGTCTTAATGGTTTGGTCAACAGGTGCCCCTGCCTTAACAAGCATTATTATCACCCTAGGCTTTTGAATGGAATTAACAAAAGCTTCAGGATCATGGTAGCCATAAACTGGAAGATTTCCTTCCACTTTTGCTCGTTCTACAGTTTCATCAACCTTGGATGTGGTTCGGTTATAAACAGAAATAGGAAAGCCTTTCTCAGCAATATTGAGTGCTAGATTTTGGCCCATAACAGCCAGTCCAGCAAGACCTATTCTTGTTGAGGGTTGAGCCATAATCGTTCTCCTGTTCAATGATTGAAATCCAATGTCTAATAAGAATGAGGTACACAAAAACGGGATTGAATTTCTGATTGAAGGAAAACAAAAAATGCTATAAACTACTATGACGGAAGACAAATAGAGCTTGATTGATAACTCTCAGTGCCATCAACTAAACTTTTACCGAGCACAGCAATCTAGAACATATTCCAATAATAAAGAATGTATAAAATGTAAGAAAAGGGGTCTTCTAAGATATTCAGAGATAAAAAGGTAGCAAGATCACCAAACTTGCTTTTTAAAACGTGAGATTGCAAAATAAACCTAGGATCATGCAATGCAGACATTCGAGTACCTTAAGGCTCGTGTGTTATCTTCATTAATCTAAAAGATTACTGCAAACTACTAAAACCCAACTACCAAACAAGCCCCTAGGTTTGCACATATCCAGCAAAAAGCTTCGGTCTCAAAACTCAAAAAAATCCCAAAAACTGTCAAAATACAAATAATAGTACACAATCGAGTAGCAATCCAAAGCAAATATTTTTTCACCAAAAATTACAGAAAACAGCCAAGTTCTACAAGATCTAACAGTTCATTCCTCTAAAAAACTTCAAATAAAATACAGACAAGAGTAACTCAACAATCCCCAAGCAAATCAGTGTCATCAAGAATCTACAGTGCAACAAACTCACCCCACATCAATCAGGGGTGTCAATCAGTAAAAAACTATAAACATAAACCCAGATCAGCAAAGATCAAACCCAGAAAAAATAGCAATCACACTCTTCATTTCCGACAAACCACAACAATAAATTAAATCCAGCCAAATTAAAATAACAATTAGCAAACATCTTAAGATCATGTTAACCACTGACACTATCTCAAACTGAATCTCAAAAATTAAAAGATAGGGGGAAAAAGGAGTCTAAGGACAAACCTGAAATTTCCACAGAAAAATTATGACCACAGATTCACAGAGCACCGGTGAAAACTTGCTGGGATATAAGCCCTATATATATTAAGAATCATAAAGAGCAATATTATTAGTTATTAATCATCTATCAGAAAAATTATTAATACAATTATAGAAAATAATAAAAGTTAAAAAGATTATCAATAAAAAATCATTATTGCAGCCGTTGAAACTTGAAACGTGGCCAAGCAGCCAAATTTTGTACCAACTGAGAAATGACGATTTGTTTTATTATTATTTTTATCCTTTGTTTTATACCTTTAATAATTGTCTTGAATTGATTATTAATTAATCATTAATAATATTATTAGAAAATAAAATAGTGGAAGTAGATGAAAGTTGCGGGTCAAATTTGGAAAGCTACCAACTGGAATGGGGTAGGTGAAACGCGTAAGGAGGAACGACGCCGTTCACTGTTCTTAGTATTAGATATTTTTATAAGTTCTTTAAACTTTTGGTATTTCTTTTAGCAACTTTGCAAGTTTTTTAAATGTCACATCTTGTTTAAAAAATATATATTCAATATTTATTTCAAAACTCGTACTTTTTTTATTTTAATGGAATAGTATTTTATACAATGTTTTTTTTTTTTCTTAAATTAAAAAATTGTCACGCTTTAGTTCAATTGGGCCAGAGTGAGGCCCAATAACAGTCTCCCTTTTTCACATGTATGTTCAGACGTGTTTATTATGACAGCAAAATTGAAATTTAAAATGAATCAAGAGGTCCCCACTGCACTTCCATCTTTCTTTCTTTGTTTGAGACTGCAATAAATATTTGAAATAATACCTTTAACACTATAATAAATATTTAATATATGTAATCAATTAAAATTTATTAAAAATCGTAAATTAAAAAATCATTAAATATCATTAAAATTTATCCTTTTCAGTAATATAGTATTATTGGAAGGAATTTGTTAGAGGGTCGCTCTTTAATTAATACTTATATAAGCAGAGAGATTAAAATAAGATTAACTAGTCAAAATTTAATATGACTCAACTAAATAAATAATAGACTGAATTGAGTTGACGTTTTTGACCCACATATTCTCTTTCTGTTGAATTTTTTGATTGAATATTTGAAAAAAAAATGTTTTATTTGACATAATGATTGTTTACTGTAATATTTTTATATATTCTCTCTGACATCATTCCTTGTTTACATCAGAAAAAAATAAAATAAAGTCTGAAGCACAATGTTAGAAGAAAGTTCATCACTAGGTCCAAACTCAAAGCCCAGTGGTGAAGGAGAAGTAGCACATTTTCTTTTTCCACCCCTAACTTTTTTTCTCACATCTCCTAACTATAATATATTTACTAAAGTTATTTATTATATTAAAAAAAACTTCATTTTTTTTCAAATACACAAAAAAAAAATTTCAGGTTTTGAAATATGTTATTGGAAAATGAATTCTAAATTTATTATTTTTATAAGCTTGTAATCATTACTTTTATAATTATCTATGGATTAAGTGATCTAAAATATATTTTTTAAATTATATTATGGATTAGATGATAACAAAAGTGTATTTCAAATTATGTAATTTAAAATATTTTAGATTTCGTTTAGAAGATATTTCTAATTTGAATCACATTTTCTGGATTACTCATGTTCATGGAACATGAGAAAAACAAACCGTTAAGTATATTGCTAAATGGGTAAGCTTGAAGGATGATTAAATATTTCCAATAAAAATGGATTTAAGTTCTGTAAATAAGGTTTTAAATTAGATAAATAAAGTGTAATTAACATATTAAAAGAGATTAGTTAAATATATATTTTTCCCTTACTAAAAAATAATAGTCTTTCTTGCTTTTCTTTTCCTTCAAAACAACAGTCCTTTTAATTTTTAAAGTTATTTTTCTCCAACAACAATACCCTTATTTATAATCAAAAGTAACTGGATAAAAAAACAAACAAAAGTAAATGAAGCAAAATCACATTAAAAGAATATAAAATAGTTGAAAAGGTTTTGACTAAATTTGTATTGATTAAATATATTTTAATATTTGGATTAAAATCTTAAAAGATTATTGTTTTGAAACGAATATGAACTACGTTTTGTAAAATAAGCAAGCTGAAAAAGTAGTTTAAAACTGAAAAACTAGCCGAAAGTTTCAAAACTACAACTGTCTAGTAAAATTAGCCAAAAGTTGTTAAATGAAATATAAGAATATACTTAATTATTAAACCAAATCTTAATGTTAAGTAAAAACCTATTTCTTAATAATTATAATTTTATGATTTGTAGTTTATTTTAATTTTTTTATAATTAAAAAAATTATACAAATCAAATTTCAAGAAAAGTTGTATAAAAAAATCATTCTTCATTATAATTGAAAGTAGTTATCAATACTAAATAAAAATATTTTATTGAAAATAAACTAATTGAATAATTAAAATAATAGTAAATAATTATATCGTTAAATCAATAATTCAAAGTGTAACAATAAAACAATACTCTAACAGCTATACTCATAAAGAATTGAAATTTTTATCATTATTATTATTATTTTAAAGAGTGAGTGAATTATTTTGAAATACTAACACGAGTATCTTATGGAAATAAGCCAAAAGTTATTACATCTTTAAATATAGATAAAAT
>Ga0123340_1005325_pt1 | contig 12225 bp, 5 predicted proteins | sample SirMexnodulemix_FD_89961 | JGI IMG/M metagenome (GOLD analysis project Ga0123340, IMG submission 89961) | Root nodule microbial communities of legume samples collected from Mexico - Siratro Mexico nodule mix | ecosystem: Host-associated > Plants > Roots > Nodule | place: Mexico: Nepantla... | reverse complement strand
TTGTATAATTTATTTTAATTTAAGAAAATACAGCAAACTTAATTGGTCTTGTATTAAATTAATTAATAATTATATTAATTATTTAATTAAATTAATGTATTACCTATTTTGAGAATCTTGAAAAAAAACAAGTGCACTACCTAATGCTTGATATGGATTTTCCTTCATAATATAGTTGAATAAATTTTAAGAACCATACAATTTCTTTCAATGCATTGACTGCTGTCCAAAATATTTCCTGAAGCGTCGTAGTGTCAACACATATCCACGAGATTTTTACCAGTAATCAGGCTGTGTATTGTAATTTGTGACCACTACTTATCTATTTTAATCACAATTAGTCTTCAATTGATATTTCTTTTCAACGGTTGAAATTTTAAAGAATTTTTTTTTTCTGAAAGTATTACTTTTAATGTTTGAGAAAATATTATTTAGGCTTTTTGGTTTATACTTTTAATCTAATATTTACTTATTATGATCTAAAAATGAATAAAAGTAAAATAAAATAATTCATTAAAGTTAAAAAGTATCTCAAAAGAATCTTAAATTACACTAAAAATGAAGAGACTAATTAATTGATATTGATTACTACATCTACAACAACAACAACAAAAAAAAAAAATGGAGGAATTCTACCTCAACTACCCTCATTTGTTTTGGTTCATTAGCCAACCGTGTGCCACATGGCTTATGTAATTCAAACCCAACTCTATCTCTTGTGCATGTTTCCACTCTTTTTCTTCCTTTTCCCTATTTTTTTATTGGACTTTTAGGTCATAATGGTTTCTATATTATAAATTCCGTATAACAGCAACCATCAAGTATCTCTGACTAGTTCACAGTGAGTGGAACATATCAGACCAATAATCCCTTCTCCATACTTCGTTGCCTATATAAACAAGTTTGGAATTGGGAAATTGGATTCAACTCAAATCACTTGAGAAGCCTTTTACCCTTGACAAAATTTGTAACTAGGGAGGAAGCCAAAGTGACCTTAAATTCAAAAATATTATAATTATAATTAATAATATATTAGTATTATTATTATCACGATGGAGCAGGGTGGCAGAGAAGACCAGACGACGACGTTCAACAAATATGCCTTTGCTTGTGCTATAGTTGCTTCAATGGTTTCCATCATATCTGGTTATGGTAATCTTCATTCTCTCTCACTTTTCATATTATTTTTTTTTTTCTCTGCGATATTTTCTCTCTTTTTTTATTATTCTCCAACATATGTATTCTCTCCACATCATGTTATAGGCAGAGAAATGATTTTCGGATGGAATATATTCACCATTTTTCTTTTCTTGTTGTAATATCTTATATAATATTTTTCCTTTTTTATTTTCCTTACTGCAAGCCAAAATACATTAACAGTATTAAACGTCAGCATATATAAATTATCTATATGAGATGAAATTTCAATTTCTTCTGTGATAGTATTAGAGTTTCTCATTCTTCTACTCGAAAGAAAAAAAGGAAAAATCAATTATAATTAGAGAATACATAAACAACTAAGATAATATTGCGTCTAAAATTTGCGTTAGATATTTTTTGTTTTGTTATGTCCTTTCAAATAATTATATTTATTATAATATTAATGAAGCTGAAACAAATCCTAAATATTTATAGGAATAAGTTAAAGACAAATTCCAAATTTAAGATGTATAAGAGGAAAGGAAAAAAAGAAAAAAAAAAAAGAAGATGAAAATGGTCACTAAAAGAGAAGTTACGTGTATACTATATGTATATTTAAGAAAAAAAAAAGTATACTTTAACACCAGTTTTTTTAATAAAATATTATATAATAATTAAATAATAATTTATTTAAGGTTGAAATGAATATATTTTACGCATGTAGCTTTATATTAAAACTGTATTTAATGATTTCAGATACTGGTGTTATGAGCGGAGCAATGATATTCATCAAGGATGACATTGGAATCAGCGATACCCAGCAAGAGGTTATTGCAGGAATCTTGAACCTATGCGCACTGGTAGGATCCTTAGTTGCAGGAAGAACCTCCGATTACATTGGCCGTCGCTACACAATTTTGTTAGCCTCGCTCCTCTTCATGGTGGGTGCAGTTCTGATGGGGTATGGCCCAAACTATGCAATATTAATGCTTGGAAGGTGTGTTGGTGGTGTGGGGGTAGGTTTTGCTCTTATGATAACACCAGTTTACTCAGCAGAGATTTCCTCTGCTTCATCCAGGGGTTTTCTAACCTCTTTGCCCGAGCTTTGCATCGGCATTGGCATCTTACTTGGCTACGTATCAAACTTCTTCTTGGGAAAATTGACCTTGAAGCTCGGATGGAGGTTGATGCTTGGTATTGCTGCAGTTCCTTCACTTGCTTTGGCTTTGGTTATTCTGGCAATGCCAGAGTCGCCAAGGTGGTTAGTGATGCAGGGTCGTTTGGAAGGTGCCAAGAAGGTGCTAATGAAAGTCTCTAACACCCCACAAGAGGCTGAGCTTCGTTTCAGGGAAATAAAAGCCGCGGTAGGGTTTGATGAGAATTGTGAAAACGTGAAGGTCCCTAAGAAGTCACAGGGTGAAGGGGTTTGGAAAGAGTTGCTTGTGAGGCCCACACCGGAAGTGCGTTGGATGTTGATTGCGGCGGTAGGGATTCATTTTTTCGAGCATGCAACTGGCATTGAAGCTGTGATGTTGTACAGTCCCAGGATCTTTAAGAAAGCTGGTGTGAGAAGTAAGGATAAGCTCTTGCTTGCAACGGTTGGAATTGGCCTCACAAAGGTGGTTTTCGTGGTGGTGGCTTTGTTTTTGCTTGACAAAGTTGGTAGAAGGCGCCTCTTGCAAATAAGCACTGGGGGGATGATTTGTGGCCTGGCACTTTTGGGTTTTAGTTTGACCATGGTTGACCATTCCGGTGAAAAGCTCTTGTGGGCATTGAGCCTTAGCATTGTGGCCACGTATGCTTATGTTGCTTTCTTTAACATTGGGCTTGGGCCTGTGACTTGGGTCTACAGCTCGGAGATATTCCCTTTGAGGTTGAGGGCACAAGGGGCGAGCATAGGAGTTGCAGTGAATAGAACCATGAATGCTGTGGTTTCCATGAGTTTTATTTCGGTCTACAAAGCAATCACCATTGGTGGGAGCTTTTTCATGTTCGCTGGTGTATCTGTACTAGCTTGGTTGTTCTTTTACTTTTTCCTTCCCGAAACCAAAGGCGTGCCCTTGGAAGAGATGGAAATGGTTTTTACCAAAAAATCCAGCGCTAAAAATGTAGTAATGAAAACTGATCCCAGATAGAAAGCAGGGTGTTGTGGCAAGACAAATGTTGTAAAACTAGTATTTTACCCGCAACTCACGGGAATTAGTTAATTCAAATTGTACTACTCGCAACAAAAAGTTAAATATATATATATATATATATATATATATATTATTGTATCAATTCAATATTATTGTTATACTGTATTTCAGCATTTGTATTTCAAATATTACTATTATTTTGTATCAACTCAATATTACTATTAATAAAAATATATTATGGTAGTAATTTTATTTTTAGAATATTAAATATGTATGATTTAAAATCTTTAAGTATCGACAGTGATATCAGAGAGAGTGAATCGAATCGAGAAGAGGAAAAAAATTGAGAGACTGAATCAAATGAATAAAGAAGTCAAGAGAGAAAAATAGAAAGAGTGGTTCGAGAATGAAAACCGAGAGTGATTAGGGAGATAAAATCGAGATTCATAATCAAGAGTGACCTGAGAGTCAAAATCGAGATAATGAGTCGAACCGAGAAGAGGAAGAAAATCGAGAGTGAACCAAGTGGATGAAGAAGCCGAGAGAGGAAAATCGAGAGAGTGAGCCAAGAGAGATAACAAATAGGGATCCAAGAGTGGAAACCGAGAGAGATAATAGAGAGTGACACGCGAGTGAAAATCGAGAGGGTGAACTGAACTGAGAGGAGGAATGAAACCGAGATAAATCGAGTGGATGAATAAGCCGATAGAGGAAAACCAAGAGAGTGAGATGAGAGAGATAACCTAGAGTGAAAACTTAGAAAGTGAACCGAACAGAGAGAAGGAACAAAACTGAGAGAGTGAACAAAGTGGACGAAGAATCCAAGAGAGAAAAACTAAGAGAGTGAGCTAAGAGAGAAAACCAATAGAGATAACAGAGAGTGAGACGCTCGGTTATCAAAACTACAAAATATATAGTTGTCCATTAAAGGAGATAAATTGTTCTAGTTTCAACATAAAAGAAACCATGTCGCATGGTGAGAAAATAATACTAAAAAACTACACAATTAGAAAATGATAACAACTTTCATGTCTTGCTCGCCCTTTTCACATGGCCCCTCAAAAGTTATCTTCATGCCCTCTTGAAAATTGTTTACACTGCAAAACTCCTTTTATCCCCTTCCAATTTTTATCGTCTTCTTTTGCGAATTCTGTGTTGGCAATTTGCACTTGACATCTTTCATCAGTCCATGCTGAGACTGTGTACCGAGAGAGGAAACAGGGAGATAACTGAGAGTGAATCGATCACAGGTTCTATTTAAAAATTTCAAAATGAATATTTATTTAAAAGAAAAAATAATAAAATAATGTAATAATATGAGAGAGTAGTTTCAACAGAGTAACATTCACAAATCACTAAACATGTAAACTAACCAAGCAACTATAAGTATACATAAACATACAAAAATGTGAAGTTGTCACTAATAGAAAAAAACCCTTTCTACATAGGTTTTGGAGGACATTCTACGTTGGTCCCAAAATCGATGTAGATGCAGGCGATGTAGAAAGTCCAAGACTTTCTACTTCGGTTTTATAACCAATATAATATGTGCGTATACTACATTGGTTGATAAATAAATCGTCGACATAAAATATCAATCCTAAGAATGCCTAGAGGAGATACTATATCGGTTGTGGCTCTCAACCGATGTAGTATTTATCCTATTACATTGGTTGTGGCTTCCAACTGATGTAATATTTCTATTTTAAAAAAAGATTCATATTTTTCAAAATTCTTTGATAAAATATCTAATCCATATAATGAAACACTACAAAAAATTTTAAAATTTTTTAATAAGTATAGATAGATTAAATAGAAAAAAATGTCAAAAATACTAAAAAATAAAAAAAAATAGTAAACGAAGGAATTTTGGAAAAAATTTGGATTTCAAATCCCCTCCGATTTTGCCCACAAGGTTTGATATGCCATTTTGAGCAACTTTCATTTTTAGAACGTCTCAGTCCGAGCTCTATATCAAAAGTTATGGTCGTTTGAAGGTTTTTCGTCATAAATTTTTGAAACCCAAGATCTATGATAAATCTATACAATGTAAGAATTCTACCATCAAATATACACTAAATCAAGTTGCTGATAAAAAAAATTGGGTCAAAAATAACCTTCTAACTATTTTTGATAAATTTTACAAAATTGCAAACCTCTTGCAAAGAGAAACGACAAGGGGTATCGAACCAAACATTCACGACGGAGAAAGACTTGCATCAAGTGTATAACATTCTTAAAAACCTGCAATGTAAAAAAGTAAACAAATCATCTATGTCGAAAATGCTAAAGAAAGTAGATGGAGACAACAAAGGAACCAACCAAATGAGTGTGAGAGTGAAAACGCAAAAAACATACCAGAGAAACTCAACGGCACCGTGAGAAAAGCACAAATAATGAAAGTAGTGAAATATTAGATTAATAAAACAGTGCACACTCACTCAAAAATTGATTTTCTTTTCACACGCTGGAGCATATTACATCGGTTGTAGCGAGAACTGATGTAATAGAATTTTCTGCATTGGTTGTAAGTAACAACTGATGTTGTATCTAGTACCTATTACATTGGTTGAGACTCGCAACCGATGTAATAGAGTTCCAAACCAAAATTTGAATTTTTATTTTTTCAATTTTTTCTACATCAGTTAGCAGTGTCAACTGATGTAGAATGGGGTATATTACATTGGTTCATCAGTGACGAATATAATATCTCTTCACATAATTTTAAAAATGTCACCGCATTTTTGTTTACATCGGTTATGTTCTAACCTACTTTTTATCCTGTTGTAGGATGTGTTTTTTCTACTAGTGTGTGGTTAATTTAATTAAAAATCCAATAATTACAAAATATTATGAATATTTTAGAATAAGAACTTTAATATCTTTGTTGGGCCTCAAGTTATACACTTCAAAAGCAAGTGTGAATCCTTTAAGTAACAGAATCAACTTACATAATTGTTTCGAGCCTTTGTCAATCTTTGTGGACCTTGTAGGATTGGTCTTAATTAACAATTTGCATTTCACTGCTTGGAATGGTCCATGAAGAATCACATAACCTTTCTCTATAACCTTTCTCTTTGCATGTAAAGTGCAAATCTACAATCAATTTCTAAACATGATATTATAAATCAGGAAGATGTATAACATGTATTATGTATTATATTGTAAAGAAAAAACAGAGATGGAATATATTATTACTAAATTGTTGGCTTCACATTGGTAAGTGTCAAGGGTCACAGAAAAATGTTGTATTGGTGTTGTGAGCACGGGAGACTTTTTTTAATACTTCGTACATATATTGCAATTGACTCAGGTGTACAGAATGCATTAAAGAGAAACATCTTAAAACAGGAGTTTCTAACATATCTAAATATAGCATGGTAGTCTCTTATGAAGCCATAAAATAATTAAAAATAATAACATGTGAGTTTCTGACACAACACATCCATGTTGTAGGTTAACCGTGTGAACCTTCATGTTTGGTCTACCACAATTTATTGTGGAGATAATTTCATTTTTTCCAAAATGATAAATTGGTTGTCTACCACACCACTATATAATCCTTATATTGTTTAAGAATGAAATGAAATGAAGAAATTTATAAAAATAAAGTCAGGAAAAAAAAAACAAATGAAGATGAAGATGAATATGAAAATATAAAAAATAAATCAAAATAATGATCACATTATAAAGAATTAAATCAAGCTTAAGATGTATTTTAAGCTAAATGTTGTAAAACTCAAGAAACTCGTTCCTGTATTTAAATCTTTTTGTTTATTATTTCCTCTCACTCTAGCTCAGTATAAGAAAATACTTAAAAAACGAGTGCCTAAATAATTAAAAAAAGTTAAAAAGCTGGCTTGACTTGTATATATAATTCAAAAAGTTTAGAATAGGTTAGGTCTTGCTAATGCGACTCTATATTTTTTTAGATGAGATATAGAGTATAAAATTTGACTAGGATGACATATAGAATACGATGATAGAATGAAGTGATTATACGGATCAAATTTTTGGTATTTTCTAAATAAGAATATTTAATTCCATTCAATATAATAAAGTTCAAACATGATTAAACTAAACAAGTCCAAATAATAAAACAAACTTTCTAGCCAAAATACAACATAAAGTAAATGACTAACTATAAATTAGAATAAAATTCCTAAACTCAAACGTAATCTCAAATTAGAAACATTAAATCAAGTAGCATAATTAGGAACTGGTTTAATATCGAATTTGTTAATTAATAAAAAAACAAAACAACTTACAATTGATGAGAATAAACTAACGACAAAAACTTACATATTGTATTTTTTATATAGTTTGTGTTGTTATTCAATTAGAGTGTTCAGTCTCATCCTAATATATATATTTTTTTTGGTTAAATGCGATACATATTTCTAATATAAAATTCTAAATTTAATTGATAAACAGTATCAACTGATTGCAAATAAGTTCTCTCAGATAAAACCGGTATGTTGAGTTTGAAATTAGTAAATGAAAATAATATATTAAACTTTTTGAACTATTTTTTTTAATTCTTTTATATTTTTAATTTAATAAAAACAAGATAAACTAAAGTGTATATTGAAATATTTGACGGTAGTATTAGTTGTTTTGTCAATTATTATTAATTTCTACGGTATAAAACATATACTTTAGTCATTTATATTTCTAGGACTCGACTAAATTAATTCAGAGGGGAGATTTCTTTCATATCACACCCATTACTTTTGTAGTTTTAGCATTTAACTAGTCGTTTTAAATTCTGAACTTATTGTAAACTATTTGAATTTTAAGCATCCATGAAGAACTTGGAAAAGTGGAAAGGGTTAACAAGTGGGACGAAACGATGCCGTTTGTCTGTCGGTATCGATGTCGGTGACTTGAGTCTAATCAACGGTCTGCATTGCCCCATCTAAGACAAAGGTCAACTTATCTTAATGGATGCGACACTACATGATTGTGGCATCCCACTCTCCAAACACACCACGATTTCAGAATTTTTTTGATTAATTAAAATAGTAATAATTACTGAAATTCTGTGTTGTTCTTCCTCAGTTTAGATCGGGTTCACTTCCCCTTTCGGCAAATCCGAGTGCGAGCGATGAAGCGAATGCAGAAGCACTCACCACCACCTTACAGATAGAAGAAAGAAGACAAACTTAGGCCCAAATTTCATACCAACCACTTCTATTTAATTCAAATCCAAGAAATGAAGGATGAAGAGACACTCCCAATTGCGAAAAAGGAAACCCTACCCTCAGATTCAGGTTTATTCGGAAGAGGAAGTTACAAATTCTGGGCACTAGCGGCCATTCTGCTCCTCGCACTGTGGTCCATGTTCACCGGCACCGTCTCGCTCCGGTGGTCGGGCACGCTCAACACGCTCTCCCATGACCTCCACGTGCCGCTCCACGACCACCTCGACGTCCTCGTAAGTTCGTTCCCCTTTGCCCTTTCCGTATATCTGGGTTAACGGCATGTGTGACATAATAATGGGTAAATGTGAGAGCAGGAAATGGAGGAGAGAGAGAAGGTGGTGAGGCACATGTGGGACGTGTACACGAATAACCGTAGGATCAGGTTGCCGCGGTTCTGGCAAGAGGCCTTCGAGGCTGCGTACGAGGATTTGAGCAGTGACGTGGCGGAGGTTAGAGACGCTGCCATCGCCGAGATCGCTAACATGTCTCTAAGCTCCTTTGATATTCAATTGCCTCCTGTTACACATTCTAAGGTTGTTACGTCTCCTTCTTATTAAAGTAATTGAACTGGGTTTATCTGTGCTACTGCTTTTATTTTATTAAATATTATATAATTAGTGAGTGATCTTATGAAGTAAAGATTGGTTTGAATTGCGATCAAAAATTGTGTTAGATATAACTTTTTAGGCAGTTGTGGTTAAAACCCTATACACTGATTGTGCATTTATTGTTTCCTCGTTGAGCCATGTAAATATGTTTTACATTATCATTCACTTATCCTTAATTTTGTTGACTTTTATTTTAACTATTTTAAAAGCATAAGTTCTTATTGACAGTAAAAACTTCTATACTAACAATGATGCTTATTAAACTCTTGCTGTGTTCAAAATGGCTGGTGTTTGTTTATTTATTGTCTGCGTATCTTTTAAGGTTTTCTTTGAGGATAGTTAACTTGCATTCATGAAATTTTTTTTAATAGTTGATGAATCCTTTTGAGGAGGAACTTTTCTTTAATTAGATGTTTTACCTCATGGCACCCTATTAGTGGAAGAAAGTTTTGTTCTGTTCATCTTTTTTGGCTTGATTACATGTTTTGTTACTTGTCTTGCAAAAGTTCTTTGATCTCTGCTTTGATTCGATTTTGACCATCTCGGTTGTTCAAACTATGCAAATTGAGTCCCCTCTTGTGGCACTGCTGTTTTAAGCAAGTCTGAGAATTTTAGCTTAGGGTTTAATTCCACCCCACGGAAACTAACATAAGGTGAGGACTGTCCAAGTTCTTTGTACTCTGTTGGAACTATATCTTAGTCAATGTGATACTAAATACCCTTTTCAACATAGCAATTTAGGCAGCTCAAAGTAGCCGCAAGGCTGGGGTGACCACAATTAAGGCGACTTTCCAATCACCAAAATATTGCTATGTTGGGAAAATCTGCTGCTACGGAAAAAATATCTGTTAATGGGGGAATTAATTTCTATCTACTTGAAACCTTGAGCATAACATTGTTGAAATAGGAAGTAGGAGACCACAATAATTAAAGGAGACAGATGCGTTGGCTCCCCTTTCTGCCCTGTTCCGACGCCCATTGCATCGAATCCCATTCTGCACATTAGTAAGAGGCAAAATTGGACAGTGTGTGGATTGTTGAATTGGGTGATACAATTAATATAATGTGGAAAGGGTGTGTAAATCAGGAGGACGGACTGCTTGGAAACAAAAGTAAAAAATTGAAAAGGGAAAGTATGTTGATGATTGTTGAGATTGAATTTCTTGTTATTGAGTCTAATTGCTTAAATGGCCATGCTGAACAATAATTTTTGTCAATTTCTATTATAACTGGTTGAAGGAGATCCTTGGTGCAACAGTTAGAGTTGATGCCATTGATTAGGAGGTCACAGGTTCTGACTCGAGGAATTAACCTCTTGAAAATGCCCAGTCTGCCTATAATATACTCGTATTGGTGCGATCTTTATAGCACCCGATTCAATTGCCTCTTTTTTATATAATTATTGGTCAATTGAGGTAGATTGTTTGAGCATCGTGACTGATGGTGACTCTCAAGGATGGAAGCGTTTATAGAAAACAGACAGCTGACTGCAATTGATTTGTAATTTACGGTGGCCGGCATGACGTTGATATTTTAGTGCGAATTAACTGTCCTTTATTGTCTGAATATGTTGAGGACATTCAACATTAGAGTATTATTTCACATTTTTCTTCCACATAAAAAGGGTAAGGAGTGAGTTCTAGGTCTGAACTTGTTCGTATGAACAATATGGGGATCGTGTATGATTAGAAGTGTGGGTAAAGCTTATAAATTAGAGATAAATCCACTTGTGTGTTTTAATGTTCTTGGTAAGATGGTTTAGTGTTTTTTTCTCTTTGTTTACATTTTTTGGGGTAATAGGGAAGGGTAAATTAGCTTGTTTATGTTTATCCTGGTTTTTTGAAGGGAATGCTGAAAACAATATAAATTCATATTTTATACTTTAACAAAATCAAGAAAGCAGGAAGAGAATGTAAAAAGTTCATCAATATCAACACTAAACAGAAAAGGAAAACTAATAAGAAACCAACACCCTTGTCTTGACCAGTTTCTTTAACTTGTCAGAAATTGTATCTATTAATGCTTCAGTCCAGATGTTTCTGAGGTTCGAATGCATGTCTCACTGCAGTATGTACCATTTCAGAGAGCACGGGAACTTGATACGAACCTCGAGCAATTTGAGAAAGGCAAAGGTGCAACCTTCAAAAGTTCGTAGATATTGGAATGTGAAGCAACCAAAGGGTCTTGTTACCTGAAGTTTATCTTGTGGTTCCCAGGCGGAGTCATACTCCGGTTTTCATGCATTCGTAACACGGGAAATTATGTGTTTTGTTAGGTTGTGATTCTTTCAAATTTTGCAGTTAATTTCATAATGTTCACTGTGTGAGGGCTAGTAAATTGGAGCGTGATGAATCAGATTAAAAGTATATTTCTGGTTTGATTTCATAAATACCATCACAAAAGCAAGTTCTAAGGCTGTGTTTGGTTTCTGTTTTGAAAAACTGTACTCGGTTTAAAAAAATAAAGAAAACAAATACTCATCTGAAGTTAATGGCTCACCGCGTGCAGTATTACTGTAGATCACCCATACTTGTGACTTATGATCCCAAAAGAGAGAAAATGAAAAAATATTTCCAAGTCATTCGTTTTTCTAATACTTCTTTGGAAATAATCATTTTAAATTTAACAGATATCAATAGTTAATTTGATTTCTGAGCATCTTTTTAAGAATTGGATTGGGTGGATTGTTTTAAAAATAGAGCATGTTGAAAGCTTGGAAGAAACGAACGTCAGTCCTATAAGAAGGTGTAGGGTGTTCATATGTTTAACCTGTCAGAATCAGAATTATGCTATCGTTTAACTGATTACAGGCGACAATATGACAACACAATTCATACATTTTCGAACTTCAAATACATACATCGTATGTTTAAGTTGAAGTTAATTTTTATTTTATATTAATTTTATAAGTTTGAGATCATTATCTTGATAGGTTTTGGTTCTGGAATTACTTTTCGGAGAAGAACATTATAGATTATATATACCATGTTTGTTCAATATGGAAACTGCACTTGAAATGCTACAATTTGATGTTAAGATTTGTCCAAGGGATTTTGTTTTCATTACTAAACTGATTTCTCTTATAGTAAGATAACCTAACCTCTCTAACTTGTTTATTTAATAGCTTTTGTTGAA
>Ga0123340_1005323_pt1 | contig 12227 bp, 9 predicted proteins | sample SirMexnodulemix_FD_89961 | JGI IMG/M metagenome (GOLD analysis project Ga0123340, IMG submission 89961) | Root nodule microbial communities of legume samples collected from Mexico - Siratro Mexico nodule mix | ecosystem: Host-associated > Plants > Roots > Nodule | place: Mexico: Nepantla... | reverse complement strand
ATATTATTATTATTATTATTATTATTATTATTATTATTTTCACTATTATTATTGTTATTATTATTATTATTGATATTGTTATGTCTTGGATTCGGAAGGTTGTTAATAGAAAAAGTTTATAGATAAGAGTGATACAAGTCCATATAAAATTGATTGCAAAATATGCGGACCTATTAATTAGCCGTTTATTTTTAATCTTAAAGAGTGGGTCAAATTTGAATAAATGTTCAAAATTGTTGAATACGGTAGAACAAATTTGAATAAATATCTTGAATAAGGTAGGAAAAATTTGAATGCTGAAGGACTGTTTCTTAACTTTGAGTAGCACACCTGTTATGAAAAAGAAACAGCAACCTACAGGACATCACGGGGTAACACCTAGCACACCTTGATGAAAGAATAAGAAGATATTTAAGTGCTCCGATCAAAAAGCGCCGCATCGTCATTCCTGAGGAGTTTGCAAACATAAAATGGCCACCTGAGGAAGGTAGACCCGGATAAACACAAGAACATCTTAAATATTGCTCAGCTCTCAGGCATCAGTGAAGAGAATAAGAAACTGTATGGAGCTATGTCATCTACATTCCTCCACATTATTAGAGCGAAAAAACTCAGAGGTTAGAACAATTACTATTATTATTATCTTCAACTATTGACTTCTTCATCAGCAAAAACTGTAAACAGTTATTGCTTTTGTTGGTTTAGTAGCAAGCTATGGTGCTTCCTTTTCGTTGTCGGAACTACATTTTTCATGAGCAGTTAACTTTCTAGGACAAATCTTGGAACAGCTTATCTGTAGCGGGTGTGACGAATGAGATAAAATTTATAGTGTTACGTTAACTTAAATTCCCCTTTCATGCTGATTTGAGATTGGTTGGTCAATAAACACGTAATTGATCATACCTAGAGGGAAAACACAAAAAAAAACATGCATCCTTGAGTGACTAATAGTACTTTTGATACTATGAACTGATGTTAAGGATGCTGTTATTAGTTTATAATAATCTCTAATAGTTTTCGAGAAGAAAAAAATAAGATACAAAATTACATGTAAGGAATAGGCAAATTACGAAGACAAAAAGTATCATCTTTGGTGCTAAATGATTGGTTCAGCGCTTTGTTCTGCATTTCTTTTTGAGCAAAATGCCATCAGGAGGACGTGTTAGCATGACGCTGCAACGGCCATAAAGATTATATGAATACCTTAAAATGCTTCCCAATTTGGATCTTGCGCGAAATACTCCCCTCACTTCGAGAATTACACCATTGCCTTCCATCTGTTTGACAAGGCGCTGGCTTTCTCTTAGTGGCAGCTGAACTTGACTAGAGACCATATGGATGGTTGCAAACCTTGATTGAAGCCTTGCAGCTGAGAAAGGCTCAACGTACTGAGTGGCAATGAGGGTGCTTCCATAGTAGAGATAAATGATGACTGAGCTGAAGTCCACATGCACCTTCTTGTTTGGATTTGTGAAGTTAGCCAGCATGGTTAGATCAGCATTCAGCAGGGATCCAAGGTCAAGGTATGCAGCATTTAAGGTCACACTAGACACATCAAAATGTGGACTTTGTGGGCGAAAAACAAAGTACACTATAAGGACTATTAGCCCTCCTATGATTATGATAAGCCAAAATATTACACACAAGCAGGCACCTAACCATGTCAAAGGTTGAGACTTTTGCTCCTTAGGCAACTTTATACCACTGTGGCGGGTATCACTGAGGGGCTTACGGTGTGGCGGCTGCAGACGCTCAGGAGGGTGGTCGGAGGGGGGCAGCGGTGGAGGGGCATCAGCAGAGAGAGGTGGCTCTTGAAAATTTACCTTTGAGGGCTTAACTGGTCGGAAACCTTGATTTGTTGGATGCTTACTTGGACTTCTTTTTGATTTGCCATGGCGTGGCTCTTGCAAAATAGGTGGAAGATCTTCTGATGGAACATGGTCTTCATGTTGAGGCCGTGGTCGTAATGGAACACGATCTTCATTCTCAGGTCGTAATACATCTGGTATAGGTGCAGCTACTTGGGTGGATGGTTGGCCACGACGTTTATGGCGTGGCCCAAATGGAATATGTGGTTGCTCGTTATCATCTATCACGTATTCAGGCTGTGATGATCGAGAAAAATGGGGGTTGGTTTCTCGACGAGACATGGGAATTGTGGAAAAATGTGTGAGGAAAATGAAGAGAAACCGAATGGCAATACTAAGAGAATGATATTAAGCTAATGGAAACAAGGACGAATCAAGCCAAATCAAAAATTAAAGTATATAAAGGGAATGAGAATGACTTGAAGTTAACTTCAAGGATGATTCACATAAAGGCAAAGAATCGAACATAAGCCACTTATGTGGGGCAAAATGTTTCTCTTCTTCGTTTAACAATGTAGAGAAAGTGATCATGCTGAGCTTGTTTGTCCTATAGCAATGTAGAGAGGTTGAAACAGCATTAGAGAACAAGACCTTGTGTGAGTTTTAAGGTGGCTTGGATTCTTGGACTGTGAAGGTTTCAGAATTTATTATAAAGCATCTTACAAAACTGTAAAGGTTATTGAAAAATTGTGATGATGCAAGGCGAACACGCACACACTTTCTAACTCCCAAGTGCTTTCAGTTTCTTCTACATCAATTAACATGCACATAGAGAAAGACTGCGGATGATACCTTTCCCCTACTTTGGTCCAAAATACGTGGACCCCAAAAGCACACAGTCTGCAAATTTTTCGAGCACACTTTAAAAAGTGAAGAACAGCATATTGGATATAGGAACTCGTTGTGAATCAACGTTCAATCGATTTGAAAGAAATCATTTTTCAGTAATAATTGATAAATAAAGCTTGTGTTAAAATATAAGAACAGGCTTGACATGCCTCATCAAAAAGAGTTAAGTATGTGAGAAACAATTTCTCTTTGTTGCCTTCAATTTTCTATAATTTCCAAAATCGGGTAATAAGATGCATTGTTAACAGTTCCCAGATGCAGACATCCAACGTTCAGCAAGAGTTTTCCTCCATTTTGTTTCTTTTCGACATTTTTTCCATTTACTCTACACCTCACCCCAAAACAGATGCAAGCAATGTGATATGCCAAACCCGTAAAGAATTAAGACCCATACTGTAAGATTTCATGATCAAATGTCAATGGTTAGCCTTCTACCTATTCGTACATTCCTGCATTGACGACATCTCTTCATTAAGCAAAGAAAAGTAAAAAAGGTAAAACAAATCTTCTAAAATTACCTCCATATTCAATAGCAAGATCCGGAATTAGAATTATTTACTTGAAATCATAAATTTAGATAACAATATTGAATCCTTAAGAATTCAAAAATAGCATTATAACATCATTAAATCGACAGGAGTTTGATTAAGACTTGTATATTGTTTCTACTACAACGAGAATAACCTAGTACAAAAGAGAAAAGGGCAATATAAGAACTTAAAAAAGGTGCTAAGTAGAAGTTTTTAATTTTTACAGAAAATTATTAGATTAATAGTGATTTTGCCACTTGCACAGAATTTAAATAATTAATCACAAGTTGTGGAATCAATCTCTTACAAATGCGTGATAAGGTTGTGTAACAAAGTGCACACACAGAGGGGTGAAAGAGACAATGACAACATTTATAATAAATTTATATCCCGCGTTTTTCTCTATAATAATATATAACATTTTTAAACAATTTGTCCAACAATGTATGTTTATCAATAGATAAAAACTACTAACACGCTACATTTTGGATATTACAACCCTTTACATTCTCGATTAAATATGAGAAAATATGGCTATAGATTTCATCACGGGCTTCCTCCTTCCAATGATTCCACAATGATTTTCGTGGTCATTGATCGTCTATCCAAATATGCATACTTTGCTACTCTTAAAGCGGATTATTCCACCACGTCGGTGGCTGAGGTATTCATGAAGACTGATTGTAAAATTACAAGAGATTTCCAGAAACCAATAAGTTTTGGCTACATTTGTTCACTAACGTCAATCACTCTTAACATGAGCATCCCAAACTATTCTGAACATGAGCAATGCATATCATCCCAAACCAAGGAACAATTTACAGCAATGAATTGAATAAGTGCTTAGAGAAGGACAATCTCAAACATGCTCTCTACATTTACTGGATGTTAGTAGCCTTCATTCCATGGTATTAAATTCAGCTGTTAATAATAGAATACATATATCTATTTCTGCTATGATACCATTGATCCGCTTTTCCTAATGGATAACCATTTGTGATAGAACCATAATGGCTTCAACCTTCCCGGGACTCAATCAGTGTAGCAACTATGTAGCACCACGTTATCCTTGTTTTTAATGACCAATCCCATCTCTTCTAGATGGAAATCACGTTGAAAAATTAAAATTCTAAGACACTTGTCAAATTCAAATCCGTGAAAGCCATAAATTCTTTCATAAAATCATAGAATTCAAGGTGTAATATGTTGCATGGGTATGGTACCGGTAGCTAGTACAAAATCGAGTATGTGGCCTGTAATATAATTTTCAAGACATTCAGTTCAAAACAGAACATAAATAACACGAACAAAATATTTGCAGATTGTTATGATAACATTTATAATAAATTTATATCCCGTGTTTCGCAATATAAATAGGTTTGATTGAGTTGATAAATAAATAAAAATGGGAAAATTGAAGGGAAATATGTTATTTTAATTGAAATATGAATTTTTTTTTTTTGTAATAAAATTATCTAGCTCGTACACAAGATGAACCTGTCCATACCCCAAGTCGCACCTAGTCAAAGTAGAGACATATCCAGGCTGCCAACCTATTTCTTTAAAGAAAAAACTTGTAAGTGCTCAATTGTGCCCAATGTGTGCCTGTAAACAGTATGATCCAACTTAGAAAATGAAGTACCAATGTTTTATATGATCTAAACAAAAGAAATTACAACAGAATGGAGACATGATTTTGATATTCCTTAGAAGCCCAACATTAAAGCAATGGAAGTCAAAGAAAGTATAGAACCTAAATGCAAAGTATCTAAAAAGTAAAAAACTTCAACTGAAAATAGATTGAATAGAAATTCAGCGAGAAGCCTGCAACAATGCAGGAAATAAAAAATTGTTACAATTGAGAATTTACAGGCGGAAGATAGTTTCGTCTGTAAATTTGTCACAAAACATTGATTACAAACCTAGCAATTGATTATTCCCCGTCTGATGATGTTCAATGCGGCAGGAAAAGAATCTATTTCTTTTCCTGATATCATATATTCACAATAGTTTAAGCCCAATTTCATTTTGATGATGGTGACATGGGATTATATTAGAAGTGGAGCTGGTTAGGAATTTCTACAATTTGTGTAATAATGTGTTATGAAGAACTTGGGATACCACATAGGAGAAAGATTTATCATTGAAATGAAAATCTTTGATTAATACACAGTAAGAAAGTGAGTGAATGGATGAAGAAAGGATTTGTCAATCCAGTCTCAATACTGCACTTTTCCAAACGAATTCTAAAATGCAGCAGTTTTGAAACTAGTTTTTCTAACACAACACATTTTCTGACATTTGGACTAACATGGCATTTTCTTAATTATTTCCAATTTTTCTTTCCTACTCCAGAAGTTGGTTGGATGGTGACCCTAGATTATTCAACTCCATCTGGAAAAATCATCAATTATCCAGACCTATGTCCTTCACCAGCACTTTCTCTTAGCCCCCTTAGCGTATATTTCTTCTCCGATTGTGTATCAAACCAATCTGCAAATTGCTTATTGTGCTGGTTTTAGTTGTCCTTCAGCTAATCTGTTCCAAGGTTCAACATTGTCTAGAGTAGAATCTATTGACAAGGAGATACCAGCATGCAATGAACTAGGGTACATTAATATCATACACTTTTTTGTTTCATAGACTAATACCAGATATCACCCCTCCCCCCACCTTCCGAAATCAAACATAAATAATCAAAGTTGCAGTTAAAACATGTTCTAATTCCTTAGGTTCAATACAACTACAGAGAATACATAGCACCGTGATATTATCTAACTAAATGTAACAACTGCAGAAAGTGTTATTTTAATATAAGAGTCTCTCGCATTAATGCACTATAAAGCAGTCCACTAACAAATGTGAAAATTTACCAAATAACTTAAGATCTGGCAGTTTCCAGTCAGTCTCCATTGATTCTCAACAGCCTTATGGAACACTATGCAACCTTTAAATGATTCATACATCCATTTTTTTTCTCACAATATTATGTTTGTTTGTTCCATTTGGGGTTAGCATGGACAAAGGTTGACAAAATCATATTGAATGTCATAGCGCTCTAATAAATGAATGTGCTGAAATTAAAGGAGTAGAAACATACTTTGAATAATTGCAATGATCACAGAAACATTTCTTTAGAGCAGCCTAAAGTTCCATGCTGCAGACACGGGCACAAGCATCGTAATAATTTTCCAGAAAACAATGCTAATAAAGGTCGAACATGTAAAATTCTATATAAATGTATAATCCTACAATTATGTATCCTTGTATGCTAATCCAAATCTTGGAAGTCATATATAATTTGTGCCAGTCTCAGTTATTCAGAATCTAACAAATTTGAATCTTGAAGCCTAACAAGGCTACCTATCGAATCTTTTTTCCACACCCACAATTCTCCACTAAATTACATATGTCTGTCCAGACATATACCCAAATAATAAGAAGCCGATGGTCTGTCAACTAAAGTTCCAGAATGGTATGAAACCTGAGTTTATTTTTTCAACAATTCACTAGGATGGGCACAAGGACCAAGGTGCAAGTCACAACAAGGTGAAATCACCAATAAATGCATATCTTCAATGTTCAAATTATGCGCTGCTATGCTACCACCAACTTCATCTTGATGAAACAGGACCATAATAGTTAGAGCCATAAAATGACATAAGGCGTTCATAATCGATATTTCTGCCATACAAGGCAGGACATGAATCAGTCTGAATTGAGCTGTCACTGGTCAAAGATTTACTCAAATAGCATCAAGACAACATAAGAATAACTCAAACCTGCCTCTTCAACATGAACTCAGAAAAAAATTGGGATTTGAATAGGCAGCTAGAGTAATTCCGACCAAATCATCAATTACTAATATTAGTTGTGCTGAGTGAGAAACAAAGTCATAGCCCTCCATGTATAACAATGGCCCAAAAATAATTGAATGCTTCATTTTGTATTGACAATACAATCCGCCAAGTGAATAGTCTGTTGAGAATATGAAACAAAACTTGGATACTGATCCATAAAAAGGTCTAAGAAGCCATTACTTCCATTGGTAGCAAGAAATCATTACAGCACTGCCCTCAGTCAGGATCCTTTACAAGAAGCTGGTCTGTGAGTTAGTAGTGTTACAGCACAGAGTATATGGGAGCATAGATACACATAAAAGGTATGGGGTTGCACCAAGGGCATCATAAAAGTAGGACAAACCAATTTCCAGATGTCATTACCTGCAGAAAATGTTTGAGGTCGAGTTTGCTAAGCTTTGGTGCATTTTATCCAGAGAAAATGTTTTATGTCAGGTATCTCATTTCAAAGAAACACGTGATGAATTTGAGAAGATAACAACATAAACTAGAGCCATGTTCATGCGCCATCGCTTGATTGAATGGCATTTACTAGAGTCTCGGAAAGACGGCTATCAAGTGTTAAGCCTTTCTCCATCATCTGATCCCAAACCTTACAGGCCAGTGAAAGTTTTTTCCCCCTTATAAGCCCTCCAACTATCAACTTGAAAGTTACCTCATCAGGGTACAAACCGTTCCTCTGCATTTCATCATATAGACGCATGGCATCCATAACTCTAGAAGCCTTACAGAATCCATTTACAAGGGCATTGTAAGAGATTACATCCGGATTTACCCCATTCTCCACCATGTCACGGAAAACACTATGAGCCGTATCAACCTTCCCAGTCTTGCACAGATGATCAACTACTGCAGTATAGAATATACGATCAGGAAGAATGCCCACCCTTGTCATTTCATCAAGCAGTTTCTTAACCACTTGGATACTTCCTTCTCTTAGAAAGGCGTCTATAAGTATATTAAACGTCACCATATCTGGCCTAATCCCCTTCCCACACATCTCCTCAAACAACTCATAACCTCTCCTAGTACGGCGCACCTTGCAGAAGGCTGTGATAAGAGTATTATATGAAACAACATCACACAGCCCTTTGGTCTGCATCCTCTCAACCAACATCAAATAAGCCTTGTCCACCATATTAGCCTTGCAAAAACACTTCAACAGCTCATTATAGCTATACAAATCCGGCTCCACCCCGCTCCGTTCCATCGTCTCCACCAACCGCAAGGCCTCATCCGCCATCCCCTCGTCACAACAGTAATTCAACAGTATATTATAAGTAACCAAATCCGGCACACACCCATTGCTGCTCATAAACGCTTTAATCTTCATCGCCTTATCAACCCTTCCCATCCTACAAAACCCATCAATCAAAGCATTGTAAACCAAGATATTAACCTTTACCCCACCCTTGATCACACCAACAACAAGCTCGTAGGCCAAATCAACACGCCCCCCACCGCACAAACCAACAACAAGAGCAACACAGGCTTTGAAATCAGGGCTCAACCCTTTGCCAGTCAAACCACGCCAAACCCTAGCAGCCTCGTCGTAGCGTTGAGCTTTGCACAACGCGTCAACTATAATAGTGTAGGAAACAACGTCAGGCTCTCTCCCCTTGGAGGGCATGGAGTGGAAGAGTTCGAGGGCGGTTTCTAAGCGATTGTGGCGGCACAGGAAGCTGAGGTAAGTGTTGAAGGCCCAAATGTCAGGCACGAAGCCGAGAGCGTGCATGTCGAGGAGGAGGTCGTGGATGAGGGGGAGGTTGTTGGGAGCAGAGCAGAGGGCGGAGATGAAGCGGGAATAGGTGAATGGGAGGAGGGAGAAGCCGCGAGGGATGACGTGGTGGCGGTAGTAGTGGTGGGCGAGGTGGAGGCGGGAGTGGCGGAGGAGGACGCCGATGAAGCGGTTGTAGTCGACGCTGAAGACGCGGCAATTGGATTGGGTCATTTGGTCGAACAGGTGGATGGCGTGGTTTATGAGACCGGCTTTTACCAACTTGGATATGTGAGAGCGGTACGCGAGGCGGTGTGCGCCAATGCTGCTCTGATACATATCAGATTCAGGGATTTCCAAAGGCATAGCAGCAGCAACGCCCAGACCAAACCCCCATTCATTCACTTTCTCTCTCTATATCTCTCCCACTAAATAGTAATATTCGTTCGTTGGTTCGTTCGTTCCACGTTATGAGTTATGAACGAAGGAACTAAAGTTATGAAGAGGCACGCCAAGTGTTTGTGCATGCGTTTCTTACACTTGGTGACACTGGGGTGGGTTTGTTTTCGCTTGCTTATTCTCTTCTCACCTCTCTGCAACAAGAAGGGAGACGAGGAAAGGAAATGGTTTTTTTTCCTTCTTTTTTTATGAGGCTGGGTCTGTGAACCATTCAAAAGGCAATTGCTTCCTGCACCACTCATTTGCTTCCTGAACCCATTACTTTTGCCGTGCCACCACTCCTTATCAAAGTGATTCTTCCTGCACCTCCATGACGACTTTCTGCACCTCCAAAGTTTTTCAAAATTTCCATTGTGAACATAATGAAAATCCATGACGACTTTCTGCACCTCCAAAGTTTTTCAAAATTTCCATTGTGAACATAATGAAAAGATTAAAATATCTTTCATCTACAACTCATAGTATAAAAATTTTTTACATTACGGGTTGTAGAACCCTTTACATTGCGGGTTGTAGAATCCGTAATGTATTTTTTAAAATTTTTACATTGCGGGTTCTATAACCCGCAATACATTTTAAAAAAAATTTGTATTTTTACATTGCGGGTTGTACAACCCGCAATACATTTAAAAAAAATTTTGTAACCCACAATGTATTTATAAATTGTTTTGTTTTGTGAGTTATACAATCAGCAATCTGCTATGGTGTAGTGGTTATCACCTTAGTCTTATGCAGTAAAGGTTTCCAGTTCAATCCTAGTCAAGGTTACAAATTTTTGTAATATTTATTTTTAACATAATTTTACTTTTTCTTATAATAAAAAGTAAAAAAACAATATTTTTATAAATAATTTTTAGTATTTATAAAAATAAATTAATTTTTTTTACGGGTTGAGAAAAAAAAATTTAAATGCATTGCGGGTTGTAGAACCCGTAATACAATTTTTTTTTAAATGCATTGCGGGTTGGGTTGTAGAACCCGCAATGTGTTTCAAAAATTTTATACTATAGGTTGTAGACGAAAGACATTTTGATCTTTTCATTATGTCCAAAATGAAAATTTTGAAAAACTATGGAGGTGCAGGAAGTCGTCATGGAGGTGCAGGAAGAATCACTCCTGCAGCACCTGCCACGATGGACGATGCCTACCCCAACACCTAAGCCTTTTTATCTTCGTCAACAAAAATGTGAATGGCCATTCAAATTCAATTTTGGGGCTGATACGAAATTGGGTTAGACGAATTCTTCCTCCACCCCCTACCCTCTTCCTGTATCTCTATAGTGAAATTGAAATTACACATATATCTTTGTTTTAAAATTCAAAAAAGTCAATATTATCTTTTATTCTCTTCGCTTTCATAATTTTCATTTGTCCTCTATCATGTCATCGACGCATTCTAAATCTTAAATTAAAACTTCAAACAAGTCATAAGTAAGTAATTATTGATGTTTATTAATAATTTGTGAGTGGTATTGTTTGATTAGAATAGTTTATTTTGGTGATTGGGAAACTATCGATGGCGAACGACGACTTTTGCGATTTAAGAGTTTGACAACCGGATGGGGTGTCATCCGGTTGTCATTTTGTTTTGCAAATGATAACCAGATGACACTCCCATCCGATTTACAATTTGAAAAAAATTATAAACCGGATGGGGTGTCATCCGATTGTCATTTACAAATGTGAACCGGATGGAGGTGTCATCCCGGATGACACTTAAGATCATTTTGATTATTTTAATATGGATATTTTGAAATTTTTTTTTTATGGAGGTGCAGGAAGAAGGTATGGGGGTGGAGGATGGGTTGATGTACTGCAAACCTATATCATCAACAGAATTAGGGCAATTACTTCCGGCACCTCATATTTGTTTCCTGCATTCCATCATAGATGTGCATATTTGTTTCCTGCATTCCATCATAGATGTGCCCCCTTCGATGAAGTCAGAAAGGGTTTAGGATTTCTTTGGTAGTCACCGGTCTTGAGTTGTGGGATGTGCTGCGGCAGCGGAAGAGCGTGATTGAATATCTTAATTAATTACTTTGCATTTGGATGATGAAAGTAAACTGTGATGTTCGTTGTTGATGATTTTGATGTGTGTAAATGAATTATTGAATTAATTGTTTGATTGTAATATGCATTTAAGTATAGGGATGAAGGTGTGCTGTGACGGTTATAAAAAGTATTTTGGGTGGTGTGTGGTGAATTTTAGGTGGTGCTGGTGTGGAATCACACAAGGTGTAAATGCTTCTAGTCAAGGCTTTATTTGCTTTCGTAAAGCGGATTGCGAAAGATGTTTGAAAATCCATTTTCGAAAGCATATTTTTTTATAAATTTTAGTTTATTTTCGAAAACACTTTTCCAAAACATATTTATGAAATTACTTTTCCATAACATCTTCCAGAATTACTTTTCTGAAACATATTTTCATAAAACAATTTCTAAAAATATATTGTGGAATGTATTTTCTGAAACATATTCCTATAATATATTTTGAAATTTTGTTTTTTTTTTCAAAAATACATTTCGAAAAATACTTTTCGAAATATCTTATACATCTCAAAATTGTAATTGTCGTTTTAAAAAATTAATAAGATATTGGAAGCAATTGATGTGGAGTACAGGAAGAAATTGTCCTAAATTAGAAGCTGCTACACCTATATTCTCACTGCTTGTATTAAAAATTCAATTTGTAATTCAATGCTATACCTATATTCAATTTGTAGGCTCTTTTTCTAATGATGACAATATGAGCGGGGCAGGTCAAAGGAGTCTACTAACTGTTTATTTAAAAACAAAAATTAAACTTAAAATAAATAAAAATAATAATTCAAAAAGTATTTTTTATTGTATTATTTAAAAATTAACATTTAATTATTAATTATAAAATATTAAAAATATTAATTATAAAAGAGTTACATAATATATAAAGATAATAATATTT
>Ga0123340_1005322_pt1 | contig 12227 bp, 11 predicted proteins | sample SirMexnodulemix_FD_89961 | JGI IMG/M metagenome (GOLD analysis project Ga0123340, IMG submission 89961) | Root nodule microbial communities of legume samples collected from Mexico - Siratro Mexico nodule mix | ecosystem: Host-associated > Plants > Roots > Nodule | place: Mexico: Nepantla... | reverse complement strand
TTTGAATTCTGTTACAACTGGATCAGCAACCGACTCCTTTATTCGTAACCAAAAGATTTGTTCTCCGCTTTCTCTGCATTGGTTCGGTATTTTTCCAATGCACTCCGATTCTTCGTTTTTATGCATCAGAAGACGCAATTCTCCAACAGATACACATATAATTAAATCCGAATACGATCCAAACAGGACCTTCTGTCAAGTTGATGACTTTGCTGAAACTGTATGTAATCTCCATATTTGATGGCACGGTATGCTTCTGGATTATCATCCCCAATAAACTCTGGTGCAGGACCCACAATGGTCTCAAGCGGAGCTCCGTGTGCTGTGGCAATGGAAATTCTGGTGCCTTTTGTGTTCACTACTGCACGATGAAGGACGCTCCTGTATTTCCCATTAGTCAGTATCTGACAAAAAAGAAAAAATACTCATTCATCCGTTTTTCAATGCTGATTCATGTTTACAAATTCCTATTCATGTATATATGTGTACTATTTTTTTTTTTTTATAATAAATGGTTGTAATTATATTTTGAATACCTTAACTGTGAATTTTGTTTTACCTCTAGGTGATCTCCAGTGTTGACGAGAAAGGAGTTGGGTAAGGGGTTGACAGGGATCCACTTGCCTTTGTGTTGAATTTGAAGCCCACCAAGGTGGTTTTGCAGCAGAAGAGTTAGAAGCCCATGGTCTGTGTGTGCCGGAAGACCCATTGTAAGTTCAGGCTTAGGACATGGTGGGTACAAGTTGGCAATCAGCAACTGGGTCCCCAACTCTACTTTCAACCTTTTATGTATGTAATTTTCTTCAATTCCCAAGCTTCCACATATTCCTTTTAGCAACTCTCCAACCACTTCCCTGCTCGTTCTTGTGTATTCATCCACAGTTTCACTGCAAACAATATTCAAGTTTCAACCACCAAAACAATGACTAACCATTAACCTATTCTTTTCTACTAGTTTGATACTGACTTTCCTTGATATGAAAACTCAATTTGTTTGTATACCTAAAACCAGGGGGTTTGGAAGGAACATGAAGGTGAGGGTGAACATGACATTTGAGATAATCTCTCCAGAAAAGGGCCTTGTCCACCCTGACATTGAAGCTTGTCCCATATCTTATTGGATCAAGCATCTTCTCTCCTGCGTACTCCTTTTTTTCTTCCTCACTCAGATCAAAGAAGCTCTGGGTTGCTCTAAGCACCTTCTCCCTTAGTGTCTCCGACACACTGTGATTGATTAGCTATAAAAAGAAGTTCAAAGTTAGCATGACAGCAAAAGTTACATGATATGCATGCATGAGGAAAGAAACTCTAATACGAACGTGGACAAGGTAAAACATACAAGGTTTAAGGTTAGATATGAGAATACCATAAAGAAACCCCAATCACGGCATGCATCGCCTAGTTGTTGGATTGCCTTGGAGCGTTCATTGGGATTGGAAGAGGTGAGTTGCGAAAAATCAATGGTGGGGATATTCTCTGTTTCATGCAACATGGAATCTTCGGGGTTTTTAAGGCTAATGTAGTTGGAGGGAACCGACCTCATACAATTCGATTCAACTAATTCCTTAACACTCACCATTTTTAGTTTCTTCTGGTACTGCTCTGTCCCCTTATGAGTGACAGAATGGAGCAAGTTTGGTATCTCAGTTATTGGGTGGTGGTAGGGGTTTTATATAGATAAGGAACCTAATTATAGAATTATATGCGGAGTGGATAAAAATACTGATGCAAAAAGGTTTTATAAATTAATTTATATAATAACAAACTTTTTTGAGTAAGTATGTTTGTTTTCTTATTTTAAAAATACTTAAAAGAGAAGTTTATCCGAATATAAATTCGTAAGGATTTCAAAGACCGAGAGTTACATTTTGATTTTGATACCCAAAAGAATTTTCAGAACCCAACTTGGCACATGGGGTGTTATGGTAGGTGGTTCTCATATACTGCTACAAGCCAAAACTAGATCTGGATTAGAGTAGAAGAAGCAAATTCCTTTGCATAAAAAAACGAAAAATGGATTGTAGCACTGTGCAGAAAAAGGAATTTGCATGGAACACGTCTTTTACAACAGATACATTGGGAAGAACTTGATAGCAGCCAAGAACGTCAAGTTGCACCAGAAAAATACCAAAGTCCTATTATTCAAAGATTACATCTAGTTGCCACTAATTGACATATATATATATATATTGAGAATCGGATATTGATGTCTCATAGGGATTCTTTCATAAAAAATAATTTAAGGTCTTTATGAAATTTATCCTTGTAAAAAGACAGATAGAGAGAGTAAAATTTGAATTTTATTCTTATCTTTTGAGTTTATTTTTTTCTTCTTCCTTGTGTATAACATTTTGGTACTTCCGTTCACCTATTTCCATGCTTCCTTAATCAAACAAAGATTTAGATGAAACCTTGCAAACCGTATAGATAAATTAGGCAACATTCAAACACAATTTCAAACTATTCAACAACATCATGATGGTTTTAACAATGACTTGTGTATTCATAGGTGAAATGATGAATTGGCATAAATATTTCAAGATATTAGAGACATATGGTTATTGCACTATTAAGGAGTCAAATGTTTGAATCGGTTTAATGAAATTTAGGAGAAACAAACCTCTATATTCTAGAAAAAGATGAATTGTGGATTAAGGAGATGGATAAAATACTTTGAGTTATGAATTGTTCTAATAATAAAAAAGTTAATTATGTGGTCTTTATCTTGATAGGAGAGATTGAGTACTAATGGGATAGTATCACGAGATTGCTAGAAGGAGGAGGAATAATTATTACATGAGAAGTATTTACAACAAAATTTCTTGAGATAAATTTTCCGAATGATATGAGAGAGTAAAAGAAATAGAGTTTATGCAATTAAAACAAAGGAGTATGTTAGTATGAGAATATGTTTCTAAATTTAAAGAATTTGAAAAATATTCTACTTCCTTTTACCACCCAGATGAGAGAATGAAGTACATAAAATTTGAAAATAGACTTAGACCTAAATTGAGAAAAGCAGTAGGAATATTAGAAAGATATGATTTTCCTACACTTATTTACTAATGTAGATTTGTAAAATATTTTGAAAATAGTCAAAATAATAAACCAAGAAATTTCACGCCTTAGTGAAACAAGAAAATATATATGAGGGAAAACCCTATAGTCAACCCAATGAAAATCCCCACCCAGTCAATCTTCTTTAGGAAATCCAAGTAGGTTTGTAAATGATCAAATTAGGTGTTTGAAGTGTGGGCAAAATTATTATGTTAAAGATTGTCATCTTAAAGAACCAGTTTGTTTAAAGTGTGGAAAACCATGTGTTCTCTAATCACATTCTAATCCTTCTACGCCTAAGATAAGACCCATGACAACCGAGAGAGTCTACACTATGATCGTGGCTGAGACCGTTCAAAACCATGATCTAATTCAAGGTACATGTTTCATTAAAGGTAGAACTTTAAATGTACTATATGACTCGAGTGCAACTCATTTATTCAGTTCTAACGATTGTGTCAAGCATCTTGAATTGCTAATCTCCTCTTTAGATACTAGTTTGGTTAGTTCAACCCCATGAGTGAGTCTATAATTACCAATGAAGTGTCCTCTGTTGATTGAAAATAAGAAATTTCTTGTAGGTTTAATATCTCTACCTTTGTCACAATTAGATGTAATCTTAAATATGAATTGATTATTTTTCAATGAAGTCCTTTTAAATTGTGCAGAAAAACAATAATATTTTCCGATGAAATCATCTACCAAATTAGTAAATGAGACTTCAAAAAATGAAATTCAAGGTTATTTATTATTGCCTTCTATGGAATTGAAAGAGGTGGTCGATTTGGAAAATATAGTAGTTATTCAAAAATTTCCTGAGATTTTTCCTAGTGATATTCCTAGTTTTCCATCAAACAGAGAAATTGAATTTTCAATAGATTTGAAATCTGAAACTAGGCCAATTTCTATCACCATATGAAATAACAGAACAAAAGAACCAATTGATAGTTACTTTAAAAACAATTCATTCGTCTCACTCTATCAGTTTGGGAAGCCCCTATTTTGTTAGTTAAAAAGAAATATGGAAGTTTTAGGTTGTAATAGATTATAGTCAGTGAAATAAATACATCATAAAGAATAAATATCCTCTCCCTAGAATAGATGATTTGATTGACCAACTAAGAGGAGTCTTAGTATTTTCTAAGATGGATTTGAGATCAGGATATCATTAGATCAGAGTAAAGAAAAAAGACATACCAAAAAAAGAATTCCAAACTAGGTACGGTCATTAAGAATATCAAGTAATGTCTTTCAATATACCAATGCTCTTGTCGTATTCATGGATTATATGAATAAATTTTTTTGTCCAATTTTGGATCATTTTTTTACTTGTTTTTATAGATGGTATTCTCATTTATTTTGAAAGCTTTGAGAAACATGAGGAACACCTTCAAATTGTTCTTCAAATATTGTGAGACAATCTGTTGTACGCTAAATTGTCCAAGTGTAAAGTTTAGTAAGAGGAAGTAAACAGTTTAGGACATGTGATTTTCAAAGAAGGAGTATTAGCAAACCCGACCAACATAGAAGCAATTTTACAATGGGAACCACCAAAAGCAGTGACTAAAGTTTGTAGTTTTCTAGGTTTGACAATATATTATAAAAGATTAATTGAGGGATTTTCTAAAATATCTATCCCTTTAACCCAACTTATTGAGAAAGGTCAAACTTTTAAATGGACAAAAAAAATGTGAGGATATTTTCAAGAACTCAAGAGATTAACCACTTTCCCTATATTAGCAATATCCAATCTTACTAAACACTTTGTGATATTTTGTGATGCTTCAAAGATGGGGTTGGATGTGTTTGGTAATGTTGCTTTATGTGACATTATTGGACAATTTTTTTAGGACAAAATCAACCCTCTCCATGTTTAAAATCTGCTTAATTCTCAATTTTATTTAGTTTTTGTTAATAATTGATTATATGAGTTAGAAAAAGGATTTGATTGTTAATTAATGGTATTTTGATTGAATTTGAACAGAAAAGCATTGGCTTAGAATAAGGAGAATTGAAGTCTTGAAAGAGTGAAGAAAATAGCAAAAGTTGGGAAAAAGAAGCCAAGCCCAACTTAGCAAACTTGAGTCCAACACTAGAGAACTCGAGAGCAAAGGTAGAGAAATGTGCGATGCAAAAGACCTAGGTCCGGTGCAAAAAAACAACCAAAACAACAACATTAATAACTTTTCTAATTTCTGAAGGCCATAATATGACAACAAGAGCTTTGAGAGCTGGATATTATTGGCCTACCATGGAAAAAGACTCTACATAATACGTCAAAAGATGTTAGAAATGCCAAGAATTTGGCAATGTTTTGAGAACCAAGTCAGAAACACTGCATCAGATAAGCGCTCCATGGTCATTTGCTGAGTGGGGAATAGATATCATCGACCCATTCAGTCTTGGGAAAGGACAATGTAAGTACCTCTTAGTTGTAATAGACTATTTTACCAAATGGATAGATTAGCCTCTATCACCGCTAACAAGGTGGAAGCATTTGTGTGGAAGAACATAGCTTGCAGGTTTGGGTTACCAAACACTATCATCTCGGATAATGAGAGGCAATTCATTAATCAAGGACTTCAAGATTTCTACCAAGGACTTGGCATTCACTCCATCAACAGCTCTGTGGAACATTCTTAAACTAATGGACAGGTCGAGGCCGCAAACAAAGTCATTTTGCATGAGTTGAAGAGATGGCTGGGAATAGCCAAAAAAAGATGGATCGAGGAGCTCTTAGAAGTATTGTGGGCGTATAGGTGCACACCGCAGTCATTAACAAAAGAAACCCCTTTCAGTTTAACTTATGGGATAAATGCTATGCTACTAGTCGAATTGGGTGAACCAAGTTTACATCGAGAAGTGTTCAACCTATAACTCAATCATGAAAGCTTATCAGCTATCTTGGGCTTGATTTATGAGTTGAGGGACAAAGCCAGCGTTCGAGAAGAAGCAACTAAAAGAAGAGCTGAAAGAAAATACAACTCGAAGGTGGTTTCGAGAAGTTTTCATGTTGGAGATTTAGTATACAGGTTGAGGAGCGAAGCAAGGCATGGAGAAGGCTAGTTTTCAACTAATTGGGAGGAACCCTTCAGGATTCGACAAGTAACAGAGAACGGAGTGTGGAACACTTATCAGGAAAGGCAATATCGAGGATATGGAATGCATCTCACCTCAAGTTTTATTTCAGTTAGATTGTATATCAAGCTTTCGTGAACTTTGAGCACTCTTTCCTAACCCAGTATTTTTTTTTTTTTCCTGAAGTGAGTTTTGGCTGAGAAGGTTTTAATGAGACTCCAATAAAATGAGGTTATTAGTTATCAAGATTTTCTCTTTATCTTATTTGGATGTTTAAAAGCAAAGGCAAATAACACAAGCTACATGTCAACTAATCAACCTCGGCCCTAACTTCAAAAGTCCAATCTAAAATGATTGGTATAGTGGCCATGTACAACCTTGGTCCTCGCTTTAAAAACCCAATTTAAAACGATTGATACAGAGGCCGAGTACAACCTCGGTCCTTGCTTCACAAACCCAATTTAAAATGATTATTGTAAAGGTCGGGTACAACCTCGACTCTCACTTCAAAAACCCAATCCAAAACGATTGGTACAGAGGTCGAGTACAACCTCGGTCCTCACTTGTCAAACCCAATTTAAACCGATTGGTACAAAGATCGAGTACAACCATGACTTTCACATTGCAAACCCAATCTAAAACAATTGGTACGGAGGCCGAGCACAACCTCAACCCTCACTTCCCAAATCCAATCTAAAAATGATTGGTACAGTGGTCGAGTATAAGCTCGGTCCTCACTTCGCAAACCCAATATAAGTGATTGGTATAGAAGTCAAGTACAACCTCGGTCCTCACATCACTAAACCAAATCCAAATGATTGGTGCGAATGCCGATAACTACCTTGGTCTTCACTTTGATTAGTGATTGGTATGAGAGCCGACAACCACTTCGGTTGTCACCTTACTAAGCCCAATCTAAGTGATGGGTCTAAAGGTCGGTAACTACTTCGGCCTTCTCATTACTAAGTCAAATCTAATGGTTGGTAAAAAACCCAATCGTCTAGATTAGTATAAAGAATGAATAACACTTTGATGATCAGTATAAGAACCAATCCTATGATGAGCACAAAGTTGAACACCATCTCGACCATTACTTTATAATGCTAAAATTCAAACACTCGACATCAACAATAAAGATATCGAAAATCGAACAATCAATAAAACAACATACAAACGATAATCACCTCACAAACCAAATACTCAAGAAACAATGCACGAAAGGAAGTCAACTCGACAAGTACTTGGACAAATCAACAAGTCTATTAACCAAAAGAAAATTTAAAAAAATGTCATTTTTTTATCAAGTGAGGTCAGATAACAACAAAAATTGACCTCCCACAAAAAAGATAAGAAATGAAAAGAACTAATCGGCCTCCTCCGAGCCCTCTTCTGTTGAAGTTGATCCCCCTTCATGTAGGCTCTCACCTATATCATTCGGCCCCTCCTCGGCTACCTCGTTTGACCCTTTCTCCTTAAGTATAACACCCTCATTGGGCATGTTGTCAACTGGAACAAGTTGACCTTGAAAAACATCCTTTGCAAGGTCAAAGCCATTGTCATCAGCCAGAACCCTGTATGCGAGGACGACTTGGCACACAACTTGATTAAAACCTTACTCATGAGTGCTAAGGATATAATCCTTAAGATCAATCAACTCTTGTTCCAGCTTGTTTCTTTAGGATATAACCTCATCCCTTTCAGAGACGACATCATCCCGCTCTTGGGTAATTTCAAGAAGCTTTTCCTTGCGGTGGGTCATCTTGGCCATGTGGGCCTCCTCCCTCTTCTCTAAGTCATCACATCTGGCTTTCAAATAATCAATATCAGCTTCAGAGGCCGAAAGCTTAATGGTCAGCTTGGTAACTTGGTTAGTGAGGGAGAATTTGGCTTCCAAAGCCAAATTCAGGGAAGCCTTGGAAGTTGGCCAACTTCCTTTTCAAGTCTTCAACCTTTTTGGCCAACTCCCGAGAAAACTCATTGCTTAGAAGACGGGAAACAGTAATGGCTTGTGATTGGAGCTCCAACCAATCGGTCATAATGTCACCCTTGTAGGACAACATTAGCACCTCGTTCTCAACTTGGATGAGCTAAATGTTCACACCCTTGTGAGAAGCCAAGACGTGAGAGACCAGGTGCCCACCCTTATTGGTCCCCAAATCAGCCATCGAGTTTTTCTCCCTATTTGGAGACAAACGAGGAGAGGCATGTCGCCTCGACTTTCCTTTATCTTTTCTTTTACTTTTCTTGTCGGCCACATGGAGGACGAGATCAACTGGAGGAGTTTGTTGAGTTGAAGGATGGCCAGAAGTTACAGTAGCACCAATAGTAGTGGCATCAGCAGCCACATCCTTAGTCTTCTTTGCCTTCTCTTGGAGAAGTTTCCTTAAAACTTCAGCAGCGTGCGGAGCTTCCTGAGCCATGATCCGTGGAAGTAATAAAAAGAGAATTTATTAAAGTTAACACTGGCCGAGAACAATACAAAGACATAATTATGCATACCACTCAAATCAACCCAGTATTGATTGCAAAGATAAAGCTTAAGAGTTTTTCGAGTAGGCAATTTCCTTGAAAGCCTATCAAAAATGATAAAAATCATGTGATTGTCATTGGTCATTGAGGACCTTGACTAGTGGAGATAATGAACAGGGTCACTCGTCCAATAGAGAGGAAATGTTAGAGTGTCCCTATAATAGAAGTATTTGCAATCAACTGGTTCAATAGTGACGTGAAAGAAGCCAATCTTGAACTGCTTGTAAGAAACAATATAGAGAGAACAAGCTTGACCCAAACTAATAGGGGTACCCGACCTAATGCTATAATAATGAAGGAATGATTGAGGGGAAAGACGAACACCAAACATTTCACACAAAAGGCAAAAGCTTGAAGATAACCTCAAGTGGTGGGATGTCGTTGTGTAGGAGCAACATTTAAAATACATAACACACCCATTATGAATTCGTCAAAGGGTAGGTGGTCATGAGCGTCAATAAAGAAACATCCATACTTATAGAAGAAATTTGACTCACTCCCTTTCCGGTCATGATAAACACGGTCAACGACGGAGCATTTCTCAATCGACATCATCCCTTCCTTGGTTCTAAAATACTCTAGAGACTCAAGCCACCTATACTTAGAGCACTGCTTGGTAACTAGGGAACTAACCCAGTCATACCCTGTCCTAAGTGGAGGATCGCTTAAAGTGACACCACTCAAGGAGTCATCGCCCACGTCAGCGTCATTGGCTCTCACCACCAAAGTGTGCGAGGACGACAAATCCTCATGAGAGTCGACCAACTCCTCGGGCATGCTACTAGAAGACCTAGAAGAAAATCATCATTACACACATTGCTATATATAGTGAATAACCAGAGGATAAAAATGTATGTTCTATCCAATCTAGTCTAATCTGCACTAAATCTCTAATAACTGAGAACTGACTTTAGCATTCAGGTACCTACTTCGTTCCAGACACCGGATATCGAAGACCGACCTGAAGCTGTTGGACTTGATATCTGGAAGGAATTGTTATTAGCCTTAAGGTTGTGTAATAACAATACTTTTAAAACTTTAATTTTAATTATTATAAATTATTTTTTATTTCAATTTCTTTAAAATCTGAAATTAATATTTATTATCTTTAAATTTCAATATAAAATAGTAAAAAGTATTTAGTTTAATAATTTTAAATTTTATTTAAAAGTATGATGTATTGACATTATATTGGAGAAAGAAAATAATTTTAAACAACCTTTTAAAAAAAATATGAAATTTATTTTAGAATAAAATAACAAATTTTTGATAACAATACATCTCAAGAATAACTTTTCAATCAAATTTACTGTTTTACTTACTCTTCTCTTTTTATTTTCCTTAACATGTTGGTAGCAGTTATAATATAATGTAACAAGAAAGTATATTTTAATTTTGTGGAGTATGTAAATGTATTTGATAAGAGATGTACGAAAAAAAATTCATTAACTGGGATAAATAATTATTTATGAAACTATTTCAGAGATATGTATTTTTCTTTATTCGGCAAAAAAATGTTTATTTTCGTTTGTCACGCTTAATGTTTAATCACAAGAGGACTGATGCCTCTGAGCTATCTTCGTGGCAACTCACTGCTTCTACAACTTCATCGAAAGGGGACAGCATTTGTTTCCCCTTACGGCACATATATGCTTAAATAACCTAGCATAAAGTATTATAGATATGCTTAAATAACCTAGCATATAGTATTATAGACTAAACAGTAATATTAAAAGATGAGAATGTATATTTTAATAAAGAAGGAGAAAAAACATTGTAATACTTGTATGACAACTTAAAAAAAGTATATTGGCTATTATTTTCTTAACAATAAGCATAAACGAAAATTTAAACATTGAGTAAAAAGTCATTTATACACATACAGTCAAGTAAATTACATATAATACAAGAGGTGAACGCATATTCATATATCAATACGTGTGGTTTTCTAAGAAATCCTATAGAATATTCGTTATCACAATATTTATTTGAAGTGATAACTTTTATCAAGAAAAACTAAACTAAATTTTTGAATTAATTCATTATACTTACATATCTTTTCAGAATGTGTAAAATTAATATATTTTGCTTTATGATTTTTTTAGTTTTTATCTTTTTAAAATTTTAATTTTAAAATGATGTTACGTATCTATACAATGTCTATCATCAGCACTCTTTCTTCTATAATAAAGTTTATCATCAAAGAATTTCACTTTTAATATGCAAGCTTTCCCTTTGAAAGTGAAAGAATAAGCTGTTAGTAGAAAGAAATGGTAGCTATAAAATCTTGTTATGGCTATTGAATCGGTGTTGATGCTCGGAAGGAAAAGAAGTTGAACTAATAGAACATCAAAATGGGATTCACAAATCCATATACAAAATCTCCAATGAAGAAGTAAGATGAAAAAGTCTGAAAAATAATGAAACCTTCAAAATATAAATAGTCAATAATATTTTAGATTTGCTGTCTACGGATTTACTTTGCTTATAACTAGTCCTTCTTTATATATTTATTTTTTATTTTCTCAATTTTTATATAGGAACCTTGTTAAAAGGTATTTTTAAAATTTATACATGCCAAATGGTAATGACGAATTTGGAAAGAACTGATTTGTGCCTTGACATTTATTGGATTATGTGCAGTAGAGAAATTTTTGGATTGTTGTGACTTCAAAATGCTTATGTAATTAAAACTTTCAGCTGAGATTATTCTAATATTGATTATTGGAGCTCATGAATTTATTATTGAAAAAATAAGGTGAGAGTTTCATTTCCGCCCATGCATTTGCCATTCAAAATAAGGTGAGAGTTTCATCTGCTCATGGGTTTCCAACACAAGTAAGGTGAGAGTTTCATTTCTTTCTCACAAGTTAGGATTTTTTTTATGTTAATTTTCATTTATTGGAACCTGATGAACATGAGTTTGTGTATATCATTTCTACCTAGTATTTAGTAATGAAATTATATAAATGTGATAAATGTAGGATTTTAATTGACATTACGATTGTCCACCTATAGTAAGAGATATGTATAGTAATAATGAGAGAGAAGGAATTATTGATGAAGAGATACATGAAGAAAGAATTTCTAGTAAAAGGTAGGGTTTTTTCAATAAATTAACTAAATAAGATTTTTCAATATTTTTATAGTTTTCATACTAAACATTTGAAAACATATATGATATTTAAACAATTTTCAATCAAATCTAAACTAATAATAACTACAAATAAAATAATATGTTAGTTAAAAAATCATCTATAAACCGTTAATACAGTTTTGAAATTTTTGTATAATAATAATAATAATAATAATAATATTACTATTTATATTAATATTATTATATATTATTTTAATATTTTAAATATTATTTATACTTCTATTAATGTTATTTATATTTATATTAATAGTATTTTTAATATTATTGATATTTTATAACATTATTTATATTTATATGAAAAGTAATTTTAATATTATTAATATTTTTATTTATATTATTTTCAGTTATATTAAAATATTTATGATAATACAATTAAGAATTATTATTATTATAGTTAATAATAATA
>Ga0123340_1005320_pt1 | contig 12229 bp, 4 predicted proteins | sample SirMexnodulemix_FD_89961 | JGI IMG/M metagenome (GOLD analysis project Ga0123340, IMG submission 89961) | Root nodule microbial communities of legume samples collected from Mexico - Siratro Mexico nodule mix | ecosystem: Host-associated > Plants > Roots > Nodule | place: Mexico: Nepantla... | reverse complement strand
ATTATAGGGTGTGAATATTATTTTATTAAAATATAAGGGAAATGATTGTTTATTTTACAAGTAGAGTGTATTTTTTTTTTAACATTATATTAAGAGAGGTAAGTGTTATTTCTCCTAAATGAAATATAAATAAGAAGCATTTCAATTATCATAAAACTTTTCTTTTTTTCTCAAAATTGCAGCCACTTAAATTTTTTTCATACTAATTAACCAAACAACCGTGAAATTAGTAGTTTTGTTTGAATGATAACTTCTATTTAAGATACCTGTACTTAATATTTCCCACCTCCATGTTTCAAAAGCTTAAGGCTAGGAGACTCTGTACTCTATAAGCAATTGATTGACACATGACATGTTCACCCACCTGTCTAATCAATATTTTGAATCTTCGCCTCATCTTTTGACCTACAGTAGTGATAATAATGGAACTTTTAAGCACTTATCAATAAGCAAAGATTATGCTATTGTTAAAATTAAGATCTAACGACATATCAACATCATTGATAATATTAAGATAACAAATACCTAAGAAAGAGAATAACAACTGATAAATTTAGAGAAAAAAATCATCACTATATGAGCACCGAAGAAAATCTTATATACAAACATATTACACATACACACACTTACATGCTCCGATATAACTTCAACTAATACTCAAGAAGGTTATCTCCAAATCAACACTCAATAATGGTTTTCTTAATCTGATTTCGAAATCAGGGCTAAATTATTCTTAATGTTGTTTTTCCATCTCTTACCTTTATTTCAGTTTGATTTGTTATGTTTTTTATAATGTTCTGTTCAGTCATTTATATTTTTAAAAATAATTAAAAATATTTTTCCAAATTAATGATTTAAAAATATTAAAGTTAAAACACCACAAAACTACATACTTTTTTAAAAAATTCTTTACACGTAATGATTATTTTTAACCACCACCACCACCATTAAGAAGAAAAGCTCACTTTTTTCTCTTCCTTTCCCCCACCTTCTTTCTTTCTCAACCAACTTTCCTTTTTCTCACTTCCTTTACTGAACAAACCTCTTCCTCTGCCTCCCTTTGCATTTGCATCCATCCTCTCACACCCTATTATTTTTTGTTTCTTTACCTATATAAAAATACTCATTCTGTAAGCAGTTCTGAATTGGAGATGCTGTTAATGATATTATTCTTGGGACATATAACATGGTTTTCCTTTGTACTTCGTAACTTTTTGTTGTGTTGATAAGAATATTTGAAATTGAAAGCACAATATTTGACATGGAAGAAAGGGACAAAACATGGATAATCCTTTGGTGCTTCATTTACTTTAGATGACACCAGGATAAGCAAATGCCAAGTGTGAGGCTTCAAACGACCCTGTTGCTGTGCTGTTTCTAAAATCTTTTTCATGGACACAGAAATTTCAATGCACTTAAATTATATCTCATGTAAATTACTGCTACGTGGGAGTTTGCATTCAAGGGATTTCTTCTCACGCCACATTAATATTTGACCTTAATGCATGTAATTTCAGCATTAATTGGGCCCAGGGACGAGTGTAGATAGACTAAATTCTCATAAATATAATACTAAAAAGGATAAAAAAAAACCACTTAACCATAATATTTTAAAATATAATAAAAACTTATGGTCATTTTTCAAAACAAATTCTTAAAGCGTGTATACCAAATTTATCGCCTTTATAATATACTTTAAATGTTACATCTTTTGGTTCGTTTATATGCTTCGATTAGTTTTATTCTTTATCAAACAATGGTTATCAGTTCTAAATGAAAAATAAAAAAAATAAGAAATATCTTAGTATATTGTGATATATAACATCAAAGTGATAGCGTATTTTCTAAATTGTGCGAGCATTAAATATGACAACTTTATTGTGTTAGGACAAAAGAAGTGCTCATTACGACTTTCATTGCCACAGAGGTAATCAGGTTGGTTTAAACATATAAAAAATCAAACTTGATTTAATCGTTACCAAACTAATGGAGAAAGTAAATCTACTATTCTATATAATTTAAGATAGAGTGCACAGATTTAAGTTCTTTTAATGATTAATTACTATAAAATTATGAAAAAAAAAAGATGTATGATTCTAAAATATTGTGATTATAATATAATAAGGATTCCAACACATTTGCATCGTCCAGATGCATGTTTTCATTAAAAAAAGTGTGGAGATTTAATATGTATATATATTATAAAGAAAAGGTCACTCTCTTCTAGAAAAGCTCATCCTTTGCTTACCGCCACCGAAATTGAGAACTATCAAAGGTTGCATATTTTAATAGCAGCTTCTATTTGACTATTACATGTTAAGCATAAGTCATCATATATATGAGTAAGACAAACACACGGAATGGGGTTGATTGGTCATGCTTCATTGCTTGCCATTACACATACACTCTCGTCAGAGACACCCAAATCAATAATTTAATGTTACACTTTACTTCAAGCTAAAAATTGCTTTTATATTCATCATACTCACAAAATTATTAATAGCATATATAATAATAAAGGGCGGTTATACTGATAGAAGTAACATCTAAAGTAAAAAGTGACATTTACTAAAACACTAGTTATTATCATATATAACATTGGTTGGGAATTTGAAATTGAAAAAAGCATGTAGTATGGGATGTTAAATCGAAACGTAGGTGGGTGGTGTCACCTACAACCTTAAAGCTATAAATTATTGCCTACTTCGGTGACCAAACAACACGTTGAGAATGATCCATAGCATGTGGTCCATTAAGAATGGTACTCGTATTACTGTTACATCATTCTATTGGTACCTAAGTCAGAAACAGTTTCACATAATTTAAGCGAGCGGTATTAAAAGGCGGCTAGGTTAGGACGCAAACGTGCCCCTGTCTCTCACTGGTCAACAAAACAATCTAATCCCTTTTCTCATCTTCATCATCATCTTCTCTTCTCTGCATATATAACCAACACCCATCTCTCTCCCTACCCAATTACTTCAACATGGAAATCGTCACACATAGTCCCACTGCAAGTCCCTCCAGGGATCCTTTCGATTTCAACCGAGCAAGGATTTCGCCCTATCTCAGTGCTCCTTCTTCGCCCAAGCGATTCGGGGAATATTTTTGCCTTAGCGCCCCCACAAGCCCCTCCAGGTTTTTCGCCCATAATGCTCAGGATGACGATGGCTTTGCCTTTTTTGTTGATGAGGAATCCAAGAGCCCTCGATCTGCGGAAGAACTTTTCGACGGCGGCAAAATCAAGCCGCTCAACGAGGACGATTTGTCGGAGTCCGTTAAAAGCCCACTTCTCCATGCGGGCCGGCCCAGAGGATGTTCGAAAGCCCAAGGGAAGAAGAAAGAGTGGGATTTAAGTGGAGAAGAAGAGGAGGAGAGAAGAGGGAGAGATAGGAGTGTTTGTTCGAGTTCAAGTCGCAGCAGAGTCACGCGCTCGCTCTCTCCTTGTAACAGAATATCTCACTATACGTGGGACGACGAACCCAACCAAAAGCAGGACAACAAAGAGGGTTCGGTTTCCAACGCGGTTTCGCTTTCGTCGACTTCAAAGGGTTCCAGAAAATGGAGACTCAGAGACTTTTTGCTTTTCCGCAGCGCCTCTGAAGGGAGAGGTTCCAGCAAGGACCCATTGAGGAGGTTTCCCGCTTTCTACAAAAAGCCTCAAGACCCCCCCAAGACTTCCATCCCAAGCCCAGGCCCAGGCCCAGGCCCAAGACCCAGAAGAAAGGAACCTCTTTCCGCCCATGAATTGCACTATGCCAGAAAGAAAGCGGAAACGGAGGATTTGAAGAAGAGAACGTATTTGCCATACAAACAGGGAATCTTGGGCAGGTTGGCCGGCTTCGGATCCAGATGATTACACGGCTACCAAACGATTCCTTTTGTTTTTTTTGTTTGCGTGAACAAATTGTATTCTTTTGTTTAATTTTCATATAGCTTTTTTGTTTTGTTTAGTTGCAAGTTGCAAATACAATCATTTTTAGCTTTTACTTTCCTTTGGTAGCTCTAATCACGGCGGACATTTTAACTGCTCGGCACAAATTTTCACTGCTGGCATTGTGTAGAACACGCCCTCTGATGATCATGGATTTGTTTATGAATGGCGGGCCCTCTAGAGTTGCGTATCACATTCGCTTTCTTCAATGTCAAATAACTGGCCCAACTAATGTGAAAAAGTTGTACGTAATTTGGCCTAATGTATAACTGTGCTTCTTTCATGTTTATGAATGTATGTTAACTTAAAAATCCTTTCCAATTTTGCATGTAATAATATCTCAGTTATCCTTTCCCATAAACGTGACAAGATCTGTCATTTTTTCAAGTCTTGAATGTGAGTGCCTCATCATTTTTCATTGATTCGTTTCTTCATATCATCCTTCATCCATTCAGACAATGCATTTGATTGGGTTCTCATAACATCTCCTGGGGCAACTTCAGCTTTTCTAGAGGCCTGGAGGTCCAGAAATAGGGATTGGTTGGGGAATTTGTGAAAATTTGCTCTTGAATAAAATGTTTTTTTATGCAACTTAATTATTTTGAACCCGAGGAAAACATTTTGGGAGAAGTAATCTTCAGTCACATCAAATGATTTTGAAAATTTATAAGCACATCCTTTTGTCCTCCAAGATCAATCTTGGGTTGATGTGGAGTGCAAGCCTAATATACACTTATTAGTTGTCGAATAGTGACAAAGTCAAAATGTATATTATGGGCTATATTAAAGTCTGCTAAATTTTCACAATTTATTTTCTAAATTGACATCATTGACTTAATATATTTGACCTTTTTCTGTAATTAAATTTTTATTCCATTTTAATAATTTGTAATACTTTCCTTGGTGGTCCTATGGGAAGAGTACTTGAAATATCTTTTGTTATGCAAGATGTTATCATATTTTGAACTCTACTATCTAGGCTAAGCATGAGCTGTCAAAGAAGCAAATGCAAATTATTCAAAGATAAGTTGTTTATTGTTTAGGTCTATTTTGTTGATAAATTTTATACTTGGTTGTTAGATGTAATGATACAAAGTATAACATACATAAATGAATAAGTATAAGTATTTGTGTTCTGTTCTTCACAGTATTTTTTTTGCTTGTGCCCACTGCAATTCTGTATGATTATGGTGAACATTTTATACGTATAATAAGAACTGATTGTCTTTGTCTTAATTGTTTCCGTATGTCACATTTTAGAATAGTTTTCGTATATTTTTATTACCAATTCATAACTATATGACCGTAATGTAACGTTGTGAAATAGTTAATATGACAGGTAACAACGGTGTCAAAAATATCAGCACCTTTTATTTTAATAGTAAAGAGATTGAACCTTTATTTAAATAATAAAGAGATTGAATTGAAGCCTGCTTTTGCTAAACAAAAAATCAAAAGTTCTATTCTTAGAATGAAACTTAATATGATTTTGATTATTTTTAGCAACATGAAAGGTTATGGCTACTGAGCTTCCTAATACTGGAAAATGAATGCAGCGTTCTTATCCTGCTTCTGCAAAGGCTAGCAATGAGATTAGGACATTAGATATCTTATTGCTTTGTTAAAAAGATACTATTTAGAAGTTTAATACTTGGATTAATAAATGTGAAGGCAATTATATACTAATACGTGGATTTGAGGTTACTATTATTACTTTTAAATGTTAAATTAATCTATTATCATTAATAATTAAAATTTAATTTGTAAGTGAGGATTTAAATGGAAATATTATTTTATATTTGCATTATTCATATAACACAAAAATTTTAATCACTTAAATTAGTTCTTTTATTTTAATTTTAATTATAAAAAACAGAGTTGATGAGTCACCACAAGCTAGTAAGGAAATATCAATCTCTCTAACAAAATTAGTGATGAGTTGGTGAGTCAATTACTGTTGCCATTCTTAAATTTCAGAAATTTATCCATATAAATATATGCAGATTTATAAAAATAATGTTGGACAATATATTTTGCTTTTAAAATTCACAATCTTGTTTGAATATAATTTTGTCCTAAACCAGAAAATATGTTAAAAAAAAAAAAACTTTATGAGCTCATTTTTTTTCAGTTATAATTATATTACACTATATAACATTTTTTTTATCAATGGTAATGATATTTTTATCACTTAATAACAATGATAATATAAAGTACATGTCTATTATAACATAGCATATGATAGTCTCTCATCAATATATATATCTTTAAAACAATTTTGAAAGAAGCTTTTTTTTATCTATTGATTTTATTTTCTTTAGATGTTATATATTTATTTTTATATAATATAAATTAAATCAAATAGAAAGATAGATGCTTTTTACAGGATGTAGTGTAGTGTATATTAGGAAATAAAACGCGGTTATAGTCATTGATTAGAATATCAATAGTTGAAATTGTAATTTATTTCAAATTTAATTATATATTAATGCTTTTCACGAGTCTTGATTATTAATGACAATAATTGCTGTGTCATGATTTTTTTAATAGGTTTAAACACCTGTTAGTTTATTCACTTTATGAGGACAAGAGCCGAAAAAGAGATTATATACTAGAGAATAACAATTACTTAAATGTAGAAAAAAATTACAAGAATAAAAATATCACTGTGTAGGGTTTAAAATAAAAATAAATAAATAAACATATAAAACTGCATGTTTGCAAGGATTATCAAGATATTTAAACCTCTTTTTTTCATGTATAGTTTGTTACTGATTTTATCATCTAAGAGAATGCAATACGAGGCACTATAGGATTTAAGTGAATTAAATAATTAATAGGAGAAATCATTGGACAACGTGTTTTAGTTCATCTTGACGTTGTATGTCGATGTTTCATTAATAAATAAATATATATATCCTAAAAAGTATATATAGGAATTCTCATAATGGGTAGTTTTCATCTATAATAAAAACTGACTAAATACAAAAGCATTTTTACTGCAAATTTTAAAAAGTTGCTGATTAGAAATTAAAAAACAAAGATAAAAAGGCTTCAAGGTTGAAACCCAATGGCGAAAACTTCCTCCACCCCATATTTTGCACGCACATCTATCACAGGTGCGAAATTACTAAAGTACCTTTTTTTATTAACTTTTGAAAATTATTTTTTTAAATTTCTGAAAAATATTTTTTAAACATAAATTTATATTTAGAAAATTATTTTTTGAAAATATATTTTTTTCAAAAAACTTTTTTGAAATGTAAATTTTTATATTCTGAAAAATATTTTTTTAAAAATAAATTTCATAAAACATATTTCGAAATATAAAATTGACGTTCCAAAAAAAGTTGTTAGAAAAAAGTATTCTTTGAAACTTATTTTTACTTGAAAGGTATCTTTTATTTTTTTAAATTGATGGAGTGCAAGTTACAACTGATGGGGTGCAGGAAGTTTTTGCCAAACCCAATAAGCACAAGGAAATGTTGGAATGGGCGTTTTGGTCCAACTCCCCACCACCACCATAGCCCATTGGATAGGTGTAGATAGAAGTTTGACAAAAAAAAAATTCCGGAATTACCATTTCAAGAAAATAAAGGATATCAAAGTTGTGTTTTTGTTTTATTTTGTCTTCCTTTCCCCAAAGCAAAGGCAAAATTGAAAGTGAAGACATACATAATGCTGACAAACAATGCTACCAAGTTGGGTTCCCGTTTAATCTGTGGCCATGTCTCATTAACAGTATTTACCTCCACCATTTTGGACTATTACTCAACATTATTATTCATCATCTATGGTGGATGCAACTTCCGTGTTATGGGGTTTGTTCAGTTGTTTTTTTATCGAAGTCGTGGAAGGTCCACTATTTTTGGTTCTACTTTTTCTCAACCCCTATCCTACATTTCTTTTGCTTCTGTAGCAAATGTAAGGTAACCTGTCTCTGTCTCTTACGTTAGCTTCAACTACATTCAAGCCATGTCATGTCTTGTAATTACAAGACAAATTTGATGACCAAATTTGTGTGCTGAGAAAGCCGGATGAGTGTCCATTCGCTGCTCATTAACAATACTTAGAAACCAAAATAAAAATTTATTCTTCTTGCTTGCTAGTATTGCTATTTGCTTGCAAAATCACCAAAAGATCCCAATAGTAGTCATGGACATTTCAAATTTAATTTATTGTCAGGGGGCAAGACAAAGCTTATTGCATCCACAAAGTAAAAAGTGAGAAAGGAAAAAAGGTGGTGCTTCTAGGAAATGGCTGCTTTTTCACCTTTTATCAGTGGTTGCAGAAAATTTCCAACGTTTTTCTATTTTCCTTATCAGACTGTAATAAAAATCTAAAGTAGGACTCCAGAAGCTTATGACATTTGACTCGTACAAAAAAGGTACGACAATTTGGACCCCTCTCCACCCTTTTGGTCTTCTATCTAATTGGGAAGGCAAGGCAAAAGCAAATTTTGTGGATTTCTTGGGGGCTAGGACCATCCATCATCACTTATATTTACAGTGCTAATCCCCACCACCATGTGATCAAGTGAGGATCATGGCTCAATGGATGTGTGCATGTGCCATTCAGCTAAACAAATGCTACACACACACACACACTTATGATTTCGTTATTAAACGGAAAAGGCGTGTAGCTTAAGACTGCAATAATTAATAATAATACAAAAGGTGGCATGACAACCGTGGATAAGAGTGATCAGAACAACGCATACGAATGCAGCACAATCCAATTCCATTTCATCATCAAACAAGAGCCATTCTGAAAAGCTTTAAACGTGAAAAGTGAAATGATTCACTTCATTTGTGAATGACAAACCATTGACACGTGGGATTACTCACCAGGCCATCTTTAACGGCTTTAAACTTAAGATGTAATTGCTTGTAATGTAACGCATTTCTTGATTAAGAAGAAAATGAATCTGTTTAGATACACACAAACTATACAACTTTTTAATTTTGTGAATTTCTTTCAAATTTTCAGCCACACTGAAGGCCCAAGGTGAAGGTCATCTGAAGTTGCTTCATTTAACGTTACATGAATGTTCTTAAAAAATAAATAAATGAATGACCCAGTGATTAAATTTTCAAAATTGCTATTTGTTGATGCATTCTGAAGTAATGTTACGTAATTAGACACTTGTCGGTTATGCTGTGTCTGCGGCTCCAGAAAGTTGAAAATAAAGTGATGTTAGTGGGTCTGAATATGCGTACCATTTGTGTAAGGAAATAACAGAAGGACATTGCTCCTGTGTGTCGACTCTGCTTATGCTTTCCAGCATGAAGTGAAAATATATTGAGTTTTGTATGTCATAAATTTAGAATAAACACATTCAAAATTCACACAAAAATTTTGTACCAAAAAGATAGGTGTTATTTGCACAATTATGCATAACTATAGAGTGGCTTCAATGCGTCTAATTGATCTTTGTGTAAAAGTAAATGACGTAGGGTAATAGAAAGGGACAGTAACATAATTAGCATATTGATGTATTTTGGTTCATGGTATTTAGCTACTGCCATATGGATTGTAATGAGACATCATCACTGACTTTGTTTTGTAGCAAAAAAAGGCATAATTGTCAACTGGAAAATTTTGCTCAATAATAACCTGTCTTCTGTTTCAAATTGATACTGAAATATATGAAATCCTGAAGCTAAATTGATTGTGGGGCTTGACCAAATATCTCAATTGTTTATAAAAAAGAATGCAAAGATTATAATTATTTTGAAAAAAAGGAGAGGACCATGGAGCTTTTTCATCATAATAAAAGCTGGAACATTTTTGTTTTGGTGAGTACATATGCTAGTATGTTACAGATGTCTTTTGTAGCAGTATAAATAATACAAGTTGAAAGATAGAGGTTCTATGAATATTTTAATTAATTTAATAAAAAAATGTATTTTCTATGTACACAAGATGACATGATACACAGACATGACTTTGCGTGTTCTTGAAATTGTGTTTTACGAGATCCTATATTGTTTTGTGTCCTCGAGTTTGTGATATCATTACTGTTACTCAGGGTTAACCGCTTTTCATTAGTGATAGAAAAAGAGGGAATCGCGTAAGCTGAAAGCAACGTATGATTACAGCTAGTTAGTTTAATGTCATGTTTTTGTATGGTTACAGAAACTGGCTACTACACTTCTAGTTAAAATTTTCGCGTTTGGTTTTAAAAACAAGGAAATATACAAGCTTGTGTTCAGTAGAAAATGTTTTTTTGTTAACAAATAAACACTCTATTCTATTTGATATAAGAAATTATATACAAGTCATACTTATTACCAAAGTCAATCTTAAAGATGGGTTAATATATAAAGATTAATTTGCTCTCTGACTAATTGAAATAATTGATTAAATAATAATGTTGTCGTTCACCTAAAAGACAATAATCTTTCCCGCAGGTCAAATATTATATTGATAAAATATGAATAAAAATACTTTATAATACCAAATAAACCCTAAGTTAGGTAATTAATTAACAGCGATAGTTTACTTTTCCCTAATGAAACCAAATCCTCATTTTCCCCACGGATCCATTGACATTAAGAATAATTAACACACTTATATTTTCTTTAACAATTTTGTTTATAAATAGGAAATTACATAAATTTCAACGTCAAACTAATTATTTTTATCAAATATACTACACTTATAAATATTATATAAAATGAATAAAAAAATATTTCGTTACATGATAATGGAATATATGTTTTTACAACAAAAAATATTTATTTATTAAAAATCAATTACTATTAGAAGGAAGGGGTAAAATAACACACACACACACACATATATATATATATATATAAATTAAGTGCATAATATTTAAACCAGTTTATCTTGCTTTAATTTTTAGAAAGTTCAAATACCACTTTCAAATAAGGTAGAATTGATTTGTAAATATTTTTGTCGTTTGAGTGGCCATATTTAATATTATCTTTTGAGCAAAGAGACTTAATTACATAAACATCATGGGCTACTACCACTTTAATGATTAAGTAACTATTTTGTTATTTGAGTTTCAAGTCAAACCTCCTGTGAAAGATAATTGTTTTAGTATTTCTCTTCCTTAAATTTATCTCAAATCATAACTTATAATTATATGTTCTACTTAAGTGTCCATGTTAGAGCTTAAATAACTTAAAATTGTATCTACAATTATTATGCATTTTTGAGTGAAAATCTAGTTCAAGCTTCCAGAATAGTAAAATTATATGTTTTAATTTATACATTCTTTTATGTATCTATAACATCCATTAGATACTTACATTTATTATAATCCCTTTTTACACTTCAGAATAATGTTCCAATCAAATATGTATATTTATTTATATTTTAACAACCACGTAACAACAATTTCATTCATCTATCTGATAAATAAATATACTTAATTAACTATCATTCCTTAGAGGTGGTATGCCTAGGAAAATTATTCTTTTGTACTTCCAAAAAAATACAGATAATATTACTAGAATTTCAAAAATTTAACCTTACACCATCGACATCTTCTCTTAACTAAATTCTTGAAAAAAGAAAAAATGGTTAAATACTACAGCGTGTACACAAAGAATTATTTTAGTAAAAGAATATATTCTGTGAATCTCAATTTACCGATTGTCACCTCCTAGTAATTTGTTATGATAACATATAATTTTAAGACTATAATCTTAGAGACTTTAGAAATAGTATAAATGAAATGATTTTTATAAAGAAAAAATTACATTAAATAAAAAATGAAACTATTTATAGATTTTTTTTACTCTTTATTTATTAAAATTTTGTATCTAGAAAAAGCAAGTCTTCGTTCAATATATATTGCTGTCTAAATAAGAAGAAAAAAAAATGTCTCACATTCTCACCCATTCTCACCTATAAAGATTATGAGAAATGTTCCTTTAAAACAGATTAGTCGTTATTATACTGAACTATAATTTAAGTTTTGGAATCTCTTTGTTAAACTCTTTTGAATATACTGAACAAAGAGTAGTCACTAGATTGTCCTGCCTATTTAATAATGATAGAGGCTAGAATGGAACATTCTTAAATATGAATGCAGTACGCATTTACTCCTAGATATAGATAGAAAGAATTGACGAATAAATAATTGATATGATTATAATATCTAACCAAAAAAAATAGAGACGCCAATAAATATGATTATGTTATCTAACCAAAAAAATGAGAGACGCCACTAAAATATTTGAATTATTTTACTGTCCAAATGTTATCACCTTATAACTATTTTGTCCTATAGATACTATTTATATATATATATATATATAT
>Ga0123340_1005317_pt1 | contig 12231 bp, 3 predicted proteins | sample SirMexnodulemix_FD_89961 | JGI IMG/M metagenome (GOLD analysis project Ga0123340, IMG submission 89961) | Root nodule microbial communities of legume samples collected from Mexico - Siratro Mexico nodule mix | ecosystem: Host-associated > Plants > Roots > Nodule | place: Mexico: Nepantla... | reverse complement strand
CTATTAATATTATATATTATTTTAAAATATTTCTTATCAAGTTTAAAATAAATTAATAAAATCAAATAACATACTAAACGTTTTACTGTGTTGATTTGGTAAGGGTAAAAATTATGTAAAAGGGTGAAGTATAATTTTAAAATCTTTTTTAAGAACAAAAAACAATACACATAACAAATATAAATTAGAAAGTAGTTATTTTTAAAAATGTCTGTTATCATTTTAACAAATGTTATAATCTAGTATCAAAATTGCATATTTATTAAATATTGTTTAAAAGGTTAAATGGACATTTTAGGATTAAAAATTAGAAGACAATTGAAATGTCTTGTGAAATATAGGGTAAGGTTATGATTGAAAAATATAACTGATAAATTAGTTTTGGAATTGATACCAGAAAGCTGTTATATGATATATATTATAATTCATAAAAATAGTTTTTATAGTATTTATATTTTAATTTAAAATATAATTTTTATTTAGTAAGAATGATTTAAAAAAAATGATTAAAATTCTGAATTATGTTGAAGTATATAAAATATAATTTTAACTATTAGGTTATTTAGTTATTTATTTTTAGATTTCATTTTTTTCTTAAATTTTTTCTTACATATTTTATTTGTTTTTCTTCTAGTTTTTTAAAGTTATTCTTTATCTGTTTTTTTTTTTAAATAAATCTCTTCAGTTAGTATGTAGTTTTGAATAGATTAATCATGTCTGATTAAAATTTGCTTTAGAATAATTCTTCTTTGTTCTATATCTTTTTTGTCCTTTTCTCTTTGATTTCATACGTGATATCATAAGATTTCCAAGGTTCAAATAATTGAATTTTGTTTTTTGTTAAATCTCAGGTTTGATTAGTACTTGGTTGGTTGAATAGACGGCGTAGTTTGTGATTATGAGAATCTTAGGTTTTTTTCTAATCCTTTTTACCTCTTTGAACTATTTTTTATTGGGAATAGAGTTGAACTTGATTAAATATTGTTTGAATTTCTTTTACAAATATTTATAAATGAAATCAAATTATATGTTAAGTAATATATAATCAATGATCGAAATGAGTTTGGATTCTAATAGTTGGATTGTATTTTTTTTTTTAAATATCGAGACTTGATATATTATTATATGTTTTACTTGATGAACAAAATGTGAGTTTGATTTTACAAATAGGTTGAATTGGACTTATAAATGTTAGAATGTGTAAAAATAGTTAAGTTGGTTTTGAAAATTTGTTTCGACAAGTGTAAAATTGTCGTTTTTTTTTTTTTTTCAGTTTTGCTAAAAATTAAGTTTTTGTTCAAGTAATGGACAAGTAAAGAGTAATCATTGGTTGCTAAAATAATTATACTAAAGTGACACTATTGTCGTTTAAACGAAAATATTTTCGTAGAGTAATAGCTTGTGGCTCGAGGTAAAAGTGGTTAGGATAAGTGAAATTGATTTCACTTAAATGATATAGAAGATATGAAAAAATTATTAAATAGGGTGTAAACTTTATATTTATGAGTTCGTTATGTAAGTTTGAGTCACACTTAACTTCTTTTACCAGATATTTGACTTAATAAGAATTTATTCTATAGTAGATTAATTGGGCCTATTGTGACATTTGTTATTAGGCTCCTTTTATTTTCATGTTTAATGTCCTTGGTGTGAATGTTGATGTACTCGACTGACATAAGAGTGTGTGTTAGAGATTACATATATCTCATAGAGATATATATGTATGTATAAGTGGTGTGCAAACCTTATATTATTGAACCAATTTTATAGAGTTGAATTAGACTTAAATTCTACTACATTATAAGCTATGTGAGGTTTTTTTGAGTAATAATTCTTCCTGTTTTTGGAGAAGATGGGATGTCCAAGTGATGTACATATAATAATTTTGATATGACATGTTGATGATGTGTTATTCATAATAATGATGTTTGTTGTTGAAGGAGGGACACGGGAATTAGATAAGGTGATTGATGAAAATAATATTATATAAATGATATTATAAGTAATAATTGAATGTGACATTACTATGATAAATATGTATGTGTAAGTAGTAATTGAGAAGACACCATTAATTTATTGATATGTGGTGTAAGTTAGAAAAATTTATGAGATATATAAGTTTAAGTGACATACCAAGTCAGTCAAATAGATAACAATATCATCTAATGATAGCTTATGTAAGTTTTTGAAATTAAGTTGGGGATGAAAATGACATTTCTACAATACCTAAAGTAAGAAATATAAAAGGTTATAAATAAAAAAAATTATATATTCATCAAACACTCTAATTTTTCATTTAATGGTTAAGCAATCAGTAATCAATAATAAAATAAAAAATATTTGTTCTAATTTCAAATTTGTTGAGATAACATCGTTAGGGTCAATTATCACATTTAAGGTATTATATACTTTAGTGCTCGGAGTTCCTATAAGAAGTGGACTTTAAGCTTAATTTAACCTTACAAAACTAGCTTGTAAGGTGAAGTTTGCACCTACTTATAAACTATTAAAAGGCCTCATCTCTAGTTGATGTGGGATCTCCAACACCCCCCCTCACACCGAGACTCCTCAACTCGAGCATGAAACTTATATATAAGGCTGGTCTGATAACGGCCCGATAGGCCCAACAACCGTGCTAGCATAGGCTCAGATACCATATCAGAACTTTAAGCCTAACTCCTCCAACACACCCCTCACGCCGAGACTCCTCAACTCAAACGTGGAACTTATATGTATGGATGGTCTGATAGCGACCCTGATAGCGGGTGGCCCCATAGGCCCAAAAATCGTGCTAGGATAGACTCTGATACCATATTAAGAAGTGAACTTAACCTTACAAAACCGACTTGTAAGGTGAGGTTTGCACTTACTTATAAACTATTGAAAGACATCATCTCTAGTCGTTGTAGGATCTCCAACAGTTCTGTCGTATTTTTATTCTTAAAAGGTAACGTTTTGACCTTAAAAGTCTTTTGAGATAACATCGTTAGGGTCAATTATTGCATCCTAAGTATTGTCTACTTTGGAGCTTGGAGTTCCATTATGGTTTTATCCTTAAAAAACACGTGAAAGGGTTAAGAGAGGAAATTGTATTCAAATTGTCCTTGGCCTCAACTTCTAAGTGGTGTTAGACTATTGGGTATACCAAAACAAATGTGCCAACCTCAAGTCCATTGAGATAACATTGTTAGGGTCAATCACTATAGTCAAGGCATTGTTCGCTACAAAGCTCGTAGCTCCACGACACTTTTGTCCTTAAAAGGCGTCTTGAATGGTTAAGGGTGAAAAATGTATTTAAATTACTCTTGACCTCAACTCTTGTGAAAGGTTAATCTTTGGAACCATTTTCATTCTCCTAGTTAAGGGTTAAGGGAATGAAGGTTCATCTTTGGAACTACTTTTTCATCCCCCACAAACAATGTCAATGTTCTGATCTCAAGTCTATTGAGATAACATCGTTTGAGTCAATTATTGCATTTGAGGTATTGTCCACTTTGGAGAGCTCAGAGTTTCATCATAGTTTTGTTCTTAAAAGACACTTTAGTGGGTTAAGGGAGGAAAAGAGTAAGGTGTATTTAAATTACCCTTAGCCTTAACTCGTGAGCAATGTGAGACTATTGAATGTAACAAGTCGTTAGATGTATCAAAACAAGCCTTCCAGTTGAGATGTGAGGGGAACAAGGGTTCATCTTTTGAACCACTTTTCCATTCCTTCAGTTATGAACGCGGGTTCATCTTTGAAATCACTTTTCATCCCCATAAACAACAATGTTCCAACTTTAAGTTCATTGGGATAACATCGTTAGGGTCAATTATCAAAATCTGAGGTATTGTCCGCTTTGTAGCTTAGTGTTTTGTCATAGTTTTGTTCTTAAAAAGTGTCTTAAAGGATTAAGAGATGAAAGTGTATTTAAATTGCTCTTGACCTCAACTCTTAAGCGATGTGACTATTAGACATATTGGAACAAGCCCCTACTCAAAGTCTAAGGGGAACGAGGCCTCATCTTTGGGACTACTTTTCAAAGCTAAAGAAATAATGATTCTTCTTTAGAACCTATTTTCCATCCTGACAAACTGTCTGTTTCAACTTTAAATTTGTTGAAATAACATTGTTAGGTCAATTTGAACTCCAAGCTCTAAAATGGTATCTTAAATAAGGTAATTGACCTTAATAATATTATCTCAACATACTTGAGAACATTGATGTCGTTGCAGAGATAGAAAGGTGATTTCAAAGATGGATCTTCATCGTCCTTAGACCTTACTTAAAGACTTATTCTAGTATATCCAATAATCTCATATCGCGTAAGAGTTGAAAGAAAAAATAATTTGAATACACATTCTCTTCTTAATCCTTTAAAGTGTCTTTTAAAAATAGAACCATAATAGATTTTTGAAATCCAAAATTAACAATTTCACGTATACAACTTATTAGCGCTAATAATATTATCTAAATGTATTTTTATTTCTATCAATATGTTATATATTAAACATAAGTAAATAAGAAATTTAATTTAGAGAAGACAACAATATGACGCTAACTTGAAAGGTTATATTATATATATTCACCAAACACTCCAATTTTTCATTTAATTAAAAATCAAACATAACCTAAGTAGCTTAATTTGTTTGAATCATCATAATATGTTGGTTTGGTAATCATAGCTAACGTTATATTACATACAATAAATAATTAAAATGCATCATATCTTAAGCAAGATTATGTGCAACTCCCATACTTTCAATTTTTATTGATTTAGGACTTGTTTGGAACAACTTTTTTTAGAAGACTTTTCAGAATAGAAAATATATATATAAAAGATATTTATAAATTAAAATTAGTCTATATACTGATTAAGGATAAACAAATTAAAAGAATTTTATAATATACTTTTAATTAATTAAATTATATATAAGTTAATTTTAATTTTTATAATTTTTTTCATAAAAGTTGGTTTAGTGAATTTCAGACATTGTTAGTTGTTTAAATAATTATAGTAACATAACACTACAGTGCAATGAATTTTCTACAACTTACCCCATTTCACTGAACGCATTTACCTATAACCAACAAGAAATTATAAAAATAAATAAATAAATAAATAAATAAATAAATAAATAAATAATAAATAAATAAATAAATAAATAAATAAATAAATAAATAAATAAATAAATAGACATCATACTATTACATGTTATCTTCTTTGTAGGGAATTTATTTTATTTTATGAAAAATGGATCGAAATTTTTTTTTTTTTTATTGTGACCTTGCCCCCAGATACTGTGTGTGTTTAAGCCTCGTAAAAAGTGATAACAAGAGATAATAATGATGTCAATCGAATCTAGCAAGGAACAAAATGTGATTTGATTGGATTAAAATTATGCTTACCACGTGTCTCATTCCCTAACAATGCATTAATTTATAATTAAGCAAAATTATTTAAAAGAGTGCCATCATGGATATACCTTAATTAACTACTTAATTTTTCACCATCCACAAACCCTAGAATCTAGTTGATCTAAAATATTTCATCCCATGTTGTCGCTTTCTCTTTTGAAAGCATCCTCTTGACTTTTTGAATGTACTTAATTGAATAAAATTGAGTATTAAAACAAGTCTTGGAAAATAGTCTGTTCACACTTGTCTTTTCTTAATTCATATCAACGATTACCAACCTTCTATTTGTTTGTTACAGGAACCCTGGAACGATTAGAGAAACCTCATATTCATTTTTATGATCTCAAATCTTCAACCACTTTTAATCAAAAGCTGATTGTGAGATTATTGAATTACACAATTTTTTTTTTCTATTAAGCATTTACAGGAAACTTGGTTTAATAGGATCTTTCAAAAATATTATGAATTTATAATAAAATTATAGAAGTAAATTTTATAATAAATGAATTTATATTTAATTTAATCTCATAAAATTAATTTGTAAGATGAAGTTTGCATTGTATTTATATAATATTATAGTTTAATCTTATTTTATTAACTTATATGAAATCTTAAACAAAATTATCTTATCAATTGAACCTAGTTATTAATTGGTTTAATTTACTAATGGTTTGGAACTTTGATCATGAAATGTTTAAATATTGTAAAATTTTATTTTCTAAAGCACAATGGTTTCTGATAACAAAGAAATGGATGGTGTTTATTAATTAAAAAAACCAACTGAAACTAGATGTGTAGAGAGGGCACGTGATTACCAAATGGTTACCTCTGGTGGTCACGTGCGCGCCATGAGACTGAATCTAAACTGGGAATGAAATAGAATTTTTTTTAGCATGTTGGTATTATTCTATGCTAAATAATTATTATAAATTTTAGATCACATTATCATTTTATTCAGCATTTTGATCAAATGTATCAATTGATTATCAAGTATAATTGGCACAATGTTAAATTTATAAAATATATTTTATTTGTATACACCTTGAAATTTAATTTAATCAAATGTTTCTACTTTATTAACGGTTACTTTTTTATAATATAATAATTTGTTAAATGAAAAATCAAATTTTAATTTCTCAAAATTTTAAGAATAGTTTGAAAGACCCACCCTTTTCAATAACTATTTTTTTATACAAGAATTTGATAATCGAGTCCTTTAATATGCTTATAAAACACAAATTATCTCCTAACAAATATACCATACTATACCATGTTGATGTTATGTTTACTCTTAGGTGAATAAGTCTCTAAAATTATATCTCTTATCATGTAGTATCTAAAATTAAATAAAATTTGGATTTTTTAATGAAGTTTCATTTAAATGGTTATTATTAAATTGTTTTAATCACTAAACACATATTATTTTCGCTCAAGTTCATCAGCCATAGATGAAAAAAAAATATTTTTGAGTGACTTAAATGAAACTCAAGAATTTTTAAGATTTATTTTAGTTTATTATGTTTTAATAAAATATAATTTCTATCATTAATAGATCATTTGCTTACTTTTTACAAAAACAATAATATATTTTAGGAGATAATTTTTTTTTATAACATCTATAATGTAAGATTGCTAATGAATTTTTTATTTTAATTTTATGGGATATAGAATGCACAAAAATATAAGCATCCTCACCAAAATTCAATAGAATATGAGTGCTTAATTGAATTTTATAAGTTCTCCTATTAACTTACAGATTATTACGCAGAATATTTTCTCCATTATGTGTCTTCTTTAATGTATAAAAAAAAATAGACAGTAAAACTAATATTACTTACATAAATAATTCCACGGCATACGCTCCAATAATAAATTTTATAAAGTAACATTATTTAATTCGAAAAAAATATTCGAGATGATTTTAACTTTGATAAGAATAATGAATGGTAAAATTCTCCTTATAAAGATTTAATGAAGTGCTAATCTTACTTTGATAGTATACTATTATTAAGAAAATCTATCATTATCATTAGATTAGTTAATTTGACCTATGTATAAATTTCAACTCATTCTTAAAATTGTTTCTTTTTTACTAACTCACACAATGAATGAATTGAACAACTTTCCATTCCTAAAAATCCCGTACAAAGGGAGCTAAGAATAGAGTCAAAATGGGTTTGATCCACTGCAATATTAAAATAATATTTCAGTAAAAAAAAATCAAGAAGTAAAAGAAAAAATATAAACATTATTTTGTTTTCAAAATACAATTTATTCACTTATAGATTTTTTTATTCAAGTTTATTCATTTTGTGAATTTAATAACAAGTATTACTTATAAAATGTAAAAAAAAAAATTATCTTTTTTCTTAAACCGAACTATAATTTTTTTACTTCACATCTATAAATTTATTTAATTAGTGTTATGTGTGATTTTTCTATAAACTATTACGTACAATATTTTCTTTAATTTTAAACGTGATTTAGACGATCATTAAAAATATTAATTATGTTTATAATTACAATAAAATTTAATTTTAGCATAATTGGTTTTTGCGGTCGTTATTTTTTTTTAGAACATATATATTACAATAAATATTCTATTTCAATTAATTTTGTTAGAGATTTCTTCATTTATATCCAAAATGTACACTGTATATTTGACGTGTTCACTTCATTTAATATTTTTAATTGCTGATCAATATACAAAGATCCAGAGTTTTTTTTCATTCATCCTAAAAGTATAAGTTTTTTTTTCTTTGTAATTTTTAGACTTATAATTCAATCATATTGAATCATTATGTTAATATTGATAATTTAAATTATATTATATTGTAATTAACTTATTTATGTATGAAGGTTTTTTAAAATAAATATATTTTTAAACTCTCTTTTTTTTTAAATAAAACTTTTTATTGATCTTGACCCATTTAAATGAAACCCTAGGACTGGATCAGATCTTTCTCATTATCATAATAAATGTCTCGCGTGATGTATGCTACCAATCATCCTTATCCAATGCTACACTGTCCCCTAAGTCACTATTAGTGTTCCTTCCTCCAAGTAACCCAATCTATTTCTTTCTCACAAACAAATCCCATTAAGGGTATATTCGTCTTTCATCTCGTCAGTCCCAGCCAATGAAATGCCGCCACCTGTATATGACGTCTATGGCTACGCAAAGTCGATGACGTCACCTACGCTCTCCTAAGATATACCCCACACACTATCCCTCCTTCCCACGCTCTACCCCGAAGTTCCACCCTAGATTAATTACAGGTGGCATAATCGTAGTCGCTGTGTAGGTCACGCGCAAACGTTGCGATGGGTATTCATGTTCATGTGGAAAGGGGTTGGAATTTTCGTGCCAAGGTTCCTTGAGCATGTGCACATTGCGACAACTTGGTGCCTCTTTTGATTTTTCCTCGTATATAACCTCCCCCAATGTATAATATATAGTTCAGTTGAGTATGTGTATGTGAGTGATAAACCAAAACCTAACCAAGAAACAAGGTCCAATTTGTGAGGGTGTGGATCAAAGTTTCCGAGATCGGTGGGAACATGGACAACCTTGGCGGTTCTACTAGTCGCATGAAAGCAATTGAGGAGCTTCTTAGAGGTCGTAATTCTGCTAAAAAACTCAGAAGTGTCATCAATGGGAGTGGTGAAAATGGGTCTTCAGCAAACCCGTTATCTGCTAAGAAACTCGTGAAGGAGGTGCTCATGTCCTTCACCAACTCCCTCTTGCTCTTGCACAACAACCCCACTTCTGATGATGTCTCCAGTGTTCAAGTTTGGGACTCTCCCAAACATGAGGATTCTCAAGAGAGCAATTGCAAGAATTTCAACATTAAAGCACGAAGAGGGTGTTACAAGAGAAGGTAATTAATTTATGAACCCTTTTGCCATTGTTACCTCACCCAATCTTCACTTCACCAACATGTTAAATGCTAAATAGTGAAGCTAATTTATTGTCTCTTTAATTTGATAACGTGACTTTATCCTTTTACATGTGCGTAATATTGGACCCCATGAATTATTGTTCATATATATACACATGTGGTGAAGTACTGTGCTGTTGTTAGGTGGAGTGTCTAATAGTCTTTGTTTGTTTGTCTTTACCCATGGTTATGTCTGTCTGCCACTGTAGAAATGATTGCACACACTGTGATTGGTTTTGGTTTATGAGAACCAATTAGAAAGTTTATGTGAATTTGCAATTCATGTCTGCAGAAGAACGGAACAAACAAGAGAAGAGGAGTCGGAAGCTCCAATCGATGATGGCCACCAATGGAGGAAGTATGGTCAAAAGGAGATCCTGAATGCCAAATTCCCAAGGTATAGATATATGATCATATTGGAATATCTTCTCAATAAATATTTAAGTACAAAGAATTAAACTTTTTTAACTTTATTCATAAAAAGGCTCGTTCATATTACTCTATATTGAAACATTTATGGACACATTAGGAGTCTTCTAAGCCTGGCTAATTGATATATATATGTTATGTGCTTTCAATTTTCAGGAACTACTATAGGTGCACTCACAGAGACCAGGGTTGCACAGCAACCAAGCAGGTGCAAAGAGTTCAGGAGGATCCAATTCTGTACAAGACCATCTACTATGGTGACCACACTTGCAAGAGCTTGGAAAACCCTCAGATTATACTTGACCCTTTGTCTCCTTCATCTTCTTCCAAGTTCCTTAGCTTTGACAACTCCTTTCCTACCCCATCCAAACAAGAGTGCCCCTTTCTCTCATCTTCTTTCACTTCATCTGTCAAAAGGGAGTGCAAGGAGGAGGTTCCTCCCTCAACTTCCTCCAATGATTACCTTATCTCTTCTGACCTCACCTTTGATGCTTCACCAAGGCATGTCACTCTATCATCATCAACACTTGACTCAGAGTACAAGGGTGTGGACATTTCAGATGTCTTCTGTGATTCTGCTCAACTTGATGATGTCTTTGAACCCTTCCTTGAATTTAGATAAGACTCATCATGTTTTGGCTTGTCACTTTTTTCCCTTTTTAAGTTTTATTGTAGTGAAGGTAATGCAAAACAAACTTTGTAATATATAAAGTACTTTTCTTAGATAATGGTAATACCTATTGTTGTCAATATTGGCATTTCTGATGAATGAGAAATAACTATAATGTTTTTAACGGTTTCATCAGCCAACAAAAGTTAATTCAATTAGATGAATGAACTGGCTATCTCGTAACCACTTAGTCTGAATCTTATTTTCCATGTAAGAACCTGGTTTTTTATAAGTTTTTGTAACTCAATTTCATTTCTGCGTAAGAAAATAATGGTTTTCTAGTAAATGAAAAGTATATGCCTATGTCGTGACATGAAAGCAACATGCACAAAATTGTGTTGGACCTCTAAGCAATGAATGGTTGGGGTCACTCGGAAAAGTTAAGGGTAGGTTCAATGCATATGTGGTTTTGGGTTACGGGATATATAAATCCAACCATAAGAGGTGTCAGCGATGGTGTCTTATTATAATTAAGCTGATATCCAATTTATGGGTAGCAAAAATCACTCCAATCGATTTTTTATTTTTCACTAAAATTTTGCAATTCGCTTTCCTTATTATTACAATCGACAATTTTTATTTATTTTTAATTATGAGCAAGTTGTGCTTTGTTTGCTCGATATTGTTTAAATCAAGTCGTATTGGAAATTCATTATTTCTGTAGTAGATATTCAACGCAAAAGTTACGTTCGAGTATCACGACTTAAAAGAAAGGTAAAATTAATAAAGTTATGTATTTAAGTATGACTTTAATTAGTATTGATTTTAGGGTTTAATTAAAATTGTGTGGAAGACATAGGACTTCAGTGTGAAACAAAAACAATTGAAGTTATGCATAGCTTCAGTATAGATGTCTACTTTAACATCAAGAAACTGAATTTCCGCTTAGTCCAGTCTTTCTAAAGTTTGTTTATTTGGTTTATTTTATATTAAACTTCAGATGAAAGTTGGAAACCTCGTGTCATGACCTGTATTGATACATTGTAAGGTAGTGGGACCATACTGATTTCTCTTTTATATTAAGTTGGTTTATTTTATATTAAATTCATGAAAAATAAAACACTTAAGAGAAGAATTGTGAATTTATTTTGCATCCAATTTTCTGCCAATCTTTTAGTTTTACTGATGCATTTGTTCAAATTAACACTGCTTTAGATATTCCAATTAAGCAAAGCAATGGGAAAATTCAAACTCTTTGGTGTTAGAGTAGACATCTTAACAAAATTACAGTCATTTCGGGTGAGACACGATTTCAATCTAAAACAAAAACAAGTGAAATTGTCATCTACATACATAACTTTAATTATTTTTGTTTTACATTAAAGTTGTGTCTCATCTAAATGATTTCATTAAATCTTAAAATCAATACTAATTGAAGTCATGCTTGTACTACATGACTTTTTCAATTTTATTTTTGTGTTAAATTTGTGATAGCAAGCCAGGATTTCTTTATTTGAACATCTAATGATATTGAAATTATGGATTATCAACATGTCTTCTTTCAAATAAACTCATATCAACAAAACATAACTTATCCATATTTATAATGAAACTTTTTCTTGCCTATTCTAATAATAACAAAAACAAATTATACCATTTTAACAATTTTTTTTTTCAATTCTATACTTTATTAAAACATGCTTATCATTGGAATTGGCTTTATTATACAAAATTACATATTATTCATGTATAAATCTCACTTTTTTATACATATTCAACAAATTGATTAGTGATAAAAATAAAACAAATTAAACTTTTATCCTGAAAAGGATGTTTCCATTATTCTTATAAAT
>Ga0123340_1005304_pt1 | contig 12247 bp, 8 predicted proteins | sample SirMexnodulemix_FD_89961 | JGI IMG/M metagenome (GOLD analysis project Ga0123340, IMG submission 89961) | Root nodule microbial communities of legume samples collected from Mexico - Siratro Mexico nodule mix | ecosystem: Host-associated > Plants > Roots > Nodule | place: Mexico: Nepantla... | reverse complement strand
TAAAAGAAAAATCATTTTTTTAATTTTTTAATAAGCCAATTTAAAAAAAAAAAAACAAATTTAAACTCATGCCTCACTTTTTTAAAAAAAAAAAAAAAAAAAAAGGCCTGTCAAATTGGTTTGTGAAGGTGAATATACCTTTATGAAAAGATATAACTTTATCTTCTTATTTTGAGATTTTTGAGAAGAGATCGATCTTGTTCATTTTAAGATGCCTCTTAATATTCATTTGTGAGGCTCATTATCATAAATAGGACCGAAATTGAAATGAACCTACTCTTAAATTCGAAAATCCAACAATTGAGTTGCTGAACTTGATTCATGAACCAGATAGGCTGAAGTTGAGTAAATAATTGAGCTCGTTAAATAAACAAGCTAAACTGAATAATGTATAGTTCAACTCAAGTGGTTCATGAATCAGCACAAAAGATATATCAAATAATACATGTATATTACTATATTTATATAACTGATTTCAAATTAATTTTATTTTTTATAAAACAAATAAATAAGAGTATATAAACAATTATTCTTTTAAGTTTAATCAACTCGAAAAGTTAACTGAGCCATTCACGAGCTTGAATTGAGTCGAGTTAAAACAAATTTATGAAGTTCATATCAAACTTAAGTCGACCTTCAATCCTAGTCAATCAAGCTTGGTTCAACTCGACTCAAATCCAAACCTAATCATAAGATGAATATACAAGAAAATACAAACATTGACTATCATTTAGACCTTCCGTTATATTGTTCCTATTTCATTTTATTTGAGTTTCACTCCCTCTCTCTCTCTCTCAAACCATACAAATATATATAGGAAATGTATCGAGTGAGAGGGTAGGTAATCTTTCTATATGACAGAGACTAGCAAATATTCTAGGTTATGAGATGTTACCAAGAATATTCAAATTAAAACAAAAACAGGTCATTTGATTTCTTTTAAAAAGTCACATGACTTCTTTAAATAGTTGTATAACATTAAAACTTAACCATCCATGTATAGTTGTATACCCTAGATTTACTCTTCTCATTCTAACATAGAAACGGCACTCTCACTGCGTATGCCCACTATGTATGTGTGTATTCATGTGTACTACGTGTCACGTGTTAGAGTCCGTGCTTCATAGGTGGAAAATGCCCTTAGGTATCCTGATGATATTCAGTCTCCAAAAACTTCCACAAACCCCATACCAAAATCTTACATTAAAGATGGAAGCAAATATGCTAAAAGCTATTTCTCCTAGAAACATAACTGACAAAAGGTGTGTGTGTGTCCGTGCGTATCAAAAAAATAACCAAGGATTGTATGGCACTTCGTACAATTATGGAAAAAATATATAACAATGAAATAATCAACAATATGAGTCCATTGTGTTTCACATAGTTATACCTCAGCACCAGAAAATTTATCAGAACAGCCTAGAGTACCACATGCAAAGCACTGATGTTGATTATATTCACAATTCTTACAGTAGAAGTTCTGAATATCCTGCAAAATTTTGTCAGAGGCAATCAAATTGCAACCAGTACACCAAGAAAAAGATAAATGAAAAAAGAAAAGTTGAATAAATATAAGGAGAATATAAAATTTACATACATCAACTTCCTTCTGGCTAAAACCAAGAGAGGCACAAGCGGATTCTTCACCATCCTCCTCATTAGCATGAAATGACCTCATGCACTTTCCATCACAACTGCATTAATCATTTAATAATTTCAAAATTAAAAAAAAAAATCATTGAGGCATGTAAAACATATACAGTAATAGTAAAATAACCTAAATACGTTACACAGAATAGAAAAATCACAATAAATTAAAATAACCCGCACAGAAAGAAAAAAAAAATACCACAAAAGTTCACCACCATTGTCACAAATTGCACAAACAGAATCAAACAACCCATCCTCTCCATCTGAATCTTCACCAATTTCATCAATCAAATCATTGTCAATATCATCAGTTATAAATCCAGGTCGTGCTAAATCTTTAACTTCCTGAAATCAATGAATAATATTTTTCATATAACAAAACATATTGTATGAATAAAAGCAAGTAACAGAAGACAATATTTCACAAAAAAAAATTAGCTTCAATGAAGGAAAACTAAATATCTAACAAACCTCATCTGAATGTTTCTTAATCTTCTGCTTATCTTTATCTTCCCTAACCATGAGGAAAAGCTGTATAAATCACATACTTGTCACTGAAGTGAGGCACAAATATTGATAATAAGAAAATAATATATTTAAGGATTAATCAAAGAGGGCAAGTCAAAGGATAACTAAATCCTTATCTTTATCCTTATAACAAAACCAAGAAGAGAGCTAATCCATCATACTAAAGGAAAAGCCATTTTAGGGACAGAAAGTAGATGCATCATCAATAATTAAATACAATTTATGAACGATGGCATATTAAGCATATGAAAAGGATATTAAATTACTAAGTCAGCAGGAAACAAGGAAAGATTTATAAAATAATCAGAGCTGAAGCAACTACCACTGAACTATAGTACACAGTATGATAAATCAGTATTGAGATCATACATCTCAATATTGCATGCAAACCACTACATAAACTTCATGTTCTTGACCTACAAATCTTACAGAAATCATCAATTACATCAAATAACAAAGAAAAATCATATATTTCCAATTCAATTTAAATAAAATCAAGAGTCAATCCAGTGTAAGCTATATGTACACAGTTATAGGTAATAGTATCGTATCTAATATGATCAAATTATAGATACCACAATTTTCTAAAATTATCGAGATAAACCAAAGCAAGTTAATAAAATATTTCAGAGTAGACTTGCATAGAAGAAGTTACTGCATAATTTATACTCATTCCTACAGTCATAATTCTAAATTAACAAAATATAGCGATTGAAACAATAAGCATAAATGATATCTCGTAAATTCAGATTCAACAAAAATGTAATCCAAATCAGATAATATTGGGCCTTTAAGGCAAGTTTATAAGAAGAGGATTGAAAATAGGAAAGATGTGCTCAGAACAAATAGGCTCATAGAAAGCAAAAACAGAAGGTGTGATATGCATAACAGAATGTCCACATGACAATAAGACATTGGAGTAGAATATTCTGTCATGATGGGAAAGATAGTGGAGGATGTGTTCATCATAGGGTAGGAGAGAATAGCATAAGAGACAACAGAAATAGGGTAAGGAATTTGTTAGGCATTTGCCTTGGGGACAGACGTTGTGTGTTGCAGCTGTGCTGTGGTTGCAATCTTCTTTTTTGCATTCCTATTTTCTGTTTTTCCTGGTTTCTTTTTCTGAAGCTAAAGTCATACTGCTGCTGCAAAGGAGTTTCCCTCCAAAAAAATCATCCATATCCTATCATATACTACCTGCTTCTATCAGACGAAAAAAAAGTTCTGAATATCTTCTGTTTTGTCATCGAAAGAAAGTGACTACGCCTATAGTAGCATATCTTCAAATAGAAGTTCCTCTCTAGGGCAGCATTCCCTCCTAAAGTTTTTCTAAATGGTTATTCATCCTAAAATTACACATGCGAGAGAGAAACAGGGAAATAACTGCTAACAAGAATGGAAAAAGGGAATACCGGCAAAAGAATAAAGCAATTCATTAGAGCAGTGTTTTTTCAAGCAGAGGGGAGGTGAAAGTGCAACCTAACATTTTAATTGTGGTGCTGAAATATCTGGAAAAAGAAGCACATGATTTGCAGTTGAAGGGAAGCAGGGAGAGAACTGTGCAATCTACTTACTTTTTATTCATTCACTTTTTCCATAAACAAGGTAAAAAATTAAAAATCAGAGCGATTAAGAAGCTTATCTAAATTTCTGAATTCCATAAATTAACAACCTCACGCTTGATAGATGCCACAACCACAACATTTAAAATCTACTTCAAAAATGCAATCCAACTTTACCTCTTAATCCTAGATCTTTACTGGAACTTGTCCAAGGTTACAATTTAGTATAATAAGACATACCTGTTTTCTTAAAAGAAAAAAAAAAGGAAAAAAATAGCAACAGGCATAACAAGACAACCTCTTGGTCTTGCATCAGCTATCAGACCCATCTTTAATGTAAAATATAAATTTCGAATCATGAAAAAAAAATATATATATATATATATATATACCAGTATGTTTTCAAACCATATTTTGAATCAATAGCCCCCAAAGTATGTTTCAGAAGGGAAAAATAGATCGAATGCTAATTTCCAAGTTCACCCCCAAAGCATAATTGTTAAAGACTTAAATACAAACCTTGGACTTTGCTAAGCCAGTATCTCTTTTGGCAGCTTCACCCATTAAAGTCATATGATTTAATACATCATTTTTCGAGGGCATAACCTCATAAGATCTGCACGTAATTTTAAAAATGTAACAATATGCATTTCCACAACAGTTAGGACATAAAGAACTCCAGAACTCTGAATATTACCTAAACTCCTTAATCTTACTCAAGCTATCCCACGCAGACTTGGCAGATGAGTCCGGATTCCTCTTCACATAACTCATGAAGTGAATGGTGATCAAAATAGATCTTATGGTTTCCTCATAGCTCTTCCTAGGCTTCTCAAGCTTAATCCATCTCCCATCCTTTGACAATACCGATATCTCAGGCCTCACACTGGAAAGATCAAACCTCCATGCAACAACTTGAACGAAAACTTTCTGCAGCCCATTATCCGCAAAACCACGCAAAAACACCTGTATTTTCTTGCCAACTGGACTCTCTGACTCACTCCACTGAATTGGCAATACAGAAAAACACACCGGCACATCTTTGTCATCTTCAAAATAGTAATTTGACACAGATAGGAGCTGAGCCTCTCCCTCATCATCTGAAGATGTCATGTCCTTTATTTTTCACCCTCAAACCTACTCAACACCTAAGCACCAAAAACACAAAAAACCTATGTATATAAACAAATACAACAATGATTAACACCAAGATTTTAAAAAACAGTCAGAAACAACAAAGGTTTTCAGAGTGTCCGCATCCTCAATTGTGGTTGCAGTGGTCACATTTTTGTCAGCAATATCAAAATGGCACATGCACAACAAAACAGTGACCGCAAAAAGCAACCATAGTTCAAAACCTTGATAACACTTTTTGGAGTCTCTACAACCGCATTTATGGTAGCATCAATAGCACTTTTCAGCAATATCAAATAACGCAAAAGAAAAAAAATCAGTTTAAAACCATTATAACACACTTTGGAGTGTCCACAACCACAACTGTGCTTGTATCGGTCGCATTTCCCAACCATATCAAAGAATGCAAAAAAAGCGTGACCACGACGGTAATACAAAACACCGATAACACTTAACAACATATTAAACTAAAGAGTAACTGAAAAAGCTGAATGCGAAGTCACGAAAATTCAATTGCACAATCCACGAGTGATAATAAGGAAAACTCAAGGAAATCAAATTTAACGATTCCGATAGAGCATTGAAAGAAAAACGTGAGAAACTAAGGGATATAGAAGAGATAACAGCGAAGATATATCCCTGACATAGTGCCAGTTTGAGAGGGATTTAAAACACGAACAAATTGAAGAACGAAGGGAAGAAACCCCCTGCGTACCTTTCGCGATGACGAACGCAGCGTTGCGAGGGTTTAGGGCTTCAGGTTTTCAGTACGAATGCGACAGAAGAGAAGAAAAGAGGAGCCAAGACGGTTGATTCATGCTTAAACTCTTCCTCAAGATTCTGAAACAGAAACAGATATCGAAGTGTAAGAGAGTGGGGCATAGTTTTTTTTTTATTGTTAAAACATTTTATGGTTAAGTTTTATCAAAAATTGATTTTCTATTATAATACAAAGTACTTTTCAGATTAATGTAAAATTTTATAAATATGATTTATTTAGAAAATAGTAATAGATTTTAACTTTTTTCCAATGAAAAATATGTTAAATAGTATGATAATTATATAATGTAATTTAATATAACGATTATATGTTTTAAACTTTTACTGATGATAAATTTTGGAAAAATGGCGACGACGGTTTACTTTTCAGTAAATCTATAAGAACTAGTAATGTTAATTTTTAAAGAAAAAGAAGAAAGAAATGTATTAAGAAGTGTTTTCCGTATTAAGAAGTGTTTTGTGCCTTGGTATTTAAAAACAAATAAAGTTATACAATGTTATTTTTATATATGATGTTATTGAAAGATTATTACATCACATTTTCAATAACGTAAAAAAAAATTATTTATTTGATATTTTTATTTAAATAAATATTAAAATAATTAATAATCTTATCATTTTATTAATTACAAAATAATTTATCAGTTACATTAATAAATCAATTATATTTTATTTTAAATTAATTTATATAAACATAAATATATAGTCTTACAGTTTCATGTATTAAAATAATCTTCCTATCACTTATATTATTCATAAATTTTTATAAAAATAAATAAAAAATGACTTATTAGTATAACGAAACTATTCAAAGTTAATCAACCTCCATGTTCTCTGCCTCCCCCATTTTTTCACCCTGCTGGTTAGGTAACGCCACTGTGAATTTGTTCATTTAATCAATATTTTTTTTCAAAATCAATTAAATTCAGTTTAATGGAATTTACAATAGTTCAAATAATATTTTTAGTTTATTTGAACTGTAAAAACATTTTATGAATTATATTTTCAGTTTAGAATATTTTTTTATAGATCAATTCAAAGTTAAAGGATACAAAATTTATATAATTTGTTTAGACTGTGAACGCAGGTAGTATTTAATCTTCACATTCTAAATTTATAGATGAATTGGAAAAAATAAAATTAAAACAATAACAATGAAAAAGACTCTTAATTGATCTTTATGTATATGCTTATTTACTTTACTTCCTTATTAGTAGCCCTATATTATTCAAAACACACAAAAGAGGTTAACATTTAAATATTTAATGTTTATTAAACCTACTTAAGCATGTTTCAATAAAGATTAACTATAATATTCATGAGTTAATATTAAATGTTTACTAAACATATTTAAGTATTTTTAATAAAGATTAATACCTGATTTAAGAATATGTTGATATACATTAGTTAATTTCCTTACTTTAACATGATATATTGTATATATTAATTATCTTAATTTATGTGTTTTAACTATGATGATTACCTTAATTTAAGATATCTTTTATTCTTTTAAGGATTCTTATAGGTAATATTTTATTCTTAAGCATTATGACTTTTTTATAAATATTTTTGTCACAACATTTACAAAAAGTTACAATATTAGTATTTATATTATTTTAATCTAATCAAATGTATAGATGTAACAATTTTAAGTACATATAAATTTTAAATATATATAAAAACTAATTGTAAAAAAATAGTTTGAGTGAGTGATATTTCTTGAATAAAAGTCATGTAAAGAATAAGAATTAGTCTTTTATTTTATTCTTACTTCAGTAATAATTACAAGTTTAAAAGGAACTTATCAACTAAAAATATATTGGAGAAGAACAAACTTTCGGAAGCATGTTTCATAGTGAATCAAATTCATAACTATAAAAAAATTCACGAAAAAAAACCTTATTTTGCAAAAGAAATTATAAAATAAATTGAGACTTGGAAATAAAATAAAAAAAACACACCATCCTTGTGATTAATTCTAAAAGATAAGTACAAGAATATTCATCACTCGATAAAGTTTTTCAAAAAATAAAAATAAAAAAGACTTTCAAAGTAAACTCATAAAAAATATTTTATTCAATCTCGAGAAGTAATTTTACAAAAGGTTTAACTCTCTCTTTTATAAAAAGCATGTCATGATTTTGAAGAGAAAAAAATATTTCTGAAGTGTTCATGAAATCCAAATATAAACATAAGAATACTTAAGTTAAAGTTAACTCAATTAATGTTTAACATTTAGTCAACTCATAATTAATCCTAATACATGAGTGATTCCTTAAAATAAGGAAAAGGCATATAGTAGCTCTTAAAATTAAGGAAAAACTCATCATTACACTTCTAAAAAGAACATATGACAGGTAAAAAGGTTAAAAGTTATACACCACACTTATGATTACATTTGTTGGTTATAAACTCTTTATGTGACTTCTACACTTATAAATTTGTCCAACATATGTCTCTTGGATTATAGAATATTCCAAAAGAATTAAAGAACATCATAGGATCTAAGAGTTTATAAAATTTAAGAGTTTCATTGTATTTTCTTTCACTTCTTTCCCTCTGTTTCTTATGAATCTTCGTTAATATTCTTTTTTATTTTGCCTTGCTTTATTTATTTTTGATTTATTTCCCTTCCTTTTAATTTACTTGGGATATGCAAAAACTTAAAACTTTTCTTAAACTTACCAAAAATTTTTCTACAAATTCAATTATTTTAATAAGTTTAAATATATAATCAACATCACAATAAAAATTAAAAACTTATACAACATTAATCTAACTCAATATGGTCATTCTAAAATCAAATTCACACATTCAAATTATAACTTAAGCTATTACATATTAAATCATTCACCCTTTTTATACCATTTTAGCTTAAGATTTCATTATAACATATATAATTTCCATTTATAAGTACTTCAAGTACATTACTTATAAGTACTTCAACTACATTATTCGATCAATAGTAGTTCCAAAATTAAAGGTAAATATTATAATTTCTACTAACATGACATTTTGTAATTCTTAATCTAAAATTATATTTAGACTTTCACACAAATTAAAAAAAAAATCTAAATACAACTAAATATCCATAATCAACTAAGCATAAAATAAAACCATCAACTTCCTTTACCTTATCTTTGATCTTATATTCCTATCAAAAAGATAAAAAAAATCAAACAAAGTTTGCAAGTCACAAAGTCCTCCCAGAGATCTTGATTCATAAACAAAAAATGCTTCCAAAGATTTTTATTCACAAACAGACATGTTATTATAGTTCTAGACTAACATAAATAAATCTATTGGACTCAAATATCGCATACATGCAAGGCAAAGAAGAAAAAAGATAAATAAATATATGAGGGCAAAAGATTTCTCAAAATCGTAATTTGATCAATTCAAATTTTCCTAATTTATGCTATTTTCTAAATTGTGAATTCTAATCAAAGAGAATATATAAAAAAAAAAATTCAATTAGAGACAAAGGTGAGTTAATTTGAGAAAACAAGTTTTCAGAAATTAGGAGATCCTATAAATGAAACTAAATAATTAAAATGTTAATAACCACATATGTGTATTAAACATATTTTAGAATTTTAATCTATATAACTTTTTAAAACCATTTCTACTAAACATACACTCTGTATCTTACATTATTCTCAATAATAAAAGTTTCATTCTTAAAAATCCACTTATTAGAAAAAAGGTAATGATATTCATCTCCCATTTTGATCTTTCAATTTCTAAGTGGAGTCATTAATACTCAAATATAATAATACTTAACCAAACCAACACTTTCACTGCACAATATTTTTATTTCACGATGTTTTTATAAGTTTATTTCAAGTAGTTAAGTCTCCTAAAATTTTTCTAAATCTTGAAACTAACACAGTGGAGTCCTACACTTTCTTTCATACACAGCTTTAAAAAGTGTTATGCTAATATTAACATAATAATTGTTATGGGCAAAATCTACCTAATCATTACTTAAACATAATTATCCAAATTATCTAAAACATAATTTCTCAACAAATATTTTAAAGATTAAATAATTATCTGAGATAAGTTGAATTGAGTTTTATATTGAATTCTAAAATTTATTGTAACGTCTGTCAAAACCTAAAAAGAAACATAGATTCTTTGTTAGACATAATGCTCGGAAACACACCATCAGGTCTTACCATTGCCTTTAATATACAACTACAATTGAGTCAAATTCTTAATATATATTAATGTGTAGTCTTACTCATTATGTCTATTATAACACACACCACATCATGCCCTTTCATAGATGTTGATAGATAGTTAATAAAATCTATGACAATAGTATATTATTTTTCATTCTAATACTTATAACTATTGTAACATATTACATGATTTTTTATTTATACTTTTACTTTTTGACATGTTAAGAAATATACCACAAAATAGGTTTATCTCTTATTATATTAGGTCACCAAAAACTTTTTAGATCTTAACACATTTTAGTCATACATGAGGCCATAATAAGTTTAATCTTTTGACTTTTTTCTTTTTTGCAAAATCCCTTGCTTAACCTCTACATCTCCTAGTATACAAAACACTATATATATAATATGGATGGTGAAACTTTAACACCATTATTCATCCTTCACACTTATTTAATATTAATATATATTATTATTTTATCTATATATAATATTTTATTAGTAAAAAACAGTGTGAAATAAAAGTATTTTGTAAACAGTGTCAAACTATAACATTTTCCATATAAAATAGCAAAAGTCCTTTAGCTGATTGTATGTGTCAAAGTATGATATGAAAACTACCTTTCCAACAAAATCATTGGTGATATAACACATATCACACTACGGCAGATCCCAACTCCTCTCTAAAATTCAAATCCTTAAATTTCTTTATTAGTTATAACTCTTTCGCCAACAAACCAAATCATCAAAATATTATTTATGCACAAAATATCTGCTACTATATTTATCTTGATTAAAACTTATTATTCTTTGAGAATTTTATCCACTGATTATAAGTTTCTTCTTATCAAACAAATATTTTAAAATTTTATAATTATTGAGTACATTAAACTTTATAGTATGAAGATACGGAGTTTGTTATTTGAAGTAAATTTTAAATACCCTCCTGTTACTTGTGTTTGTGAAACAAACATGAAAATATTTTTCTGTGTGAAGAATACTTTTTTTTTATTATCAAAAACTAAAAAACAATTATACTTTTTGGAGATTAATTTCTATTTTTATCGAAAAACTAAAAATAAATTACATAAACATAAAAAACTTCTCATGATTAAAAAAATCTCCAAAGAATCTATATACTATTTCAACCAAAAATCTTTGTGAACAAACAAATGACGGATATAACTTCTGCTCTGACCAAAAGGAACAAAATATTAATATTTATTTAACTTCAATTCCAGAGAAGACGACGTGGCATCTTACGATCGAACCCCTTCCAATTTCTGTCTTTTTCCGTTCCACACTTCAAACCCAAGAGTCAGATAGAGAGAGAGAGAAAGATAGAGAGAGAAAGAGAGACTGAACTACACTATGGAGTAGAGAGAGAAAACAAAAACCTCATCACCAGAGAGAGAGTGAGAAAAAAAAGAGTCCGTTAGTTTCAGTTTAAAAGAGTGTGTGAGAGAGAGAGAAAAAAAATGGTGACAGAGGAACAAATATCGGAAGCGGTATCGTCGCTGCTGCGCGAATCGAACCCTAGCCAGCGTAGCTTCACGACGCTGAACCAGGTGGTGGAGGAGCTTCAGGCCAAGCTCGGCCACGACCTCTCTCACAAGCTCGATTTCATCACCGCGCAGATCAACCTCCTTTTCGGATCCCAACCGCAACCACCACAACCTCCGCCGCAGAATGTGCAGAGGCAGATACAACAGCCCAAAGACCATTTTGCCCCTCCACCAAACCCTAATTTTCACTCCGTTCCTGTCAGTTCCGGCTTCCAGGCTCCCAAATTCCCTTCTTCTAACGCTGTCGTCGCCACTGCTGCTGATATTTCGCGTGTTTCTGCTCCTGCTCCGGCTCCTGCTCCTGTTAATGATGTTCCGAAGGAAAGGTAAGTTGAAATTGTTTAGTTTGTTTGAAAATGTTTGGAAGAGTGAGAACTGATAAGTGGGGGGAAATTAGGGTTAAGGGAAAAGGAATTGGAACAATTAGCGCCACTTGAACGGTGGACAGCGAGTTTTTGCTTGTAATATACTCGTATAATACACGATTAGCGTAGCGATTAGCGTATTATAGTTTAGATTGCAACTCGGGAGAGACATTCTTTCCTTTCATTTTTTTATACTTGAAAAAAAATTAGAAGTTAAAAAAGAAAATGAAAAAAATTATTTGTAAAAGACCTTTCATCTTAGTTAATTTGTATTTCATGTACGACCTAATTTTAGCTCTCATTGTATTTTTCTAATATTTTTTTTATAAATATACATGAAAATATGTATACCGATTTACTTTATGGATGTTTGGGTTACAGAATTTGTTTTTTTTTTTTTTTTTAATTTTTATTTAAATTTTTGTGTTTCCCTTAATTAGTTTTGTAGGGAAGATTTTTTTTTTTTTTATTTTTTT
>Ga0123340_1005302_pt1 | contig 12252 bp, 4 predicted proteins | sample SirMexnodulemix_FD_89961 | JGI IMG/M metagenome (GOLD analysis project Ga0123340, IMG submission 89961) | Root nodule microbial communities of legume samples collected from Mexico - Siratro Mexico nodule mix | ecosystem: Host-associated > Plants > Roots > Nodule | place: Mexico: Nepantla... | reverse complement strand
TATATATATATGTTAGCTTTTAGAATCTTATGTTTTGAGACAATAATTCTGCATGAGGATGTAAGGAAACACTCTAACAATCAAGTTAATAATGATACTTCTAGAGTTTCGATACGAAAAAGGAAGATACATTTGTCATTTACAGGCATTAGATCATTACTATGGCCTGTAACCATGTCTAATTGCTTTCGTAATAACGACATTATGGTTGAGACAGTGTCGTTCATAGAATGATTATGAAGTTAGTTCTTTCTATGAATGTTGTGTTTTTTTAATCAAGATGAAAGCCTTGTTTAAGATGGATACTGTGGAGGATTAATGATGTTGAGTGAAGAATTTTCCATTTTAATAAGGAATTTAATGTTTTTTTTAAAAAGCAAGCCTTTTCAAATGCCTTGTTATTTGTGCTACCAATTGTGAAGCAAATGTTTATTATTCTCTGTTTGAAAATTTACTTTACAAAAGTTCTTTTAGAACATAACACACCCTTCTTATGTTTTTTTGTCGCCTTGTAGTTTGATTTATATGAATTCAGCCTCTACCTTAAGTACTTCGTAAGATATGGAAAGATCCTACTAGGCCTTTTTAAATTGTTTTAAAAATGAAAATATTTGTTAATTCACGACTTTATTTCTGATATGTTAAAGAAAATCCTACTAGGACACTGTAGAGCACACAAACCCATATTGAAAAGAAGCTTGGAAAATAGAATCGTGAACTAGTAAGATTGAGTGACAAAGATTCCATTTATTGAATGTACAAGGATTTATATGTTTCCGTTCGTTAAGTTTTTGTATTTAATAATAGTAAATACATTTTGGTTTAATCTCACTATATCTACGACATTAATTTATAAATGTGGACAATGATTAATTAAATCACTTTCTAAAAATGTTGAAAATTTAAACAAATTGTTCTTTTAAGGGTGCAGGGTATAGGACCTGGTGGGAAGACGGTAAAAAACTATCACAAACACCTCGTGTTTTACAGAATAATACTCAAACATAGGTAACAACATATACTTAGAGAGAAGCCGTGTACATTTCGATCTATTAAATACTAATACCTCAACTACATATTAATAAATATCTAAAAAAATTAATAACACTATAAAATAATTAATCAAATATTAGAAACAAAAATATTATCTTTAAATCCATACAAATAAAAAGTCCAGTAAAAAATATATACTCAATATTGCGTACTTATCATTTTCAAAGTAACTTAATCGTTAAAATATCTTTACAAATACGGTTTTCACTGATTCAACAAGAAGAGTAAAAATAATCATCGCGAACACAAAGATGAAAAGGAAAAAGTCACCAACTTAAAGAAACCTCCTTGATTTTACATAGTAAAAACAAGGAGAACGTAAAACGTTAAAGTTTTTAATATAGATACATATTAGACTGAAAGAATTACTAAGAAGCATATAAATGAGCATCAAATTTTCCTTGTGTCAAAAGCATGGAATGTGAGAATATAAGAAAAATAATGATTATCTTAGAGTTAAAGAAACTTGCGTACGTGTATATCGCTCACTCGCTCTTCGATAATTTTCTTTAGGTGTATGGTTTGCCTTAATAACCAAGAAATCGAAAGTAAGAAAGTGAAGTACGATAATCATAATAATAGAGTGATTAAAAAAGGTTTCAACGTTTGATAATTGACACCTTGCCTCTTATACAAAGCTGTAAAGCAGTATGCATCATGACATTGCCTCTTTTATATCTTTTCTACCTCCCCCCTTTCTTAATTATTACTCTTGCATTGTCTATTTGCTTTTCATTCTCCCACTTTGATTGCAAGGACACGTTTTACTTCAAGAATAAGAGTTAAATTACATTAAAGTGAGGAGCGAAAAATATATATAATGATTTTGAATATTTAAGTTTGTAATGTTAGTAAATAGAAATAGGCTTTTCTCCAGGATCAGTTTCAAACTTTACCAAATCAAATCATTCACCATTCCATTTGTTTCACCGCCATGTGTGACAGTAAGACTCAGTATTGACAAAATTTAAAGTCAATGGTTCCATGTGTAGCATTGTGGTTATTATGTTTTTCTTTTTCGACTTTTAAATCTATTATCACTCCATGTAAATGTAGAGTTTATAATTTTTTTAAATTTTAAATGCTTGCAATATAATATTTTTTTTTGGGTTTCATAGTTTTTTATGTAAATACAACAATAGCTTAATAATACATATACATCATATCATGCAAAATGATATCATAAAAAGTACATCCCATGCCATTCTACTTCTTTTATATATCAAGATAAAAATATACTACCATAGATATTCTTTTTACTTATTCTATTTTCTTTTATTTTGGTGAATACAATTTTTCTTTATAGCATAAATCATATAAAGAAACCTACAAGTCCGGATTATCTTTATTTAAGAGAAAATCTTGGTACCATGTTTATTAATCCTCAATTCAACTATTATTTATGGAGTCTTGCACTTCTTTCAGAAAACAGGTTAAAGTTTGTTGAGTAACATAGTTGCACTTAGTAGAGTTTATTTTTTATATGATTTTTGGAAGAGATGCAATGTTATGATAATATTTTGGATCACTCTTATTTTATCTGATGAAATCAGGCAAAGTGTGATATACATTAATGATGCAAAAAATTTATGGAAAGATCTTAAGAAAATGTTTTTCAAATAGAATCACTTCAGAATATCATATATGTTTAAAGATATACATTTAATGAGGTAAAAGGAAAGTTTTAAATATTTTTTGTTGATCTCAAGATATCATGAGATGAATTGGAGACTTTAAGTTTAGACCCCAATTTTTTTTTTTGAAATTTGAGACACTTATGACGTGATAAAAAATGGTATCAAATGATAAAGAATGGTATCAAACATGAAGACTCAGAATATGTTATATGTTTTCTGAAAAGCTTCAATAAAACTTATAATATCATTAAGACACAAAATTTTGCTTATGAAGGTTTTAGTGGTATGTGTTTTCTCATTTGTTCTTTAACAAAAAGAACATTTGAATAGTAATATCATTCATAATGATAAAACTATTATCAATTCTACTAATACTCAGACTAGCTAAAATTAATAAGAAAATACTAATATTAATAACTACATCAATTGAAAAGAACAACAAAAATAAAAATAACGTAATATATATTATGAGAAGTAATAATAATTTTATTCAAATTACAAATTATCATCATAGTATAAACAAAAAATAAACTTCATAGATGTAATGATTGTTTCTTTAATAAGATCTCTAATAATAGTAAAAACAAAATAAAAGATATTTCTTGAATTAATGAGTGAACAATATAAAATTAGAATAACATAAAATTGACTCAAGATTAAATACTCAAATCTAAAAGATTATGTTAGAATAAAAAAGATTTTATACATATAACATATAATCTCAAAGTGGAATCAATCTCTTTTTCTTGTGATAAATGTAAAAATCTTGACAAAAACTAGATTCTTAGTATAGAAGATAGATATTATATCACATATATTTTAAAGTGATAGCTAATATTTGTGAAAAATGTTTCTAAAGTATAAAATAAATTCTCTAAAAAGGAAAATAAATAATTCTAAACGGTTTGTTCATTTTCATATTCTTTGTAGATAGTGTTCTTAATATCAAGTTATTTTAATAAATTTTTAATCAATAATTATCTTTTTTAGAAAACATGACACAGTCATGGAATATGTATCATCATATAAAAGATAGTTTGATATTTAGAAAATAATTATATATGTATATATAGGCGAGTAGTTAGAGTAGAAGAATGTATTTCACCAAAGAAGGCTACATTTTTAAAAAGTTGCTTTCTTATTTTTCTTAACTAAAATGTACATAAACAGAGACAATAGTTCTGAAGGGGAAAATCTGAACATAGTACGATTGTGCCATAACATAAACCGCGTGTGTGAGCATGTCCTACATTGCCACCTTGTGTTGCAACACCCTCACATTTGCAAGCTTCTATGTCGTAACATAATTCAACCCCTTCCCGTGTTGTTGCTGTGATATGGTTTCGATATTAGCGCCTCAAAATCATACCCTTTTATCAACGTTTCTTGTGTTGTAAGTCAAGTAATCCTTATACTAAAGACAAAGTCAAGTGGACCTCAACACTCTCCTATTTTATGGCTTTCTACTCCTTCCTTTCTTCTTGTTGACTTCTGTTATATACTCTTTTGATTTTCGCCACAAATAAATAAAATGCTTTTCTTATAATAATTTTCAATTGTTAACCTCGGCAATTAAAGAACTTCTATGAAAATATTTTAAAAGCATAAATAACAATAACAACAATTAGTTACTATATAAAAATTAATTTAAAAAATTAATTTAAAAATATTTAATAATACTTTATATATTAATATAAGGTATATATAATATGTATGATATAGAATACATTTATTTTAGTTGATTATTAGAATTCAAAATATTAGCATAACTTTTTTATACGTAGTTTGGGTCTCTTTACAATTTTGAAGAAGTTAAAACTGACCAAAGCAAAATTATGAGAATATATTAACTTTGAATGAAACTTTTGGTTGAAAATATGAAATAAAATATAAATTGAAATTTATATTATTTTTTTCATATCATAAAAGACATTATTATATGATGATAAAGTAAAATTTAATGATTGTAACAACTTTTAAATTTAATTTATTTCTTAAAATGTGTATAATACCTTTACTTTGACATTTACTCTAATTATTCTGTACTTAAGATGAACAATGTTTACAAACACACATACAAAAAAACAGTTTGAATTTCACTAATATATTAATTTATATTTGTGTGACGGATTAATTAAATATAAATGCTTCAAATTTCTAGTAATAATAATATGTCAAAAATTTGTAGAAAGTAATTAATATTATTTTGAAAATTTTAATAATATGATAAAATTATTTTTCAGTATTATAATATTTAATGAATACGTTACTAGTAAGAGAAAATAAACGACCAGTATTTGTCACTTATATGATGTAATGTCTCCTGATAGAAAAGTTGAATAAAATTCTTAACAAATATTTATCTAAAAACAAAAATGAATTTAAAAATAAAATAAATCATTTTTTTATATAAGTTACAAATGCGTTATGTATTTAGTTCATTTTAAAAGTTTATTCACGTAAAAAAATTTAAGAGTTTGATATTGTTGCTCCTGGAAGTTTTAATTAACCTGAGTTTTACTTAAAAAAGTTTCATGAGATATAAGTTACTGTAAATTACGCCAAAGTTATGTTTCTATTATCTAAATTACATTTCAATTGCTTAATTTAACAAATCATTGTTTAATAAGCTCTTTATTAATGATAATTATACGCTCTAAAATGAACATTTCTCATTGATATTTTTATATTACTGATAATTTCTTAATGATAATTATACGCGCTATAATCATTATTATTGATGTTAGTGATTTTTATAATTTGGTCACTGTTACAAATTCTATTAATGATAAAATAAAAATTAGTCAAATGGTGTATAATTGATGAAAAAATTCTGTTACTGAATTTTAGTCACTAAGAGCTATATTTATTGTAGTGACATTATTAATTTTTTAGTTTTATGATTTTACAAAATATATTTTATTTTACTTTTTTACTATTTTTTTTTTTACTTTAACAAGGTTATTTGTTTAACCTTTTTATTGTTCAAACATTTAAAAACAGACAAAAAGATTATGAAGTGGTATTTTTACAAAAAAAATTAAAATGAGAATTAAAATGTTTAAAAAAAAAACTTAGTATTTGACTTGTCAACTTAGGTTATAGAGTAGGCACGGATGACGATTGTCAGTCATTAATAATGTAAATCCAAGAATATTAATTAGATCCAGAGTTGGTTTAGAAGAATTTTTTGTTGAGTATTTTTAAAGAAACAATAGTTTATTTATAAATTAAAAAAAGAAACTAAAGAAATCACTTGAAAAATAGTCTATTAAAAATAAATCGATTTAAATAGCTTTACTTAAATTTTATTAATTTTAACGGTTGGATTTATAACAGCACCCTGCAGCTATTTTGAAACTCTATCATCTTAGCAATGTTCTATGATGTTTTTTGTTGATTGGTTTAATGAATCATTTAATGCAACAATGAAATGGTTGGATGCGACATAGTGAATCAGACCAACCACTTTTATTTGGTTTGAATTTAGTAAAAGAAGTGAAAACAAATCTTGCCGAGTAATTTTGATCAGCTTTCATTTTCTTTATTTTTTATTTTCCCTTTAAAATATATATCAACTAGACCGTTCTGCTACGCTCCAGATTTGTGATTAAAAAGAAACAATATTCTATTTTTTGTCTACTTAAAGAAATAAAATCTTATATATTAAAGGTATGGTTGTTAAGGCATTTTCACGCGGGACCCACAACTTGGCGGTGCTGCTAGTTGTGTTCCGCTGTGTTCCTAACAATTTGCAGCTTCCAATTCTTGAAAAGATTAAGACAGAAAAATTAAAAAAATATATATAAATGATAAAATTTATGAAATAATACTATTAATTAAGTAATAAAAGGTGTAATTGAGAAAACAAAATAGTAACGAATATTGATGGAAAGTTAAAATTTAAATTCACTATGAAAAAATTGATTGAATGCAAATCCAAACACAAGACATATGGTAACTAACATGAAAGGAAAGGTGTATGAGGAATGATTGGTTGCGTGAAATGGATTGGGCCCACGTGAGAAAAGCCCAGCTGTATGAGTATGAAGATGGTCCCGCAAAACACCAAATCAGAACCAGCAAAGAAAGAATAGAGAGAAGATTTGTGGTAATTGCAAAAGAAGCAAAAAAGAAAGTCACATTAGTTGAAGGGTCACTCACACATACATACACAAACCCCCTATGTCCCTATGTCTGTCACATGCGCCTAATCTTCATGTGGGGCCCTTCCAGACTGGATCATGCGCTATGCCATTCTGCTTTCAAACTAAATAATATCTCAACAAAACATAATATACTATAACTAAACCCTCCTATCTTCTTTTATTAAATACTATTAAATTCAAAATATTAATATTTAATAATTACAATCAAGCATTCAATTTATTGCTTCAATTACTTTTTATGTCTTAAAATGGATCTCATCATCAGAGGAATCAACATTAGGAGAAATGCAATTATTAATTACAATGATAATTCATATCGTAATTAGCTTATTAAATATGTTTTTGATATTGCAATTCTCAATTGTGATTCCCTAATCATCAATAATGTATTACCTTGTTTTGAAATTCCTATAGAAGTTTTAAAATTAATCCTTAGTTTCCTAAACAGCACACGTCTTTTCTTAATAGACCGTTTGAGGCTGGCAGATGATATTGTATTAGAAATAAAAATAAAAGAAAAGATTTGAAACGCGGTGTAGAGGGGTACGTCAGACAAGTTGATCCAACGGCTAATGGTGGTCCATCACACGAAAACCATCGGTCCCGATGAATAGGCACATATCCGTTCTGTTCCAACAAAACCATCGTCATCATCATCAACGTCAAAAAAACACCAACCTCCTCGATTACGAAAACTAGGTGGGGGTCTATATAAACCTTTCGCCACATCTCTCATACTCCATCACTCTCTCTCTGTCTATCTCTCTCTCTCTCGCTCATTGTCTCTCACACGCACTCACTCTTCTTCACACTGCGATTCACACCAATGGATCGCAACGGCCTTTTCTCTCTCGCCTTCATCTGCATTGTAATCGCCGGCGTCGGAGGCCAGTCTCCAGCGTCAGCGCCGTCGAGCACACCAACAACTCCCGCCGCTTCCACTCCCGCCGCAGCACCTTCCACAACCAAATCACCCGCTCCCGTTGCTTCCCCCAAATCCTCTCCTCCCGCGGCGTCCCCTAAGGCCGCAACCCCCGCATCGACACCGGCGGCATCTCCTCCCACCGTTGCGGCTCCTGCTCCAGCGACCAAGCCTCCGGCAGCGTCTCCTCCGGCTGCGACGCCCGTGAGCTCCCCACCGGCTCCAGTTCCAGTGAGCTCTCCCCCCGCTCCGGTTCCCGTGAGCTCTCCCCCAGCGCCTGTTCCTACCGCTGCTCCCGTGGCGGCGCCAACCACCCCTGTGGCTCCGGCTCCGGCTCCGGGAAAGCACAAGAAGACTAAGAAGCACGGTGCTCCAGCACCTTCACCGGCGTTGCTCGGTCCCCCTGCTCCACCGACAGGCGCTCCTGGTCCCAGCGAAGATGCTTCTTCCCCTGGACCTGCATCTTCTGCCAACGATGAGGTATGTTTTATCTCTTCTGTGTTTTTTCAACGTTGATTTTGTACAATGTGCATCAGATCTGTGATTTATTGTCGTTATAAGGCCCATATCGACCAGTAACAAAATATAGATAACCTTATCTTTTGAATCCAACTCCTATTGTTAAGTTCGTACAAACACGGGCTCTTTAGCTTGTTTGAACTTAGCTGTTGTTAGGGTTTGACACTTTTACTACCTCAACTGAAAGTGAAGTGAGATGTAGGCTTGCTGTGTGGCCACGCGCCACCATCAATCTGTGGACTTGATAAGGATAACCTTTTATACACATGGACTTTCTAACAGTTGGGCTAATCTAGGATTTGCAAATTGGGAATATTTTAACACTGTTAACAGTGGGATCTGACATTTTTGCTTTATATTTTCAGAGTGGAGCAGAGAGCATCATGTGCTTGAAGAAGGTTCTAGGAGGTTTAGCTTTGGGTTGGGCTGCCCTTGTTTTGGCCTTCTAGATACTCTTTGTTGCTGATATTATATTCTTGTATTGTATCATTTGTTTCCTTTTTTTCTTTTACCACCCTCTTTTGGGTACACATTACATTTATTTACATTGTTACTTGGGACTCTTATTATTCGATTCATGTCGTTGTCATTACTGCTGCTTGCCATTTCTTCCTCGGTTTGGGTTTTAGATGGATGGTAGCTTTTCTGGTAGTGTTGGATCAGTGCTCCAAATTAGAACTGGGATTCATTCGAGATTAAAATTATACCTTCAAATATTACTTATCTTTCAATTTTCTATTACAATACAAATTACAATCTTTAGAGCTAATTTTAGGTCATACGATTAAAACTTCAAATTAACCATTCCTAATAATTTCCATACGATTAAAACTTTTTTTTTTTGTTACTCTTTGAATCATGCTTTTTGGCTACCACTATACCTAAAAGGTCTGTGTCTGAGTGAAAATGAAGAGAGTAAAGGAACATGAGAGAAGAAACAAATTTATTGTGGCACTTTATCTTTGCTTCTACTCAACGGAACGCGTGTTAATGGTTCATTCGTGTCTGAAGGCGTCATTGGCATTGACTCCTTGGACCAACAACTGGTATCCATATTATAACCAATGCACTGGCGCCACCCATACCACATCACCAATCCAACTGGGATTAATGCAACAATAAAAATTATTATTTTTTGGAAGGCTTAAATAACTTTAATTGTATTTTGTTAGTTTTTTATATAGTTCTAAATAATTTTTTATAATTACTTGTTTTACGAATTTTGTTTTTTAAGAACATGTGCTAAGTAATACTCATTTTGTTATGTTAAACTGACACGTGCATGGGTTCTTTTCACTACACCATTTTCTATCTTTAGTAACACTTTTACATTTTGAAGTTACATTTATTAAAATGTTACAATACATAAATTTTTAATTAATGTAGTAACGTTTTTATATAAATGTCACTGTAAGCAAAATAACTTGAATTTATGATATAAATAATCAATAAATGGATTAATTATAATTGAAACTAAAATCAAAACTTCTGTACACTTAAAAAAAAACCAAGAATAGTTGTACTCCAAGACATACACTTCTCTCTCCTCGCACTTCACACTAGTATCTTCCGATTTTTTCCCTTCACCATTCAATCTACTCCCAACAGAATATTGATATGGGTAAAGTAAAGAAACTAGGGTTCTGAATGTAGTGGAACATCACACGTATGTTAGGATTTTATGAAGGGAAGGGACTAATATTTAGGTTTTCATGATGAAATGAAATAGAAATCAATTTTAGTACAATGTTCAGACTTTGACTTCTCTTGCAATCTGTTTTCCAATTCTTCATCATGGTGAGGTAACACTGCTCTTATCATTTACTTGCACCACTTCACTAAGGTTCTCTAGGTTTTTTAGCAGGTTTCGCTAGAAGAGCAATTTCAGAGGTTTAAGGAGGTTCGATTTCATTTCGTTTTCTATCAAAACCCTAGTTATTGTTGTATGTTGCTTCTAGATTTTAATTGGCTTATGATAATTTGATTTCGCTTACCTTAGGCAGTGAAATTAAGTCTTGTGTATTATGCTATTAGTTTTTGTAATTTTTATCTACATGGTTGTCGTGTAGTTTAAGGTAATTGAACAAATAACTTTCATTGAAAACTGGCCTGATTACACCAAGCATGGCACAACCTAGTTCTTCTCTTTTCTCCCCTGTTAGTTTACTCCTTTTCTATAAGATTTATTGTCCTGGTCAGAGTAATTCGTGGATGAATCACCCAAGTCATCAAGGGCATGATGACACTCTGTTTAAGGTTCTAACTCAACATTGGCAATTTAACACAAGTGTTATGCGTGTCCTTGGACTTAACCTTGTGTTTCAAATATATTTTAGCTTATATTTCTGCAGTTAAAGATATATTTTGTTTGTGGGGTTAGATAGCAACGATTTCTTTACTTGAACATTTAAAGAGTGATGCTAGAAATTTAGTTGTCTAGCACGAGAAAATGTGTTAAGAAGATGAGGAGAGTAGGAATATAAAGAAGTTGATTTGGGTGGCGAAACCACATGATGAATGATAATTTTCTCTAGGAGCAAAATTGGTTGGATATGAGACTTAGAGCTATTATTTAAAAAATCTCTTCCCTCTCATCTCATGTTTATATAAATTGTTGATTTAAGTTTCTGAGGTTTTAAAGACAGGGCAATTTATAATATACGAAGGGATTCAAGGGATAATTCTCTGGATATTTGTAAGCTTTGAACAATAACTTTTTGTATAACTAAAAACGACAATTAGATAGATGGAGAAAATGATAAAAGAGAGAGGATTGTATGTTCGACTTGGAAGAGTTACCGGTAACACTAGCTAAGTTGCAGAATTTGAGAGATTTGTAGGTTCGATAAACTGATGAACTGTTACTTAAAAAGCAAATATTGTCACTTTCTCTTGAAAAATATTATTTCATGGGGCACTGTAGCAGGATAAGTGATAACAATGTTAATGGAGAAATACGTAGCTTCTTCATACATAATTGGAAATCAATTGAAAGATCGTGAGATTGCAATTTACGTTTTTTTTTTCTTGTTTTACCAGTACTTCACATTTACTCTAACTTTTCACAATAGATAAAGCCTTTACTTTGGTTATTTTAAGATATATATATATATATATATATATATATATATATATATATATACTCATTATAATGTGTATCACTGAAAAGATATGCTTACAACTAGACTCAAGGAGGACCTATTCCATCAAATATATCTCTTTTGAGTAATTTAACTCAATTGTAAGTAAAATTCCTACTAATTGTTTCATTAGTTTAATGTTTTCCCTATTTTTCTTGTTACCTATATATTTAGTTCATGGAAGGAGGGGAGTAAATTTGATACAAGAGGATTAGTGACATAAATGGTTTAAATAATGATTTTCCTAATTTAAATATATGAGATTTCTGTGACTGTGTTTCTCTAAATTTTAAAAGATTGTGCTTTAAACTAAATGTGGAATAAATAATTTACCTCATATCTCTCAACTATCAGAAAAGAAATAAAATTTATCTCGAAAACATATTCATGGCAAGAATATCTTATTATTTTTTCATCATCGATTGCAACTGTACTGTAAAAGTTTTAAACACTTCACTAATTTTATTTTGCAAAGTAGAATAATGAAATTTCAGGATTTTAGGAAAATATACAGAAATTAATCATGTTAAGCTTGAGGTCAAACAAGCATAACTGTGGTTTTATGTAGTTTGTTTAAAGCTTACTTACATAGATGTCTTAAAACTTAAAAGTTAAATTAGAAAACTTCAATCTTTTTATACTTTATTGTTTTTTATCTTTTTTTAGGTTGATTGGCTTGGTTCATCAGATCTGTTGTTGGCTAATCAGTTCTCAAAATTGAAGGTGAATGACATTTAATCTTCATATTAGCATATTTTTAGTATAAGATAATTTAACTATCTTATGTTTTTTTTTTTTTTTTTTTTTTTTTT
>Ga0123340_1005301_pt1 | contig 12253 bp, 4 predicted proteins | sample SirMexnodulemix_FD_89961 | JGI IMG/M metagenome (GOLD analysis project Ga0123340, IMG submission 89961) | Root nodule microbial communities of legume samples collected from Mexico - Siratro Mexico nodule mix | ecosystem: Host-associated > Plants > Roots > Nodule | place: Mexico: Nepantla... | reverse complement strand
TGATTATGTTTATTTTAATAGTATAAAATATTAATTTATTCTTTTTATAAGATATAAATGTAATTACAAAATTCCTTATGCTTTATGATTTCCTTAAAACTGTTGAAATTATAGAAATATATTTCTAAGAAGTAGTTTAAATACAATTAATAAAAAAAATGGATTCTGGATATATTTTTTTTCAGGAGATGTATTTGAAAAAGGGAAAGATTGAATGATAAAATACAACAAAATTTACCCTTTTAGAGTGAACGAGAACAGATCTTTAAAAAATTAAAAATATTAAGGCGTATAAATATACATACTAAAATATCAATCACCCTGATCTTGATTATTTAAGTACTGAAAACCTCAGGGTTGAATTACATATATACAATCCTCTTTTACCTATATTTATTTTGCAAAACTCTTTTCCCCGTATTAGTCGGGGCTTGTTTGCCAATCCCAATTAATGCTATGCTAATTTTATACGTAAGCTCAGATTAATTAAAATACGCCAAGCGTTATATATATAATATATAGATATAGGTCCTATGGATGACATCTAGCCATATATATTATCATTAAATATAAGAAGGCGTTAAAATTGTGATATCATATATATTTTCAATTCACCACTTTAACTGATTTTTTTTTTCTATGTTAGTGTGAGAAGTTATATGTAAGTTTTTTTATTTTTTATTTTATTTTTATAGTATTTACTATTGTAATGATTGTAATGCCGTTATTAAATAAAATAAAGTTAGAATATATTACTCTAACTCTAAGAATCTTTTGCATATTTGATCATGTAAAGTTACTTAATCATTATCTTTAGGTCTATCCATATTAAATCAGGCTTGTTATATATATATTCAACATGATCTTGCACCTAAAAAAGACATGTTAATAAGTATGGAGAATATTTGGTTTTGGACGTAGTTTTTAGTTTTATATGTGATTTTTGGTAACGTGTGGTTTTCAATCTCGTGTGTGGTTTTTGGTCTCGACAAGATAAGGGGAAGATACTTGTAAAAAGCGTTTCGATTTCCAAGTCAATATACGAATATCAGACAAAAAGTTTAAGATTGGAATTGCATACCTTTTATGGGTTTATGCGCATTGTATTTATTGAGGTCAAACCTGTATGAAGATGTTGCGATTGGTTGAGGTTCTGGATCACAACAACTTTGTGCAGGCTGCTATTGTCCGTGACTGTCGGTGAGATGGCATCAGGGTGTTAAACGACAACCGAACTTATGTCGGTCAAAGCCTTCACCACTCCATCTTGATCGAGTACCTTTTGGCCTTGACAATACACTAGCCCCCAAGTTCGAGGGCTAAACCCGAGAGTTTCATGTAATTGTAAATGTGGTCATCACATGAACGTATTTCCCTCATCCGTATACTTTTTGGTATTGAGAGTAAAATACTATTTCATCATTAATTATATATCATTTTTTTATAATATATAATTAATTTCATCACCTTTGGTAGATGATATAAGCAAAAATATGTATAAAAGTATATAATTAAAATATAACAACATCACTATAATGTTTTACATATTCATTTAGCTACTTTTACTTGAGCAATTTCTTCAACATACACAAGAAAATATATCTATTTTGTTTGAAGGATATTTCAACCACTTGAGCAAAATGTAATCCAAAACAATATCTTTTCGTATTCCACTTGAAAATCTTAATCACTTGAGTGATCATTACTTAAAAATCATAACTAACATAAATGATGATAATGTAAAAGCAAGTTAACCATACAATGATAGACAGTTAAATTATATATTAAAAATTTATATAGTAATTAACAAAAATAACGTCTTATTAAATACAATATTCATATAATATATTGACTGTCTAAGTATATTTTTGAAATTTTTTTAAAATAAATTATTTATTAATATTAGATAACAAGTTTGACAAAAAAATTAATATTATATATTTTATAGGTTCACGTCTAATTTTAAGTTTTATCGTACATACTAATTTTGTCAATTATAAAGAAGATTATATTTTAAAAAATTGAAAGTTACAACACAACCACATGTTAGTTTAGGTTTCAAATTGGAAAATTTATTTTTACATCTATACTCTCTTTCTTTTATCATCTCGTATACAAATAATTTTTACATCGCTTAAATAACAATTAATGTAAAAAGGGCTTTGTCTTTTTGTAGTATTGCAAATTATATTTAAAATTTAGTTCGAAAAATATCTATGAAAAAGTACTAGTTGTACATAGAACATCAATAATTGATTAAAAAAAGTTATTAGCATGTTTTAAATACATAATGTTAGTTTTTATTAAAAGTGTACTTTCTCATAATTGAGACAACTAAGAGACCAGTGATCACTGACTTAAGTCATTTGTTAAGTATTATCTTTTGTAAATTATCTCTATTGATCACTTTTTACACAAATAGGGTTGATGATAATGTTCATCGAACTATTTATGTCTGAAGTCATTGCATTCAAATGAAAAAAAAACTAAAAAAACACTATGAATAAATAATCAAATTCTCACAAACTATTAAATAAAGTTCTCACTAAGAAAACCTGAAGGATCTTCGGTTTTGATGACAGTCTTTGGTCTTGGGAATGATCACCAGTTTCCAATACAATCTTTGACGTCGAAGGTAGATCTCAGTCTTCAAAGAGAGACAAGGAGGACACCTGCAAAAGACACTCTGATGCCAAAGTCAGTACACGGATGTCGGACGGATAATATTAGAGTTAGATTAACATACCTTTTCTTGGGGCCATGCAGGTTGTATTTATAGAGATGCTAATTTCAGTTCTCCACCTGAGGGATCGTAGCTTTGATATCCGACATCCATTATCTGATATTCATGGCGCGAGAGTGGCTAGGTGCAAGGCATTCATTCCAAGAGGTAATTATGTCATCCTCGTCTTCGTCTCCGTTCTATTTTACTGACTCTACAAGTAGCATTTTGTCTATGAGCTCCGCCCACAAGGCAGACTCTCACGAGTCAATCGGTATGTCTGAGGAGGCATCCAAGTCTAAGGTGTGAGAGGATCATGTTGATGTTGCATCTGGGCTGGCCGCAGAGGTTGATGAAGACGATCTGGCCCGTAGAGCGGGATATAAATGGGCGAGTTCGCATGTCACACACCATTTTTCCAAATACCAATGGTCTTCTATGGTGGAGAGCTATGTGGCGGCATATCGTATCTTTGTCGACGACATTCCGAACGGTGCAATTTCTTTTGAGCGATGCTCTGCTGTTGATAATGTTGTCATGGGCGAGAAGATCACGACTCCGACTTCTTCTTCATGTATGCATGCCTCTTCACAAACTCGCATGTGCGTGTCCCCTTTGACGAGTTCACCATGGGCGTGCTCCACACTCTGAACGTTGCTCCTACTCAGCTGCACCCCAACTCCTGAGAGTCTCTTTATGCCTTCCGTGTGTTGGCAGAGATGTTTTGGCTCAAACCATCTCCTCATGTATTTTGACATTTTTACAATTCTCGCCCCTCTTATCAGGTTAGATGGTTGTCGTTAGTAAGCCAATCAGGGGCTGCTCTCTTCACTCCCTTTTGCTCTTCTAACAAATACTTTAAGAATGCCTTTTTGAAAATTTCTATTTGGCCTGCCGGGAGACATTATTTCTTTAATGGGAAAACACCCAAATTTCTTTTGTATTGGACCCGAGATCCTGCCGGCTATCTCTCCCGGCTAAGGTCATCCATGACCAAGAACGACAAGAAGATGTTTGATATCTTGGATTAGTTTACCTGGCGCCTTCCGATTTGGAATATTCTTAAGCTTTTTCTTACTTCTCAGCGTTAAGTGGATTTGAAGAGTATGTTTGTTTGTTTTCTTTCTGACCGATCAGTGGTCGGCTTTAGCTTTGCTGAATTGCTTATTGTCTTTTAGGTATCATTGCTCAACAAGGCGGCAACTTCATGGAGCGCTTAAAGAAAATCAAGGCTGAGAGAGGGCCTCAAGCCGACAAGGGGTCGGGCTTTGCCAACCCTCTGCAAACCATTCTCTTCACCCACCTATGTCGATCTCGACCTCCTCCCATGACTGACAAGAAAGCTAAGAAGAAGGATCGCACAAAGAAGCATTCTTCTTCTCGCCATTCTCCAAAGAGGCCTCGGTTGGAGGTTCCATAAGCAGGGCCAAACAATGCTGAACAACTTTTCGACCCTGACTTAGGGTTCTTCAAGGCGTTATTATGTTACTTTCCTTGGCAGAAAGGGGGGCGCTGACCGTCGTCTCCACTGAGGAGATTGACAACACCTTTTTGGAGATGTAGAGTTGCGCTCTTGCCTTCGCCAAGGCACTAAGGTCAGAGTGGTCCAAGGGGTCGTCGTCCGAGGTGGCGAAGCTGAGGAAGGAGTTGGCGACATCAAGCGACTCCTTGAAGGCGACTCTGGACGCTAACTCGGTATAGGGCAAGGCATTGCAGATGGATGAATCTGAACGCGAGGCCTTCAAAGTGAAGTTTGAGGAGTCTGAGAAAGAAAGAGAGACTCACTGTTGAGTTGAAACGCGCCGAGGGCAACCTTGCCGAAGCCGCCTTCACCCACGATGGAACAGTGTCCGAGATGGTGCAATTGGAGTTGGAGGTGAACGAGCTTAAGGATTATGTTTTGATAGTCCACTCGGAGTCCTTCTGGCAAGTTGTCCCCCAAGCGGTCTTGTTATATAGTGTCCCTGAAGATAATGAGATGGACGAGAACAAGGACTCTATAACTACTAGTTGGTGCCTATCCAAGATCTCTCCCCTTCTTCCATTCATGAGACTACTGCAGTTTTGGATGACAACTCAGGTGAGAACGAAGGTTGTAAATCTGCCCAGAATTCAACTGGTTGTTCTTCAAATTGAACAGGTTGTTCTTGACTGCATAATTGAATATGACACAAATGTAATTCAAAAATTAAAAGAGCAAGGAAGAAGAATATCACACAGATGTTTTATATACTGGTTCACCCAACCACTTGGGCTAGGTCTAGTCCCTTGCAACCTCTTGCAAGGATTTCCACTAATTCAATTAAAGTTTACATATCAAATCACATAAGACCCAATCGTGAACCCTACAAGATTGTCTTCTACCCATTGTGCAGCTCCCCACCACACAAGATGCACACTCACAGTGCAAATGTAGTACCCCACTGCAAATTTGAATACAACCACAACAATACAACAATTGAATTACAAGTTTCACCAAATTGCAATGCCTAATCACACCTATTAAGCAAACCCTAATCAAGAAACTACCCAAGAACACAACATAATTCAAAAATTCACAAATGCAGCAGCCAAACACAATCAAAATCACCAAGGAAGAACACTTATCTTCCCAAGAATGCAGTTGCCACACAAATCAATCAAATTCAAGCAAAGCTCTTCTTCAAGTGTGAGAAATTTTGATGAGTTTTGAAAACAATTGTAATTCTTTCTCATAGTAGGTTTTCTCTCAAAGAAACTCTCTCCAAATCTTTTCAAAATCAGTGAAAGCCTAATTCAATTTGAAGTCATGTGCCAAAACACACGCTGCTGGGCTTTAAAAACGTGCCAACCTAGAACTGTAAAAAATTTAACAGGTTGATTTTGAAATTTAACATGTTGAATTTGGGTCAACAACACTTACTTTTTAAAATGTTTTTAAAATGATATTTTCACTTAAACTTGAGTAAGAGCAATGCAAGCAATTGATAGATTGACACAAACTAATGCATGAAAGACCTAAACCAAGTAAGAACTACCCCAAACCTAGAATCTAGTGTCTTTAAGGAATTTCTTCATCAAATCAACACTTTTTAGAAGATCTTCACTAGCTCTAACACCCGACACCATTAAGCTTCATCATCGGCTCCCTCCACATAATTATCCAAACCGCCGTTCTTATGGAGACTCTCACTGCCCCGCATGGCTTCCAGCCGCGTATGCAATATCACCCTCATAATAGCCACCAAGACACTAATAGGGACTTAAGTTCCCATCTCTAAAATGCTCACGCAGTCCTCCACCTTCCGCTCCCTATCCATGCACAACGTGCTCTTCCATCACACTCTTAACTCAACCTCTTCCATGTATCAAACACCAAAAAAATACAAAAAAAGAGAAATCCTCACGTTCATACTCCTCCAGCGTAGCCCACACACACCCACCATACCTATGCCCTCAAGTTACACCACAAACTATCCCACGTACGCCATGAACAACCACCGTATCTCCCATGCACCTCCAAATACACATAGTAACCACTCACCCTGACTGTGTCACCATAGTAAGCAACACCAAGCTAACCCCATAAAACTTCTCCCCATCCAAACTCACCGCTATTTGCTTTCATCCCACTCACTTTGGCACACTCTCATTTCCCTCACGTCCTACTCTGGACACAAGAGGCTCCTCTCTGCGCTTCACTTCCATAAGAAGAGAACACATATCACAAAACTCCAAAAATATAAAATCACAAAACAACCACAACGAACCACACCCTCACTCGTCGTCTCAGTCTGTACCGCTGCCACTACCATGGGCAGCCATGCACTCTCCACCGCCATGAGCTCCAAAGAAAAACCTCCTTGCCAGCTATAAAACAGCCACCACCATCTACCACACCTCCCAACCAATGCTCACATTTTTCTCATATCACAAAACTCACCTACAACGCCTCACAACCCAAAATAACGCTGCCACAGAGAGCCACACTCTTACCGTCACCTCCCTCTCCGTCAGAAGCCAGCCACCATAGATGCCCTCCATGAGTAGCTCCGCCACCACGTTGCTCATTGGGGCAGTCGTTGCAACTGCCTAGAAGCATGACACCATGCAACTCCACCACGACTAGCCATGCACTTCCTCCTCCTTGGGCTCGCCGTCGTCGATTCCCTCCATCGACAGCTCCAATGTCGTCACCCCACCTCCATGATCAAGCCACCGTCACCTACAAAGGAAACCATCCATGGTTTCTTGCCAAACCCTAACCTAGGTATGAATAATGGATTGGACCAATAGGATCACTATCCACACCCCTAAGTTTCATAACTTCATTCCCTATGTGTTGTGTTGGCCCTTCACATAGCTATTAACACCCCTGCCTTCTTATTAACATCACAGTTTTCCAACATTATCTTTTATTGTTTGCATCACCCCTTTTCTTATTTTTCACTCTCAGAGTTTTCTAAATAAAATAAAAAACACATTTTAAAAATAAATAAAAATTTCATTACTAAATAAAATTAGAAATTAGAAGGTTCTTGAATTTCTTTCAAAAACTAAAATTCGATTAAATATCCAAATGACAGCTCGTATCATGCGGAATTTAATTTAGAAAATTCTGTTATTTCGTTTAGATAATCAAGAGACCGTGCAATCAAACGGTATCCAACATAAATTTTTTTCCCTCTAAAGTCTACGAAAATATAAAAACATAATATTTTTAAATCACAAAAAAATATAAAACTTTCAAAAATTAAAAAAATATCAAACACACAAACAAACAGATTTTTAACCAAAGAATTAAGTAACCCTTATTTTCCATCCCAGATGGAAATTAATAGGATTAAGGTCAAACCCTTGTCAGATCCTTAAAAATCTAAAATATTTTTGTTTGTTTTTATCTTCATTTTTTTCTCTTTGTTAAAAATAAACATTTTTAAAAATCACACTCAGTTTGCTTATTTAATTAAAGGTACAGTTTTAGGACGGACGTTGTGGGGTGCTAACACTTTCTCCACACGTAGTCGAGTCCAGGACTCAAGATCCGATTTCATAGACCATAGCCTTAATTTTCGATTTTTCCATAGTTTTGATAATAAACTATAGTGACGACTCTCTTTTTCTAAAATTTTCAAAAAAATCAAATATTTTATTTTTCTTTTAGGATCGCCGTCCCTTCGTTGCAATCCCGGTTGTGATAGATGGTGGTGGTCGCTCATGGCGATTCACAGAATGCCTCTGATTTGTTTTGTTAGTTACTTCTTTCTGATTTCTTGCGATTTTCTTTGAAGAAGAAAAGGTAAGGAAAGAAGATTGCAAGAAATTAGAAAATTTTCTATCTTCTGCCCTTACCTTTTCTTCTTTAAATAAAATTGCAAGAAATCACAAAGAAAGTAACTAACAAAACAAATCGGAGGCATTCCGTGAATCGCCATGAGCGACCACCACCATCTACCGCAACCGAAATCACAACGGGGGACGATGATCTGAAAAGAGAAATAAAATATTTGATTTTTTTGAAAGTTTTAGAAAAAAGGGAGTCACCACTATAATTTATTAGGAAAACTATTAAAAAACCGAAAACTAAGGCTATGGTCTGCGAAACCGGATCTCAAATTCGGGAGTTGGTTACGTGTGGGGAAGGTGTTAGCACCCCCACAACGTCCGTCCTAAGATGATACCTTTAATTAAATAAGGAAATCGATTGTGATTTTTCAAAATGTTTGCTTTTCAAAAAGAGAAAAAAATAAAGATAAAAACAAACAAAAATATTTTTCATTTTTAAGGGCCCGATAAGGGTTTGACCTTGCTCTTACGTATTTACATATGGGATGGAAAATCAGGGTTATGTAATTCTTTTGTTGAAAATCTGTTTGTTTGTGTGTTTGATATTTTTTTAATTTTTGAAAGTTTTATATTTTCTAATTTTTGGAAATTTTATATTTTTGAAAATTATATGTTTTGGAAACTTTGGATCCAATTGTAGGAGTACAAGAAAGTGCAAGCGACCGTGCTCGATACTCCTACAAATAAAAAATATTTTCGTGAATTTTAAAGAGAGAAAACCTCGTAATAGATATCGTGTGACGCGTGTGGTCATTTAAATATCTAAACAAGGTAGTAAAACTTTTTATTATTTTTATTATTTTGAATTTTTGGATTAAATACCACATGACGCGTGTGGTCATTTGGATATTTAATCAAATTATTTTTAAAATAAAATATAGAAAAACATTTGTATTTAACAATATTTTATTTAAAATATATATATTTTCTTTTCAAATGAGTAGACCTAAGCCTAAAAAGGTAAAACGTTGCAAAAGCTAAAGTTTGAAATGTTGCGGTTATGAAAATGACAGGGTTATATGCCACTTATTGCAGAAAAAGAAATGTGAGATTGCAACCTCGACCTTCTGAGGACGAGAGGGCTACAAATCTTCACTAGAGATTGAGATCTTGTATGGAGAGGATTATCAGTATAATTTAGAAAAAATATGTGATAACGTGTTTGTGCAAAAGATAAAAGAATAAGAAATGTAGTTTCATTATATTAAAAGCAAAAGAAAAGAAAATAAATAAAGAATGGGATTTATATCCCGCCTCACACACACTTTCGGATACTTCACTCAATCTCATTCCATGTAAAGAACTACATTCATCCCACACACATATCCTTTTTCCATTCTCTGCTTGCTCTCATGAAGGTTGGGCACCACAGTTTTGCATCAAAAGACACCTTCTCCTCCTTGTTTTTTCACCTAAACACATTCTAATAACCTCCAAAAAGCCTCCAGAGCAATCGGAACAACCTAGAACAATTTAAAAAAGCTTAGAGAAGCCCTCGTCAGAAAATCAGGCTTCGCCGAAGCTCCGCCACCAAACTCGGATTTGTTGTCTCCGTTAGGTGCGTCTCTTTCCCCTCATCTCATTCCCACCATTTTTATAACTTGAAAATGCCTTGGAACCTCCTTTTGAGCCTCGTCGGAGGCTCGTCAGTGCAAGTCCCATTGAAGAAGATGATTGGCAAGCCTTGCAAGCTCACTTTTTCCTACCACATACCTCCTTTCTCTTCCATTCCACCTCCATTGAGACAAGGAGGAGGAGAGGACCGTTCGCCACCCCATGGTGTGGTGTTTTACCGTCACCGGAGACTTGTCAAAAAACCAGTCCAGGAGCTCAGTGCTCAAGTACCCAACTTTGAGAGCCGTTTCTAGGAGATCTAGGAACCTCTAGGAGGAGCTGGGGGTTGCGTTAGAAATCTGGGTTTACCCTCTTTTCAGTGATATGTCATAACCCCATTCATGAAACCTCTAGATCCCTCAAAAATAAGTGTCAAAATGCGGGTCCAACATGGGTAACTTAGAATATTTTCTAGGCATCACATAAAATCATAAACCTTGTCTTGGGGCTGACTTTGGGAGGTTCGTTCTCCCTGGTCTTGAAGTTTTAGGAGGTGCATGAGCTATCATTGGAAATATCTTTTTACCTTCTTTCCATTGGTCTAGGGTGGGTACATTTATGAGATCATTTAGTCACCCGAAATCACCCCAAAAGTAGTGCCCCAAACTGGTTTCTGGGCCAGAAACTAAGTCATGAGAGACAGCTAACTAGTTAACTTTGTAGAATTCCTTCTCCCTATCCTTAAACCTTTAGAAGGTGTGTGAGTAGTCTTTGGAAAGGTCGTTTTACAATATTTTCAATGACATATATTAGGTGCATTTATGTTACCATTTGAGCCTTCTAATTCAGCTCGAAAAACCTGTCCCCAAACTGATTTCTGGGTTCTTTCCATAAACTAAGTTATGAGGCAGATTTCAATTTTCAAGTGCCTAACTTTCAAGGGAGTTTTCTCTCAATTTAAGAACCTCCAAAGGTTGTATTTGTGCTTGTTAGAAATATATATTCAATATCTTTCTAGTGGTATGCTATAGGTGCATTTATGATGCCATTTGAATCATTAATTTTTTTGTTAATTTGTTTTTTCTTTTGTTATGGTAATTTGTTTTTTGTTAATTTTTTCTATTAGTTATTTGATAACTTCTTTTGTTAACTTTTTAGTTATTTTTTGTTAATTTGTTCTTTTAGTTATTTGGTGTTTTTTTTTTTTCAACATCTTCCAAATAAAAGCCGGATCCTAGCCTAAGTTAACTTTTAGTTTCTTCTAATTACTTTTGTTTATTCTTTAGGACATCTAATTTGCACAATGTATTGGAGTAGGTACTTACCAATTTGATTTTAAAACAAATTTAATTTTTATAAAATTAATATAGGAGTACAGAGATTATGTTTATGTTTTATATAAAATTAATATAGCTCTGATTATCTCCAAAAAGTAAAATATACTATTCTCATATCATATACCTTATTTTGTTTGTCTCCTTTCAAGCATCAGGGATAAACTCAACTTTAAGTTTTATCAACAACAATTAATTTACTTCAGTCATTATACCACTAAATAATATGTATATTGATAATGTAACAAAAGTTTCATGGTAAGAATAGTAGCAGATCATTTACTGCAACAAAACTTTCAACATTGTATCCTCCACATCATCAAAGTCCTCAAACATAAATATACTTAGATCTCACTAATCAAACAATATCTCATTAATATAAACAAATCATAAAAAATCTAATCATATCTAGACTGAAATTATGAATCTTAGACTAATATTAATTATTAAATATATGTGTCTGTACAGCAAAATAATTACTATTTTATTATAGTTTATACAAAATTTTACATCAAAATTTTAGGAGATACAAGTTTCTTGAATATTCTGAAAAAATTTGTATATGATTAAACTATCATTTGTTTTGAAATCTGAAAAAATTGTAACTATTGAAGAAGGAAAGACATCACTTGATCCTCTTATTATTAAATCTTGTAAAAACTTTTGAAAACTCAAAGTATAATGTTTCTTTAAAGTTTTTTAAAGTGTTTCTTTTGCAAATTTCACAATAAATAAAATTTTGAATTTTGGTTTCTTTCTACATTAATCATTTAATTTTTTAATATCTAATAGATAGTAGTGAATAAGTGATATTTATAGCTTCTTCTTTAACACAAATATATCCTTTTTGAACACTCACAATAAGGGATTAAAAGTCAGTAATTTATTATAATGAAAAGCTAATAAAAGAAACACTCTACAAACTTCAAAAAATATAATAATACTTCAAGCATCAAAAAATTATAAAGATAAAAAAATTATAAAAATTAAAATAAAAATTACCTAATTTTAATATTAAATCTTCACTGTTTTTTTTTCACTCTTTACCAACCACGGATATTGTAAGTAATGTCTTTCTATTCATCTTCTTTTACATCATTGAAATTATTACCCATAAATTTAAAAGAAACACAAAACATGTATATGGGTCACAATCATTTCTTATAATAAGAAAATAGTTATCATAATTAGAAAGCAGTTGTAAAAATAATTATCAAAATAAAAAAAAAAACAGTTACATGAAGTTAAGGATAAAATCTTCACAATAGTATATAAATAATAATAATAATAATAAAACACTACTTTTGCTAATGAATGT
>Ga0123340_1005300_pt1 | contig 12253 bp, 4 predicted proteins | sample SirMexnodulemix_FD_89961 | JGI IMG/M metagenome (GOLD analysis project Ga0123340, IMG submission 89961) | Root nodule microbial communities of legume samples collected from Mexico - Siratro Mexico nodule mix | ecosystem: Host-associated > Plants > Roots > Nodule | place: Mexico: Nepantla... | reverse complement strand
CTATTATTACAAATATTATTATAAATATTATTATTATTATTATATTATTATTATTAATATGTTAACTATTATTCAAGGATTTATCAAAAAATAATTTGATGGTAATTTTTTTTTGTCAGTAATTCTCAACGGATTAAATTTATTGGTAAATTAACCATAAACTTTTTTATTGTTAAAATCTTTCGATAATAACATTTTATCGATGGATAAAATTCTGTTAGTAATTTATGTTTTTCTTTGATGTTTATTACAATGTATTAAAGGAAATAAAATTTATTTATTTTCATAAATATATTTGAATACGGAAGTACAAAATATATTTGTTTTGTGATATTATTAATATATCAATAAAATAACATTTTTATTTTTTTAATTCTTAAATATTTGTACTGTGATATTATTTGATATAATAAAATTATTTTTTTTATTTTTTAATACTTTCTCTCTAGTTGTAAAAAGAGAAATGGTTTATCCAAACTTGAATTATAAACAATGAAATTGTTGTGTTGGGAAATATAGTAGGAAATACATCAACTAATGGTTCAAGACTCCAATATGAGTGGTTTTGAGTAATATAATTTTTCACTTAGTGGTAGAAAAAGTGACAATTGATTTCAATATACTTTGTTCACTTTTAAAATATAAGACTACAATACACATAACTTCTTAATTATCACAAAAATGTTTCATAGAAAAACTATTAAAAAACCAAGATTATTGAGAGACCTTTGAGGCATGTCAATTCACAAGCAATATAAGTTATGACATGATATATAACTTTGAACATTAGATTGAAGTACAACATGCTTTTTTACTATGTCAAGCCACCATGTTAACAAAAAAAAAACATATAATAACAAGTGATGGATTTCCGACCAAGTATATTTCAAGTATGATCCAAAATAACTATAACACATTCTTTGTTAGAACAATCTCATTTTCATGGTGCATGACATAATGAAAAAAATGAATTTGACTATCTCAAATTCATTAGATTGAAGTACAACATGTCTTTTTACTATGTCAAGCTACCATGTTATCAAGAACAAACATATAATAATAAGTATTAGATTTTCAACCAAGTATATTTCAAGTTCAATCCAAAATAACTATAACTCATTTTCGTTAGAATAATTTCATGCCCATTGTGCATGAGATAATGCAAAATAAATTTGACTATGTCCAAATGAAAACTATAGGTGCATGCATAAATCTACTGGCAAGACTAATATCATAAATAACGTGAAGTTGAGTAATAGTAAGATAAATGACCTTACCCATCATTTTTTGATAGTCTTTGATAGCTTGTAAAGGTGTTCTTTTTTGTCAAGCTTAAACTTATTATCCAATAGAGTAAGAGTTAGCCTGAGTTTATAATCTCGTCGTCTTCAAGTAAATCAAGAATATACTTTCACTAGTTAAGGAATGAGCCTTTACTAGAAGTTGTCATTTAATTTCAAAAAATTAGTTTAAGTAATTGATATCCTTGATGAAAAATGAGAGTGAAGGTGGGTTTGAGTTAAAAGATAGCATGATCACTATTTTTAAAAATAATAAGGTCATCAACATAAATATTACCATTGGTTCATTTGAAACCTCACATACAAATAAAGATGAATCTGTAACACTTCTTAAAAAAAGAATTCTTGAAAGACAACATTTAATTTTTCATGTCAAACATGTGGAAATACCCACAAAAAGTTAATCTACACTTCTTGGGTATCTTAGTAGTAATTTTTGTATACTTCTTCAACATCCTCATTAAAAATACATTTTTAACATCAATTCTCCTCATCGATCATCCATAATTCAATGAAACAAAAAGAAAATATGTATAATGTTTATTTTAGCAAAGTGAGAAAAAAATATATTGCTAGTCTACTCCAAGTGTTTGTGTTTAAGTACACCCTTGAGCTACAAGATAAACTTTATTTCTATCTATTGTGCCATCTAAATTAAAATTCTATCAACAATGTTTTTCCATTAGAAAGTTTACCAATAGTCCAAGTATGATTTTTATCAAGGGCTTGAAGTTCTTCATGCACAACCTTCCACCAAATTTCATAAGTTTGCATTTTAAAAATTTCAAAACTCATGTAAAATAGATATATCAAAGAGAAATGTTGGATGATTTAAAGTGAATCAATAATAGATTATATACTTGGAGATAAATCACAAAATGGCAAGAAAAGAAAATCTTGCGGTTTGATAAAGGTCCACAATTTCAAGTATGATATTAATGATGATAAGAATAATATTGGCACTTTGAAATCATACACTTAGTTAATGATGGTTCCTATCAGGAACAATAAAAAAAAAAGTTCTTTTTTTGTCCAAAGATCACTAGTAAAAAAATATATTATATCGGTTGTAAAAGGTCTTTTACATCAGTTTTGTCATTGATATTGATACAGATAATGTAGAAAGTCCATAACTTTTTATATCGATTTTTCAACCGATGTACAATATACCAATATTACATTACTTATAAATATAATTGACGGAAAAGAATGTTTAAAAGAGCAAAACAAAAAAATGATACTTATTACATCAGTTATAAGTTGAAATTAATGTAATATGTGACTTTTTATATTGGTTATAGCTATAACTGATACAATGTGATATAATGTTAAATAAAATTACACATCCTTAAGGATTAAATTTGTAAGAAATGTTGTCACCATAAAGCGAGACCTTTTTGAAGAATTTTATTTGCAATAGGTAAGGTACATAGTTATTTACGTAAAAAAATTTAACATTAGATAATCTATAAATATCTTCAATTTACCAATAAATTTTTTATATTACATACTAATTTTAACAATAGATAATCACAATTTTTCTTATCGTAATATGTAGTTTTAATCGTTATCTTAATACTTTAGTAGTTTTATAAGTACAAGATAAAAAAAAGAAAGTAAACTATATCCTTACATATTTTGTAATAATTTAAATTTATTAATTTATTTACTTCATACATAAGTAAATTGAGAATAGCAAGTATAGGGATCAGTATATAAATGCTCAACAAATAAAAATTTATGATTAAAATTACTTTATGATATATATACCGACTACAAATATATTTTTAACACATAATTACGGGATTAGTTACTATAATATCATTCTTATAGAAAGATATATAATTTCTTAATAGAACTTTGTTTTAGGTTGAATTCTTAAATCACTCTGCTTGTATTTCTCTTCACTTTATTTTACATTATCTTAACTCCTTTATAAATAAAAAAACAAATCACGCGAGAATCTAGAAAGGGAAATAGAGATCAGGTTGTAATAGTAATAAGTAAATATTAGCTTTAGAACTTAATTACTAATGGAGGACATAAGAGGGTAAATTATGGCTTAGTATACGCTTTCCTTATCTTTTGATCCAAACGCCGAACAAAAGAACCAAGCAATAAATAAAGGTAAATAGTTTGCATCCAAATTAGGATATTAGAACGACACGTGCACCATAAATATTATGATTACAAAATTACTACTAATGAGCAATGATTTTGCGTAAAAGATGTGATTTCACTAGCCACTAAACAATGCTTGCTGCATGCGTTTCACTTCGCTTTCTTCCTATTTTGTGACCAATTGAGCCACGTATTTCCCTAACTGGACCACCTCAGATCATGGAAGATTTATTTCAAACTCTCACTGTTCTAACTGCTTCAGCAAAATCTAATAAGGTTTTGCTGATCAATAGTAACAGTGAATAATTAAGTATCATTTGACATGACTACTCCGACAAATCATTACATCCAAGTTCGTTATATATGTCATTGTAATACGTAATGAAAGGGATTGCATCCAATTCAAGTTCTCCAAGTCGAGCCACATTTCCTTTTCCTTCAACACAAAACATGAGTAATTGGCATTTTCGCTCGTGAGATGCGTGAACTTTTACGTTGGATTTGAATTCTAATAGTTTGTTTAATTCAACTGTGTATATAAACTTGGAAACAAATTTCTTTTCTAGTTTTAGTTTGAGTTGAGGAATAAAGAATACGAGGATGGTGTGTAAGAGAAGGCATGTTCATAGTTAATTGGAAGGGATTTTGTTTTTAAGTCTTAATTTATTATATATACGTTTATCTTCTACGTCAAGGTGGGAAACAAAAGTTCACCAACCCACCTAAGACATGTTGGTTGATCCCACAACTCAACCTACGTTCATTACCCCATTTCCTCATTCCCTTCTTTGAAATAACACTTCACAAAAGTTCTACAATTGGTGTATTCAACTGAACACAATTTGGCTTTAGAAAACGAAAAGCACGAGAAAACATTCATGTAAATAATCCCTCTTGATTATCCTTTTGTTTAGACCATAATTAATTAACTTGAGATCATCTTGCTTTTTCTATTCATCACGTGGAAATATAAATTGTCGTTGTCAATTTAGATACACACTACATAATAAATGTGAGCTAACTTGGATTAGAGTTGTGTTGGAATAAGGTAAATTTGGATTTGGGCCATACTAAGTTGAATTGGCATATGGGTTAAATGGTAAAATGATAAATGTGTTTGGATATTTTTTTTTTAAATCTTCTATGAAAAATAATTAAAATAAAATAAATCATTTCACATGTTAAAATAAATTTAGTCGTAACTTAAAAATTCTTTTGCCTCTCCCTTGATGTAATGTAACTACTTTCTCCATGTTTAATTGTACCACTACCAAAAAAAGCTTTATCATACAATTCTAAATAGGGTGGTTGCTAAGAGTTTTTTTTTGCGTCTCAATGGAACTAAGGAAATCATGTCTTCCGAATAATTCGGATGTATTTTTATTCTTGTGTTTTTCTAAATCATTAACAGTTTTTTTCACAATCAAGATTTTAAATTTAGTGTTTTTGTTTTTTTTTTTTTCTTTTAATACCAAATTTCAATGTACATCGAATATAATTTCTCTCTCGTGAAGTTTTGTCGTTAAACGTAACTCAATTAGAATTCAAACGTAACCTTAATATATCATGAGACATAGTCGATCTCAATTAATATGTCAACAATTAATTTCGAAAAAATTTGCTTAGTATATGCAACATTAATTAATAGAAATAATTTATGTTATTCTACAAGTTATACAAGTATTATATTGATTCTTGAATGACTTTTTTGTTTTCTTAAATGAAAATTTACCATCAAAATTGTAAGAATTATCATGTTTTAGATAAGTTTCAAGATGTTTGTAACATAATTTCAAATAATAATTGGATTATTTACGTCTTTAAACACTAAATAAAAATAAATAAATAAAACATTTCATGTATATTTTTATTACTCGCATTAGTAAGCAATATCTTTTGTTTGCAAATTTTTATTGAAGTAAAAGATCTTATTGCAAATAAGAAAACTTGAAATTGGGCTATTTTTCGAATTTCCTTTTATATATTCCTTACTGTTCTTGGATCATAGATAAAGATTAAATTTATATAGCAATCAAACAGCTTTTGAAATCCCTTCTAAGATGGTTTCAAAGCTATTAATGGACTCAAACTAAAAGGTAATACTAAAAGCTTAAAGTTTTCAATTCCATGACTTGTTAAAGGTTTAACTTCCCGCATAATTGGATTATTATCTTGGTTAACTAGTAGAAGTAAAATTTCTTGTATATATGTCTAATGTGAGTTTTGACTATACACATACATTCAACAAAAACTTGGATACTTGTATCTTAAACTTGAAAGCATTAAACACTTCTTTGGTAGGTGATATGTTGAGACGCAATAGCAAACAATAATAGTTTCATCCTGAATATAGTTACCAGGATCAATGTTCTTGCAAAAAGATCGGTTAGCTTCAACAAGCAACTATATCTTTTTGTTCCTTGACTTAGCGATCTTGATTGCTCTGATTATCCTAGTTGTTCCTCAAGTCTTCGGTCATACCAATTCTGGGTGGAGGTCTTGCATGCACTCCGACGCTCAAGTCAGTATAAATCTAAGTAAAGCAGGGTAAAGTTGGGTAAAGTAACAATACCTGATTCCATGGGACCTCCTCTTCCTTTTATAGTGTTTGAATGGGCCTTGGAGTGAATGGGCCTAAGGCCCAATGTGACCTTCCTCTTAGTGATTGCCACGTGTCTTGGTGTTTGCATCTTTAGTTTGATAACTCGAGTGTTCAATACAGTTTGTGTTGTTTAGTTCTCGGTTGGCCTTATGCTAGCCGATCACCATTCGGTTGGCTTACCTTTCCCTCTTCTGCAACTATGTATTGGTTTAGTTAGTCGGTTCTCCTTATAGTACATAGGTCCCCCAAGTACTTGAGGGTACGAAGTGGCCGAGAAGGACTTTTTGGGTGTTTTGGGTGTGCAGGTATGTGATCGGTCAGAATGGTGGCGTGTTGTCTATGGGAATGGGAGATTCCGACCCAATTTTTCACACCTGCTTGGTAATCGTGTCATGATGTGACAACTTAGTTGTTGTGAACCTTTGATCCGGCGTGGATCGGATGGTGGCAGTTGTGTCACGTTTCAACTTCTGCCCTTATAAATATGGCTCGCGGTGGGTCACGAGGGGTGCTCTTTGTGGTTTTGGGTTCTTGGCCTGATCTTCCTGAGCAAAGCTACTTCTCGGTCTTCTTTCTAAGGTAATCTCAAAAATGGTTTCCTTTTCTGTTGCTACTTATTCGTCCTCTGAGCAGTTGGGATCTTCGAGTGGATCCGAGACGCCTTCTCGCTCCTCAGTTCCTAGTTGTCATTCCTTTATGGTATCCTTAGGTTCCATCCTGACCTCGTCGTTGACCCGTGGATCTAGATCAGTTACTGCAACCATTCTTTGTTTCACATCTCTCTTGATCGATGTCATTGTCAGTGTAAGCCTCAGGCTTGTTACATAACATTCTCGGGCGGTTCGCTGGTCCGCAAGGTATGGTGTGGAGACGATGGCTCCCAACTTATTCATAGACGGCCGCCCCAAGAATGCGTTATACGATGTGTTGACGTCAACTATCAAATACCTCACAAGTATAGTCCGGTGACCCCGGTCGGCCCTGCCAAATTTGGTGTGCAAATCACCATAGCTCCTGGTGACGCCTTCTCGCCCCTTAGTTCCTAGTTGTCATTCCTCTACGGTATCCTTAGGTTCCATCCTGACCTCGTTGTTGACCCGTGGATCTAGATCAATTACTGCAACCATTCTTTGTTTCACATCTCTCTTGATCGATGTCATTGTCGGTGTAAGCCTCAGGCTTGCTACATAACATTCTCGGGCGGTTCGTTGGTCCGCAAGGTGTGGCGTGGAGACGATGGCTCCCAACTTATTCAAAGACGGTCATCCCAAGAGTGCGTTATACGATGTGTTGACGTCAACTATCAAATACCTCACAAGTATAGTCCGGTGACCCAGGTCGGCCCTGCCAAATTTGGTGTGCAAATCAACATAGCTCCTGATGTCCACTCTTTCCCTGGAGAATCCCACTATCTGCTCGTCTAAGGGAATGATGGCATCCTCGTTTAAGCCCATTTTCTTGAAAGTCTTTCAGTAGAGGATGCCTACTAAACTTCCTTGGTCAATTAAGGTCTTCCTAATCTCACATCTAACCACCTTGATGGCTATAAACATCGGATCATCCTGTCAGGTGTCGATGTTTTTGAAATCTTGGTCAGTGAAGATAATGTCGGGCATACTCCGCTTCGGCTGACGGCTGATCATGTGCATGCTTTTGATAGCTCTCATATGTCTTTTCCTCGCCAAATGTGATGGTCCTCCTCCTCCAAATCCTCCTGAAATAGTGTTAATTATTGTTTGGTTGTCACCGTTGCGTGGTCTTGGGCTTCTCTCCCAAGACCGGTCAATTCTCGTCCGATCATCTGCCCTCAGTCGAGGGCTTCTGCTCTCTGGGGTTCTCGCTCTATGCCGACTGTACTGTTTCTGAACCCTTCTGCACATCAAACTGTAAGTGACCAGCCTATATCATCTCTTCTATTTTGTCTCTTAAAGCTATGCATTCTTCAGTGATGTGACCGTAGTTGTAATGGTACTAGCAATGTTTGGTCTGATCAGCACGGGGAGGTGAGGGAAACTTGCACGATGGCGTGATGAGCTCGGCACTATAGTACAATCAAATATATTATAAGGATGCATTTTATAGCTTAAAACCTTGTCCTTTTGGTCTCTTGAAATTTTAGCAAGGTTGAAATTTAAAGAGTTTATTTCTTCATGAAGTTTTACTACTTTGTTGGGAGGTTCTTTTCTTGTAAATGAGTCATTTTATTCTTTATCATTTTTTTCTTTAAAATATCAAACTTACGGGTAGTGACTTTTTTTTAGATATGTTTAGATAAATTTTTTTATTAAAAAAAACTTCTATGAAAAATAATAAAAATAAAATAAACTTTTTCGCATGTTAAGATAAATTTAGTCGTAACTTAAAAAATCTTTTTCCTCTCACTTGATGCAATCTAACTACTCTGTCCATGTTTACCACTAACAAAAAGCTTTTATCATATAATTCTAAATAGGGTGGTTGCTAAGGTTTCTTTTGTCTCAATGGAACTGAGGAAATAATATCTTCCTATATAATTCGGATATATATTTTCATTCTTGTCATTTTTTTTAAATCATTAACAGTTCTTTCACAATCAAGATTTTAAATTTAGTGTTTTTGTTTTTTTTAATGTATTATTAAATTTAGTGTTTTTTTAAATACCAAATTTCAATGTACATCGAATATAATTTCTTCTCATGATGTTTTTATCGTTAAACGTAACTCAATTAGAATTTAAACGTAACCTTAAGCTATCATGAGACATAGTTGAACTCAATTAAGATTTCTACAATTTTAATTTCGATAAACTTTACTTAGTATTTGCAACATTAATTAATAGAAATACTTGATGTTATTCTACAAGTTATACAAGTATTATACTGATTTGATTGTTAAAATTTCTTGAATGACTTTTTATTTTTTAATGAAAATTTACCATCAAAATTGTAAGAATTATCATGTTTGTAACATAATTTCAAATAATAATTTTATTTAAGTCTTTCAGTACTAAAAAAATAAATAAATAAAACACTCTTCATGTACCTTATATTAGTCGCATTAGTAAGCATGTCTTTTGTTTGCAAATTTTTATTGACGTAAAAGATCTATTGCAAATAAGAAAACTTGTAATTGGGATATTTTTCGAATTTCCTTTGATGTATTCCTTACTTTTCTTTGATCATAAATAAAGATTAAATGTATATATCAATCAAACAGCTTTTGAAATCCCTTCTTAGATGGTGTCAAAGCAATTAATGGACTCAAACTAAATAGTAATAAAAGCTATAAATTTTTCAATTCCATGACTTGTTAAAGGTTTAACTTCACGCATAATTGGATCATTATCTTGGACAACTAGTCAGGTAAAAAAAATTTTGTATGTCTAATGTGAGTTTTGCTTACACGTACATTCGACAAAAACTTATTGGATACTTTTATATTGAACTTGAAAGCATTAAACACTTCCTTGGTAGGTGATATCTTCAGATTTTCCATGGCAATAGCAAACAATAATAATTTCATCCTGAATATAATTTCCCCTCTTCCCATGATCAAATCTATTATTAGGATGCATTTTATAGCTTAAAACCTTGTCCAAACTTTTTGGTCTCTTGAAATTTTAGCAAGGTTCAAATTTAAAGAGTTTATTTAGTTTTACTATTTTGTTGGTAGTTTTTCTTTTCTTGTAAATGAGTCATTTTATTCTTGAAAATTTCTTCAATTTTGAGGTTGTGTATGTTATGAGGTAGATGTTTGCTTTTTCTTCTCCACAAACGAGGAAAGATTGAAGCATTTCTATGTTGTTATGAAACTTTTGTTTTTCCTCTTCTTATAGGAGACTTTCTTCTTATCCTTATTTAGCTAGAACATTCTAACTTAAAAGGTTTCTTATATTAATATTGTATAATAAGTTGTAATTTGTTTTCTTTGTCATGCTTCCTAGAGGTAATACGAGTTCATCTTTTCAGAACTTTTCTTCATTTTAAGACTTCTCACACTCTTCCGCATTTATAACCTTCGAACCTTGGATAGGGTTACTCATTTGTACTTTTAGACAATGGGAGTTGTAACTTGAGGGTACCAAAAAAATTTTAATTAGAGTTCTTTCTTGTCTTCTTTTAATCTCTTGTTATTCCTCTTGTAAATCTTCTTCCATATAATATTTGAATTATTTTGTAAGTTTTTTCTCTTTATCTCTTCTATCTTGTTTCCTTGATAAAGAAGTTGTTGTTGTTTTGAAATCAATAATCACTTTCTGATTATTTAAGAATTTGTCCTAAATGAAGGTGAAAAAATTGATAGAAAATATATCATTGTTTGTTTGGATGCAAGACATGTTTAATTATGAAGAACAAAGGTTAAAAAAAATTGTAGAAAACAAAACAAGATTAGAGATTTTGTGATTACCAAATACAAACTGTTTTAAAATCCCACCTAAAAATACCAAGAACAAGAAAGGAAAAAGAAAAGAGAGATAAAAGAGTGTGATCAAGAGTATAGATCTAAAGAATTAGAAAAGTTTCAATATTCAAGTAAAGAAGATGAAAAATACAATAAAAATATATATGTAATAAAACTATTAAAAAAAATAAATGTTTGTGTTTAAATGAAGAGGTGGACTTTAAACCTAACTCAACCTTACAAAATCGGCTTGTAAGGTGAGGTTTGCACCCATTTTATAAACTATTGAAATGTCTCATCTCTAGTCGACGTGGAATCTCCAACACACCCCCCTCACGTCGAGACTCCTTAACTTGAGCATGAAACTTATATGTAAAGATGGTCCGATAACGTTCCAATAGCGGGTGGTCCAATAGGCCCAACAACCTTGCTAGGATAGGCTCTGATACCATATCAAGGAGTCGAATTTAAGCCTAACTCAACTTTACAAAACCGGCTTGTAAGGTGAGATTTGTTCCCACTTTATAAACTATTGAAATGCCTCATCTCTAGTCGATGTGGAATCTCCAACAGTTTAGTTTAATTATATCAGTAACATATATAAAAATCTAATTCAGATTGATAGTGTAACATGATCATTTTATTTTTGTGTTTTTTTTTCAAATAAAATAATTGTTATAATTTATCTTCTTAAAAATATATATTTTTCTTTAACTTTTGTGATTATTTACTTTAATATTTTGTAGATAAGAAGACCATTAAAATTAAATTCTAGAAGGGTCAATGTATGTGAGTTTATTAATGTTAAGCAACTTGAAACACTACAACAAAAATTAAAATTATTGATGAGACAAATCCATCAAAAACACTCAAAATCCATCGTATTTATTGACGAATTTTCGACAGAAATAAAATTCATCGATAAATTGGTTATAGGTAATTTATCGACGGATTTTTTAAATCCAATGGTAATTAGAGATGGATTTACCTGTCGACGAATATTAATTTATTATAAAAATTAATATCCGTAATTAGCAAAAGATTAAATCCGTCAGTAAATCTATTAGTAATGATATTTTACTGACGAATAAAATTTCGTTGATAAAGTTCCGTCAATAATTTAGTTTTTTCTTGTAGTGAAACAAGTACATGTATTTGTATAACATGTTTTTTTCTAAACTTAAATAAATAATTATTAAAATTAGTATTGATTTATTTTTGCTAATTTCTTTTAGGCCGATATGTTGTTAAGAAGTGATGTGGACATACAATTAATACAAAACTTTCAAAGAAAAAGAGAAAATTAATGGTAATGGACAAAAACATTTGACATCCAATTTTCTCGTTCATGTTTTAAGCTTTGTGAAAAATATACAAAATGTTTCAAGCTTTGTGTATACATCAATAAGTTTCTTTTACAAGTTAAAACTTGAAAAGAGATATTTGAAGATCATCCAATTACAAGGTAGGAACATATGAATGTTAATATCACTCTATTCATTAAAATGTACTCAATTAATTTTTATTTATAAATTTAATGTATGTTGGCAATATTTTGTTTGGTACTGTTATTAATTTTATTAACTTTATGACTTTAGAATGCATTGTGTTGTATAAAAGAGGACAAAGAACATGTAATGAAACAGTAAACTAACATAAAAATAAACATATAATTTGTGTCAAACATATATCCAAAATAAAGGTAAACCAAATGATATATACGTCTTTAAGATTGGAATTGGTTAATAAATAACAATTATAAAAAATTTAAATTTAAAATAAAGTTACTTTCTTTATATCTATATCTTAAATTTGAATTTTATTTTTTATGATTTTTATATTATAATAT
>Ga0123340_1005298_pt1 | contig 12253 bp, 5 predicted proteins | sample SirMexnodulemix_FD_89961 | JGI IMG/M metagenome (GOLD analysis project Ga0123340, IMG submission 89961) | Root nodule microbial communities of legume samples collected from Mexico - Siratro Mexico nodule mix | ecosystem: Host-associated > Plants > Roots > Nodule | place: Mexico: Nepantla... | reverse complement strand
ATATATATGTATGTATATTACTAATAAATATTGATATCAAATAACTAATGCAAAATTAAAAAGTTTTTTTGTTAAATAGTTTTCTGGTACTACAACTCAATTGATTAGATCGATAATTATGAGTTGAATTTGTTCATCATCCCGAACTAATTATTTTTGTACTTGATAATCATCACTAGTTTATGATGTTATATCACTATCAGCAAAACTTTTGTTAGCTAAGTCCATAAATTATAGCAAGAAAGCTCCGAATAAAAGAGAATAATCACAGTAAAACTACATGATGAAGAAAGGAAGGAAAGTAGGTTTGAATCGAAAAAGATACCCTAACAAATTTGATTTGAATTGTATGAATGCTTAATCGCAAGCAAATTGTGCATTGAACTAGTCTTCGCCAGAATCATTTGTTGTGGTTGTTATGAGCAACACTAGCAACTGATTTAGATTGGGATAACGTATTTTTCTTTGGTACAGAAACATAAATCTGAAACTGCATAATTGTTGTTGTGTGCTTGTCGCTTCAGTGATTAAATCATGAAATAAAGTGGTCTTGAGTGGTCTCAATTGCTTCACTTAGGAAGGTACCAAGAATTTTGACATGTGTGTTGTCAAATTATTTAATGTTTATTCCAAAAACATAAGCCTCTCCAAATAACCACATTATTATGGGATTAATGCTACTTTATTTAAAGTAGCTGCAATATATACGGTAGGTGATAGTATCTAATTAATTGAGACAGTGAGATTATGCATGTTTGTCATGATTCATGATGCAACCCTCTACTCAACGCGCATTTCTCACAACTTTCTCAAACGCAATTTATTGACGGTGGGCATGAGAGGGACACATACGTTAGCATCATTGTTGCGTTTCATATGCATTATTGATTCATTACTAGCATAATCAGCAAAACAACACGAGAAATGTTTTTTTTATTTTTTTTTTAATTATTGAGTTGACACAATTTATTATTTAAATTTAGGGTATATATATATTGGGCTTTTATATTGGACTGGATCCGCTAAGGGCCCAGTTTCTCCATGGGATTAATAATTTAATTACTGAGCAGCATATATTTGTAGTTATTTTTCATTTTTGTTCTTTTCTTGTATTTTCTGTGTTATTTTTGTCTACTGTACTAAAAGAAGCACAAAAGAGAAATCCATGAATAAAAGTTCCCGCCAGGTATTATTATTTGAAACTGGGAAGAAGTGAAGCAAAAGTAGAAGAAGAGCACAAGCAGAAGAGAAGCATGAACACCAACTCGAAATCAGATAAAGGCACGGGTTTCCCTCTTCCTCGGTGCCCCTCCTCAAATTCAAATGGACCATCTTCTCCACTTGATCTCTGGTCACAAATCATCGCCGCTGAAACCCCCCAACCCCAACGAATCGACGTCGTTTACGGGAGAAGACGCCCTCGCAACCCCCAGAACCATATCAACCCGTACCTCCCTCTTCTTCACTCCGTCTTTATGCTCTCTTTCCATTTTCATTTCTTAAATCTTTTCCTTTTCGGTCCCTTTTTCCAGAAACCCTTCCGATCCTCCCCTACCGCGTCCCACTCGCCCGAGTTTGGATCCCAACAAGCGAGTCAGTTGGAATCGTTCGCTTTCCACCAGGTTTGTATTCTCTTCAATTAGTTCCTCTCCAATCATTGATCTTGGTTTCGTCTGATTTTCCACTGATCGTTTTTAACAGAGGGAGGACTAGTATTGCTGTTGGCGCTTGTATGATTTACCAGCCTCAGTTGAAGAAGGACAGAAGAAAAGGAAAAGGAAAACCTGCACTCCCCAAAGTATGTCTTTCTCATCACACTATGTTACTCCATCTCTTCTATTCTGCATAGTCAGGAAATGCAAAATTACTGTAATTTTTAACAATGGCAATATAAGATATCAAAATCAACACCTGGGAGTTGGGTCTAACACAACCAAGGTTTGAATTTCTGTTAGGAGAGGTGTAACTTGTAATGTTTTGCAATTCCTCGAACAGGGTTACCTTTTAAGGAGAATAATATCTGTGAGGTTTTAGGATATTTAAATTGTTTGTTTGATATCTGTGTGTTTGGTGTGTATAGGGGAAGCTTGTGCAACCTCTGAACGTTGAGAAGGAGAGGAGATACTTTGAAGAGGTTGATGCTTTTGAGTTGTTGGAGGAAAGCCCCTCACCCAAGAAAAACACATGGATCACGGGGGATATGAAACAAGAGGGACCAATGCCAACTATATGCTCCAGATTAGAAAAATGGTTACACTCTAGAAGGTTAAACTATTCCTACGGTCCCTCGAGCACACTGTCCAAGATACTAGATGCTTCATCCACCCGTTTGGAAGGTATTCAAGATTTTGAGTTCAGTACTCCTGAATTGAGAACATTGGAACCAGCTGAGAAAAGCAATTCCCTACTGCAAGCCATTAAAACTGGAGATGGGAAAGCTTCTGTTGAAAATGGCATTCATCTGCAACAAACAAATGAAAAGATGCTGTTTGCTCAAAGTGGTGAACGATGTGAAGATATTAATGCTGCTGTTAAGAAACTTTCTTTGGCATCAACGACTTCGATTGACAATGACCACATTAGTCCATTTACCGCTTTATTAGGAATCTGTGGACAGTCTGCGCCTTCACTGTTACAAGATATGTTTTCTAGGTATTTGATTGTTTCTTATTTTCTAGTAAGATGCTATTTTTGTTTATGTTTGAGTGACAAGGGTTGGGATAAGTGTGTGCTTTTGGATTTTGGAAGCATTTTAATTTCTACTTGCATCCAAATATTAATTTGTTGATTGTAGCGCACTGTTTCTGCTTCTCATGCTACCTACTTGTTTGGCTGTTTTATTATAAAGCCTTCTTTTTTTGGTTTTGGCATTTGGTATTGGTTTTGTTATTTTTAGCTGCGTGCCAATTGTGTCTGCATATAGTACTGATGTTAAGACGTTAATTTGATGTTACCTGGTTATTCTCCCCAATGTACACATTACGGTGTCGTATTCTCACGTTAGCTGTCAAACAGGAAATAGATAGTTTTTTCTTCGAGATCACAGGGGACTTGCGTTATAAATTTGAATTTTTATATTTTATCCTGATGGTAAATTGTTTGTGCTAGGGATGATATAATAGGGTTCATGGTGCGAGGTTGAACTAAGGGGACATTTATCTGCGCTTTTATTTTTATTTTCTGTTTTCACTTTTAATTACAAAAATGTCACATTGTTTTCAATTTGTTTCCTACTTTTAAAGACTGTCTACAGGAAACAGACAAAACAACAAAAGTTGTTTTCTGTGCAATTATTTAAGAACAACGTGGTATTTTTGTAAAATAAATAATTAGGCTTTAGGAGGTCAAAAGGAAAAAAAATGCATTCTAATATTTTTTGGGCATAATTGGCCCTCTGCATACAAACCCATAGAAGTCAAGCATGTAAGCTTGCATCGAGTATATACAAGAACTACTTCTGAAGTTTTTAATCAAAAAATGTCTTTTCTATAGTACACCCATGACCTTTTGACCAACATTCCAAGGGATTTTTGAATTATGGTTCAGTGTCCTGATGTTCAGAGGAATGCATTTTTCTTTTTTCAGTGGCTCAAAAACTATTGTGAAAGTTGGTGAAGGAACATTTGGAGAAGCCTTCAAGGTTAATAACTATGTATGCAAAATAGTTCCGTTTGACGGGGACTTCAGAGTGAATGGGGAAATACAAAAGGTAACATTCGCATATAATTGTATGATATATGTAGATACTATTATTTTTGTTCCGAATGTTATTTTTCAAATGTAAGTGTAATGTAACTATGTTTTCCCTGCTACGATCTGAATATTTGATGAACATGTTGATAATTACCTTCTTAAATTTGTTGGCTCTATGTATTACAGAGATCTGAAGAATTACTGGAGGAGGTGCTTCTTTGCAAAACTCTCAATCTATTGAGAGGAAAAGCAGGAGCTTCTGATAATTTATGCAGCGCATTTATCGATTGCATAGAGTAAGTATATGATTTAAATAATTTTAAGGTGCTGGCAAAAAATATTTCCCCAGAGAACAAAATTTTGATTGCCTATTCTTCCACCAAGTTTAAGGTTTTAAGTTGCGGTTGAGGTTTCTTTTCGTAACTTGATATTGTGGGAAATTACATACAGATTGTCGTGGATGACCTAAAAGTCTTGACATACAGCTTAAATTGTGGTCGACTCTTTTTAAAACCTTAGTTCTAGCAATAGTTTTGAGGTTACCACCTTTGGTTTTGGACTTCTTACCATTGTGGCATGGTAGAAAGTAGAAACACTAACGATTAATAGGGTCTTGCCGTCAACACTAAATTGAAATGGCTATTTTCGAATTTAAATTTCTACTCATTTGCAGCTAAGTACTAAAATCTCATCTATGTATGGTCCTATCTTCTGTGACAGATTTAGAGTATGTCAGGGACCTTATGATGCGGAACTAATTCGAGCATGGGAAGATTGGGATCTTAAGCATGGTTCAGAGAATGATCATCCAAAAGAGTTCCCAGATAAACAGGTTTCCTTTTTAACTTCATCAGTTATCACTGATGAACTTACTTGTATTTCTTATTTCTAATTTGAGTTAACTATCACAATGATACTTCCAATGATATAGTACTGTGAACATAAAATGGTGATGATTGGTTATGAACTTATGAAGCGACTATCATCTTTCGTGAATCAAACCCTGCTAATTTGGTTACACTAATAAAGTTTTTAGTAAAAGCTCATATTGGCGAGAACATACAAGTGAGGAACGGAGACACATTCTTTGGTTACTACTTAATACACTATATTTGTTATATCAAATGAGCAATACACACTTCCATAAAAATCAAGCATGGGCATATCTCCCAAACAAGAATTAGATACTAATATATAATTACATTTAGTGTTACATGGTGTTCGTACAAGAACACGGTGGCAAGGATCTTGAAGGTTTTGTACTCCTGAATTTTGACGAGGCAAGGGCATTACTGGCTCAGGTATGTTATACGTGTTATGATTGTACCCTCTGAGTGCTTGAAGCTTGTCAAAGTATTAATTTCTAGGTTAATTTTTGTCAACAAATGCAGGTTACGGCTGGGCTTGCTGTGGCTGAGTCTGCGTTTGAATTTGAACACCGAGATCTTCACTGGTGGGTCATCATGTGGCATAAACTATGCTGTCATAGTATTTCACTATTACTAATTTATGAATATTCAATTGCTCAGGGGAAATATACTTGTGGGCCGAAGTGATTCTGAAGCGTTGCAGTTCACTCTGGATGGCAGGAGGATGTTAGTCAAAACGTATGGTTTAATAATATCTATTATTGACTTCACTCTATCAAGAATAAACACCGGTGAGCACTTGAAACTTTGGTTTTAGTATAGACATGGGGTTTTAAATTCGTCATTAGTTATGATTAAATGTCTTGTTCGCACAGGTGATAGAATTCTGTATTTAGATCTTTCCTCTGATCCTGACCTATTTAAAGGACCGAAAGGGGACAAACAGGTAAGGAGTGCTTATTTAGAGGAGTAAGTTCTGTTTGTTCCATCTGATTAAACTAATGATTCTAAATAACATATACAGTCAGAAACATATCGGAGGATGAAGGAGGTGACTGAAGATTGGTGGGAAGGAAGGTACGATTCTCATAACTTCTTTTTTATCTCCTGTGGCAACTCTTTTTTGAAAATAGTTCAGACATGATTAATTATTAGATGAGTGTATCTTCTAACACGGATTCAAATATTTTCGATCGTTACATTATGGAAAATCTAGCATCTATTTTTAGACACACCTGGTTCGTCCTATTTTATTTATTTATGAAGGCCAATTTTCACTAAACTTGGATAATGAACAATGAGAACTTGAATACTTGATTACGAGTGTCATATGGTGTTTAATATTATTTATAGTGACGTATGTGACTAGTCAAAGGGATTCAAATCACTTGTTCCGTCGGTCCCTTGTCTCTAATTAAGATCTGATACCTCAAATTCTTCTAAAAACAGAATATTTTGTCTACTTGTTTTTTTTCGGAACGTCGTGTTTTCCACGAGAGAAACAGGAAAAGGATAGGCAAGGTGACTGATGCTTTGATTCCTTGGTCAACTAGGCCCCAACTAAATCCAAAAAGGAGAAAGGAGAGGGAGTATATACTTCCCATATAGCAATCCCTGAGGGATGAGCTAAAGCTGATCTAGTGGGTTCTTGCTTACATAAAACATGGGTCTTAAAAAGAGTGATTATGTGTAAAATATCTCTTTCTTGTATACAGGGAAAAGTTATTCAAAATTTCAAATGCGATTCATATCCCTCTTGTGTCTTCCTTGTAGCCCGTAAATCCCCTCCTCTGGCATTTAGGGTATACAACAATAAAAATACTTATTCTATTGAGATTGACCATGTGAATCATAGAATTTTCATTCCCCTTGTTTAAAGACTACATCTTTTGGAGGTATTATTCTCTTGTTACTTTGATAATGTACGCTTTAAACTTTTATTTTCTTCTCCTAATTTCTACCATTTAAAGTTAAAAAAAAAAAAAAGTTTATAAGCTGTCGTTGTTTTTAATTTTTAGTCGAAAGAACAAATTCTGAAACTGAAACAATTCGCTAAGAACTCCCTTTAAATGATCTTGCAGTATTTATTACGAGATTTCTCTTAATAACTTCTCCCAGGGTTGTTATCGATCTCCTTACAAAACTTTAAATTGATTGAAGTTGATTCCACACATCCACGCCAATAGGATATTTTGATTTGTTGTAAGATTTGACTGTGGGTACACTCTTGACAATAGTCCTGGTATTCTAGTTCCAATATTTTGTTGCTATTTTATTTTTTTGACACTGAATTCTTGTTCCTTTTCAATTTTACAGTTGTCCTAAAACAAACGTTTTATGGTTGATCTACTTGGTAGACATACTCCTCATGAAGAAATCATTTGTAAGTCTTCTCTCTAGTTTTAGCAACCATGTACCAATTCGCATATTTATATTTATATAGAAATGAATTCGTGTAGATCTTAAATTTTTAGTTTCAGATTCACTTTGGAAATTGTGCTTTGTATATTCTCCTATCATATCACTGCATTACTCGATTTCAGGATAGTTTCTCTGTTATAATTGTTAAGAAAGTCAATCTATTTTTTCCTTCAAATATTAATTTTTAAAAAATAAAATAAAATCACAATAAAAAAGAAATGATATTAGGAAGGATTTAATGTCAAGATAATACATTGAATACTTGAAATTAAAAGTAAGATATTTTCATATAAAAAATAAACAATAAATAATAATATTAAAAACAATAGAAATAATTAAATATATGTCTTAAAAGTTAGGAAAAAATGTATAATAAAAGTTATGATGTGATAATAGAAAAAATATTTTACAAATCTGAATAAATTTTGTGAATATTGTACAAGTGGAATAATAGTCGAGAGATAATAAAAAATTATATGGTAAAAGAAAGAAATAAAACTTTTCTAAATAAAACTAAAAGAAGATAAGAGAGAACACTGGATTATTTAATAAACTAAGAATGTATTAATAAGTTAAGACGGAGATGAGTACTACTATCGGAATAAATATAGGAATAGGTACAGAAAAGAAAAGAGAATGAATACGTACTCATCATATCCAATTTAAAAATTTGGGCATTAAGTGTACCGACACCCCTTTAATGTAGAGATTTCTCGTAAAAACGAGAATAGGTTCGGAAAATACTAGATCATTTCACTTGGCTGTGCTGCTTTGGTGTCTCGGTGGCACTTATTAAGTAGTCATATCAGCAACAAAATATTGACCCTAAATATAGTGAACTACTGTTATTGCAGGAACGTACCTCAAAGCACGAGAGAGATCTACGCTCCTTTAAGAAACGTCTTGACAAGTATGATTCGTCCAAGGAAGCAATTCTTGATCCCTTCTTCACTGATTTGTTCATTGATTCTGACCCAAAGGTTTAACAATCTAGAGCTAAGTTAAATTATTGATGTATAGATCGAAATCTGATGATTGCATATATGGCTTCAAAAACTTCCACTGCAATTCTAGTTAAGTGAGAATTTTCTTCTGTAAATATTTCGGAATGATACTGGTACTCTGGTATGTTTTTCGGAGTTAATGTTATCACATTTTAATTTTAATATTTATAATTGACAATATATTTGAAGTCCCCCAAAATGTGTATAGTTAAACTAGGTAGCAAATGTTAGGATTGCAGGATACGCGGCAAAATTTAGACGACTATAAACATGTCAGCAAAGTTTAGGTTAATTAATAAAAGATAAATAAAAATTCAAAGCGCTACGAGAAATACAAATTTAGAATAAAATGTGTTTTAAGTCTTCAGGTCAAATCATAATGAAATTTAATTTAAGGACTAAATCTATCGTATAATCATATTAAGTATATGAAAAAAAAAATTACATTACCATTTTATAGGTCCATAATGTGTAATTGCAGTTTCAATCCTAATTAGGCACGATGCATCTTAATATAGCAATCCTTCAAATTAAGTTTTATGAAGTTCTTATCAAATATCCATATTCTTTGTTCATGCTTTGACTCCTTAGTCATTGCATTCGGCAGTGATCCGGATAAAGAACCACTTGAATTTTTTTCTAAAGATTTTGAGCTGTAAAGATTGAATATATTAATAAAAGGTTATTGCATGCAAAAAAACTCAAATATAGACGAGCTTAGACTCATGAGACTTATAAGAATTCATATGATCGGGGAAATTAGACACTTTGTGTCCAAATTCTTATGGTATATTCGGACTTACGTGTAATAGAGTACAAATTCAACAATACTTTTTCAATTGCATTAACCTCCGAATCTTTGCTCTCTGTTTCATGACCGTGGAAGGGAGCTACTATCAGGGTGAAAAAAACAAAACCAGAACTAAATTTTTTCCCTGTCTTTTAAGGAAGACACAACAAACAACTTTATATAAGCCCATAATCCTTGTAGACTGATTGTCTTCTTGCACCTCTTCTTCCTACTTTGTGGTTTAGAGCTTGAGAATGGAGCCTTTTGACACCTTCTGTGCATCACCCCTATCACTCTTTCTAAGCTTTCGGCTAGAGACCTAGTCAGACACTTGCCCATGTTAAGTGATTGCAGGCAAAATAGATTATTCCACATGGCTTGTCCCCATTCATTTTACTGGCTAGAGATTGTAGTAGCTTAGGGCATTGCCTCAAACTACATATGGCTAAAACACAACCAATAATCCAAGTACAACTTTTTAGTCTTTTTTTGTTACAACCTTTTAGCCTAATAAATTATTTTCAATTTCATCCATGGCTTTTGCACCCAACAAAAAAATATACATAACTTTTTTAATGCTTTATTAAGTGTCAATTTCTTACTATTGGTAGTGGTTTTTGCTGAGGTAGTATGACTTTTCTTATATAAATCTTTACCACCATCCACTAAGCTTTATAGATCCTTAGTAGATACTCCAAACCAACATCAAAGCACATGCTCTGATCCCCTAACGCGGATAGTCGTATAATTTTTCATCTTATTTTAAGTAGTTAATAAATGGTACAAAATTTAGTTAATTCGGTGGAATAATAATCATGTTCATTTATTTTTTAACGTTATTATTTCTGAATCTGCTAAGAATTGAATAACAGAAGTTTGCAACTCGCAAGATATTCAACCAATCAAATTAATTTCCTTGACTTTTTAACTGTTATTAAAACAAAATAGAGTAGATATTTATAGAATTAGTTATAAATGTTGGTCAGCAGAGTAGAGACATATTATACATAAAAATAAAACGAAAGGATATAATAAATTACAAAAAATATTTAATTTTGTTAAATTAAAAGGAGCCTGTAGTTGCAGTGTTAGAAGACCACAAGTGGAAGAAGCTGTTGCTGATATTGCTTTTGCACAGATAAAGAACTTTGGGCAAGATAAAGAAGGGCAACTTATGAAAAAGCATGTTTCTGGTCAGACCCAAACATTTCCCAACCCATTCTTCGTGACAAAGTAACATATTTTTATTATTTTCTAAATCATTATTAGAACTTGGTCGTTTTCTTTTGTTCCAACTTTTCTTCCACCTTTTTGGTTTGGTTTTTGTATCTTCAACACCTTTCCCGGTCTCAGAGCTCTGCTTCTTTCCCATGTCTTTTTGTTTTTAAAAGCAGCCACTCCTCCCAATATTCCAACAGAAGCTCATTCTACATTGCTTAACCTCTCACTCTTTCACAATGGCCAAGGAACCTTCTCTGTGCCTTTTGCTCCTCGCTTTTCTCCTTCTCCTCTCTTCCGGTGAGTAACCCTTCTCTTATTCTTCTCAATAGTTAACAATTTCTTTGCTTTTTATGTTTCCGAATCTGAATCACTAACTGGGCTCCATCCTTTTGCAGGGACTGCATCTTCACCCTCTGTTGGTACCGCATTTCTCCACAAAACCAAGATCTCCAAATCTGAGATTCGGTTTTCTGTTACTGATTACAAGATTTTGAACACTCTCACTGGCACCGACCTGTCAGTTGATGTCTTCTTAAACGAAAACCTGCTTGAAAAGTTTGTCTCTTCAAAATCATATGCTGTTGCATGGCTGAAAGTTCATCTTTTGAACATTCTTCCACAAGTGGGCATCAGAAGCATCGTTGTTAGATGTGGCAGTGAGTGCTTAAGCCGAGATCAGATGCCTTTACTCATACCTGTTATGGAATCAATTCATTCGTTTCTCAACAATCTTCAACTAGGGAGGAAAGTAAAAGTCTCAGTGGCATTTCCGCTTTCGTTCTTAGAGAATTTGAATGCATCATATGAAAACGATCTTCTTAGGATTGTTGCGTTTGTAAAGAAAATAGATTCATTTATCATGGTAGAAGAAGCCGTTGATGGGGGATCAAGAACTGTTCAGTCTGTTATTGAAAGAGCCAAACTTGCTTCTGTTCTTCCTCGCAAAGATGTTCCTGTGGTTTTCACAATCAAAAGCAGTGATATTCCCAGTTCAATGGAATTAGCTCGATTTAGTGAGGCAGTATCCAAATATCTTGAAGCAGGATCTCGTTCTACTGCAAGGATTGCTGCATTGTATGCAGAAGTACAGACAGCCAAAGGTTCTGTACTGGAAGATCTCAAAAGACAAGAGGGAGAAGGGATAGTTCCTTTGATCCTAAGAGAAAAGCCAAGCAAAGTCCACATCAGAAGAATTCTCCAAGTCACAACCAACCCACCTACCACAGTTTCCCCCACAAATCCAACCCCACCTTCACCAGTCATCTCACCTCCAGATACACCAACCATCATCACAGTTCCTTCCACCAATCCTGTCACAGTTTCTCCCACTAATACAGGTTCAACACCTGTGACAGTTCCTTCTTCCACACCAGCTGTTCCTTTAGCCCCTACAAATCCAGCCAATCCAGGGGCTCAACCAGTTACCAACCCTGCGACCTCTTATCCACCCGCATCAGGAAATGGTCCTGTCACAAATGCCCTTCCTCCTCCTCCAAACACAAATTCTCAAGGCACAGGAGGGCAGAGTTGGTGTGTGGCAAAGACTGGAGTTTCACAGGCTACTCTTCAATCAGCACTGGACTATGCTTGTGGAATGCCAAGTGTAGATTGTTCACAGATACAGCAAGGTGGGAGTTGTTACAATCCAAATTCACTACAAAACCATGCTTCTTTTGCCTTCAACAGCTACTACCAGAAGAATCCTGCGTCAACAAGCTGTGACTTTGGAGGCACTGCAACCATAGTTAACACCAATCCAAGTAAGATCTTAGTAGTTTAATATCCTTTTTTTTTTTCGGAGTTTGAGATTAAATGATTAATTTATGCCTTACTAATGTCCTCATTTTAAGAAGATAGTAAGTTTTAGTCTTCATACATGCATAAAAGTTATTTAGTCTTGTACATGTATAAAGCAAGGTTTTGGTTTCCATTACTAATATGAGAAAACAGTTTTTACTGTGTAAAATGCTACAAATTTTTTACTTAGTAATAAATCACTACAAAACAGTCTGTTCAAGGACTAAAACTTACAGTTTTCTCAATTTAGTACTAATTCTTAAAATGGAAACAACTTTAGAAAGAAATGAATAATTTAACCTTTGCTAAAACATCTGTTGACAGATATTCAATGAGAATTAATTTACCTTATTATGGTCAAATCTTATCGGATGTTTGTGTAAAGATGTTGTTATATAGTAAAATTATCATACTGTGTATATATATATATATATATATATATATATATATGGATGAGT
>Ga0123340_1005297_pt1 | contig 12255 bp, 9 predicted proteins | sample SirMexnodulemix_FD_89961 | JGI IMG/M metagenome (GOLD analysis project Ga0123340, IMG submission 89961) | Root nodule microbial communities of legume samples collected from Mexico - Siratro Mexico nodule mix | ecosystem: Host-associated > Plants > Roots > Nodule | place: Mexico: Nepantla... | reverse complement strand
GAACAATATAATAGTATTATGGTTATGCAAGGCAATATCATCCAACTTGGTGTATTTTGATATAATCCAATGCAATATATTATAAAATATCATATATTGTATAATAGAATAATATGTAATCATAAAGTATAATTCAAAATCAATTACACTCAAAATTCAATACAACATGTATGTTTTGTATACGTACCATGCGAATGGCATGCTCATGTGTAGTTATGGAGCCACCAGTATGTAAAGAATCACCCGTGTTAGATGCTCGATTTTTTTGCGCTTGAATACACTTGGCACGAAAGTCAGATGAATTCCACTTCAATAGCAGAGAACTCCACACTTCATCAAACATCCAATTAGGCTTTTTTCAAGTTTTTCTGGCTTCCATAAACATTTCTGATAGCCTATGTGCGGCTTTGAAGTGGAAGTTTTTTTCTAATCATTTCCTCATGTTCAGGTTTCCAACTGACTTTTGTCTGTATAAGCACAAAATGTGTACTTAAAAATGACAAACTTTGTGAATACTTGACATTAAAGAAATAATAACTAAAGAAATACTTGATAATCAAGAATAAACTATGACATTCAGTACAACATGATTATAACCTCTTGGACTCAACAACTAAATCACAATAAAAGCCAAAATTTTGGGTTTGATAGTGAGTCCTCCAACATGATATCCTCTTATAGGTGCTCGAGGATTCCTTAGGCAGGATTTGAAGAACTAGTTTCTATTGAAATCTTCCAATGAGCTGGTGTTGCCTTTACTTACTGTTCTGCTAGTATTCTTTAGAGCGGCCACTCCAGTTCATACTTATGTAGTGATGATCATGTCCACCACCTTCACATGCAAGTACATAACATTATCTTCAAATGTGAGATTGGTGAAAAATATGCTCACCAAATTTGGATACAAATTTCTAGTGAGGTTCAGAAAATTTTCCAGTTTTTTATGCTTAAGCATCCTCTTCACATTTTTGAGATTCTTTTGTTCCAGCCATTCCATTTTTAGGAACTCAGGATTGTTGATCACTTTTCTGCTCACTTCATACAAATAAACTACAATCTGCTTATGGTTTCCCAAAAACCACCTTTCTAAGTGGTCAGCTTCTCAAGCTTCTTCTTCTTCAACTATTTGTCTGCTTGTGTTCTTTGAAGCTCTAGATCTTTTCTTTAGTTTGGTTGAGAACAGACATGATTAGAGGAAAATGAGTGGTTGTGCAGAGGTGAAAATAATAGGCCATGCAACTTAGATGTTTACTAATATGAGTGATTTCTCTAGTGCAAAGATGAGTGAATGAATGCATGCAGTATGTAGTATTATAAGCAGTTCACACAAGTAAAGAATAATGCATTTAATATGTAGTGAATGACAATTCATCAAGTTGATTCTGGTGGTTGAGATTTTGTACAGATTCAATTAATTAAATCAGATAGATCTTAGCTTCAGTAGCCCCTGAAAGCAGCATTTTCTGTCCAAGACATTTTAACCCTCAATTAATTGATGACAAATGGCTCCTTGAGTAGTTTCTCCTCTAGTTCACGCCACCCTCGTGTTTTGGATTTCTCACTTCATTCAACTTTATTTAACAACTTGTTGATTGGTTCTATAGTTGATCAGACTTCACACTGGAATTTTCATGCTTACACAATAAACTACAAGCATTAGAATCAATTGCAAATTAGTTTAAATCAGTTACAGATTAGTGTAGTAAAATAACAATTAATTAAATTTTGATATTAATCAATTTAAACTGTGATGCAAATGCTAAAATTATAAAAAAAAATAATTATCACACTTATATAATACTGTTCAAATCAATTATGCCCAGTTCAGTTCAATGCAAATTGAACTTATCCTTTCCTAGTGGTTTAGTGAACAAATCAGCTAATTGTTTCTAAGAAACAACAAATTGAATTTCACAGTCACCATTATTCACATGATCTTTGATATAGTGATGGCGAATTTCAATATGTTTTGTTCTAGAATGCTACATTGGATTATTGGTTACATTAATAGCACTTGTGTTATCACAAAATAAGGGAATTTTAGAAAGATTTAGTCCAAAATCACTTAGTTGTTACTTGAGCCATAGACTTTGTGCACAATAGCTTTCAACTGCTATATGTTATGCTTCTGGAATCGACAATGCTACATAAGCTTGCTTCTTGTTGTGCCCTGAAATTAGACTTGATCGAAGCAAGTGGCATGTTCCACTATTGCTTTTTCTATCCAATTTACAACCCACAAAATCAGAATCATAATAGCCAACTAAATTCAATGCTACCTCACTTGGATACCACAGTCCAACTTTAGTAGTGCCCTTTAAGTATTTCAGAATTTGTTTAGTTGCACTAAAATGAGATTCCTTGGGATTTTATTGGTATCTAGCACATAGACACACACTAAACATTATGTTTGGTCTGCTTGCAGTTAGATATAGGAGTGAGCCAATCAATCCTCTATATTTGGTTTGCTCCACACTGATTCCAGCTTCATCTGCATCTAGATAGCATCCAGTAGCAATTGGTGTAGCTGCTTCCTTGTAATTTTCCATCTCAAATTTCCTTAGCAATTCTTTGCCATACTTTGATTGACTTAAGAAGGTTCCACGCTTGAATTACTTGATCTGCAGTCCCAAGAAATAGTCCAGCTCTCCCATCATAGACATTTCAATTTCTCCATTAGGATACTTAGCACAATAGTATATAAGGCGTGATCGCTATTGCCATGACGATTGTCGTTGAATTTTCATTTGATCTAAACAGGCAAAGAATTGGGCCCAATCTTATGCACTCTTCAATTCCAGTCTTCTTTGTATTACTAGCTCAACTGGACATTTGATCCCAACCATCCCTTTTTCCAGTACGAGAAATCAACCACACATAAAGAGTAGACTAGTAATATGGCAGTTTCTTCACCTTTCTTTCACGGCATAAATTTAAGGTCACATAGGTGTCTGCCAATATTGCAGTAACTAGACTTCCAGATTGACTTTTAATAGCAAAGAACACGTATATTGCAACATAATCCACATATCCCTAAAAATTTGGAAATAGCAAGATGTCATACAGAGTTAAAGCGAAAACATCCATAAAAGTTTCCCAATTTTCCTTGTCGTTCAATTGCTGTAAATATGTTTCTAAAAATCCTTGAGAAAGCCCTTTTGTGTTTTTTATAGTGACCAGCCTATCCTCCAACTCCTTAAAAATATTTTCGTGATCCTCGGCAATGTGAAAACAGAAGTGTGATGCTCTAGGTGCTGATGCTCCAGGTGCCTATACGAAACTTTTCCTCCAAAGGGCATATCCAGGATTTTCTCAAATTCTTCAATTGTATGTACTAACTGGAAGTCTTGAAAGGTGAAACATCTCAACGGTGCATTATAGTACTAGGCAAGAGCAGTAATCGCTGGTGTTTGAACTTCCACTTCTAATAGTCCCAACAGATTTACATATTTACTTCTTAAAATTCCACTCTGTATTGCCTTAAGTTTCCTTCCCAATTTTCTAAGCCCATTTAGATTATTCTCCACTACTTTGATTCTTAAATTTTTCTTCAAACTTTCCAAGTTAAGTTCTCTCAGTTTTAAATCTGATGTCAAGTTCCATGATACTTATTCGTACAATTTTACTATATTACTGCCTAAAAACAAATTATAGATATGTATGACTAAATGGAATAACATGCATACAATGCATTGAAAAAGTAACATGGTTTATATCTCCACACATCTTTCTCCTCCAATTACATCATGTTACAAAATGTGCAATTACCATAAATCATCCAATGAATCCAGCGAAAGGTTGAAGCACAGTAACATATCTGTTAGTGCCCTAGACAAAGTTTAACATTTAGGTGCTTAAAGGATCTAGGTTTGTAAATGCACGCTCACAGGGATAGTTCCTAATACCTAGAGGTTTAAGGTCACTAGAGCTATGACTCACTTTATTGCACCATCCACAATAGCTAGTAAACAACTTACTATGAACAGGCAAATAAAGCGAACAAACTCTAGCTGGGGTTTTCGTAAAAACCATAAAAGGAAGTACATCCCCATCAGTATTGCTATCAACCCCTTTAATTCTAAGCTTGCTCAGGCCCGAGTATAGGGCTCCTTTCATGATATGCAATGATAAAAGTGTGTGTGCGAAGGGAGAAAATACACCCAAACCCCTCCTGGGAAACAAACAGAATATCCCAGGCAAATATATATAACATGTCGTCTATCCTAGGATTCAATATTTCAACAATAATTATAAAAGTGGGAACATAAACAAACATATATACAAAAATAAAGGGAAAGATAAACATTTATAAAGTCACACTTATTCTAACTCATTCAATTAAAATTGGTCTGACTCTCTAAATTTTACTAGTGGAGTCATCATCTGTCGTAACCTGGATCATGACGGGACCACGATCCGAAAGAGAAAAATGAAAATGTTTGTGATGAAAAGAGATGGATTCGTCATCATAGTTTATTATGGAAAATTATGGGAAAGCCAAGAACGATATGGTTTGCAGAATAGAGTTAAATTTGGGAGTCTGTAACGTATGGGGAAGGTATTAGCACCCTTACAACATCTGTACTAAGACTGTATCTTTAATCAAATGAGTGTAATGAGTGTGGTTTTATAAAATGTTTGTTTCTTCCCCAAAAGGATATGAAAACTTAAATAAAAACAAAAAATATTTTTTAAATTAGGGGACACGGCAAGGATTGACCTTGCTCCTATGTATTTTCATCCGTGATAGAAAATCAGAACATATGTAGTTCTAAAGGAAAGTTGTTTGTTTGAGTGTTTGAGCGTTTGATGTTTTCTAAATTTTGAAAATTGTATATTTTTATTTTTAGAAATTTGATATTTTAGTAGGAATTAAAAAAAATATATATTGCATAGATGCAGAATTTGTTGAGAAAAAAGATTTGACCAAAAGCAATTAGTTTAGGGTTATAGGCATTCGGAAGAAGGTTTAGTCTATTCGGTAAAGGGGTTAAAGTCATTTGGCAAAGGGTTTAGGGTACTCGGTAAAGGTTCTACATGATGTCATTCGACTCCGAGTGACGTCATGCAATATGGAGTTTATGGAGAAGTGATTTTGTGTTTAGAATGATGTTGAGGGACGTCATGCAGTACTGGTTTAGGGTACTCTATAGAGGCTTAGAGGCATTCAATAAACGTTCTGGGCTTTTCAGTTTAGGGTTATGGGCATTCGGAGGAACGTTTAGGCTATTCGGTAAAGGGGTTAAATCATTCGGAGGAAAGTTTAGAGGAAAATGCTTACATCATTCGGTAAGCTGCAGGCATGATTGAAGATGAAACATGAAGTCATTGTTGCAGTAGGGATTAGGTGGTGCTTACGACAGAGAAGGTGGTTTTTATGGCAGAATGATAGTATTGCGCGCTCTCACGGCATCAGCATCGTCTCCCTCTTCTCTTTTTGATTTCTTCTGTTTCCTTTCTTTGTTTCTTTTATTCTATTTGGGTTTCGTCATTGGCTTAAATTACGCAATGTTGAGAATTGATATGCATGAAGGTTGAGGGACAAATGTGCGAATTCAATGAGGGGCGAGAATAGGTATCGATTTCCACACCAGAATTGTGCCCATGGCAGCAATTATTTTTAATTAATTACAGTGTCAATGTAAAAGGGTTTTCAAGATTGGATATGTTCTGCACTCTATTCTCTATATTTAATTTCTCTCGAATACGCTTTCTACAGAGAGAATTCTTACTGTTTTTCACTCATATCTCGTTCAGGAACAAAGATACATAATATAATTGTATAATGAATGTAAAATAGAGACACAGAGATTGGAATTAAGAAAGAAAACGCAACAGAGATCAACATTCATGATCGTGTAGCATTAAGTTTTCAAACGTACATCTCGAAGCTCCTGAAACCTTGTTCTTGATGCTTTCTTATTCTTTTCTTGCTTCTGCAATGCCTTCTAAAATGCTTCCTTCTCTGAAACCGTATCGCTCTCTGTGCAAATTTCTTTCTACAAACGTAATCCTTTGTATGAATCGTTCTTTCTCTTTAAACATAATTTTCTTTTTGAATCTCTCTATGCATGTGTTTTCTATTTAATTCTCTCTGTGCATGTGTTTTCTATTTAATTCTCTCTATGCATTTCTCTTTTGTAACCTCAAGCTTTAACTATCTTTCCTTTTTAAATGCACAATTTTGATGATTCAGTGTATTGGACTCAGGTTCAATGAACGAGAGCCTCGTCGTTGCTTCCAATGAGTGCAATATCGTTTATAATTCACTGAACCCTACACATTCTATTTTTTTAGTTAAATAATTTATCCTTGCAACATCTATTTTTGTCCATATTTTTGTCTCTGTCAGCGTTTATCATGTGCAGGGTTTTTGTGATGTTAATCATGCAGGTGACAAGCTGGAAAGGAAAATCATAAGTGATGGTTGTCATGTTATTAGAGGAAATTAGATTTTCTGGATGGCCAAGAAATAAGGAACCATAACCCTGTCCACTGCAGAAGTCAAGTACATATCAGCTGCTCATTGTTGTACACAATTGTTGTGGATGAAGAATCAGTTGAAAGATTATAATGTCCAGTAAAATCCCTATATTTTGTGATAATAATGTTGTAATTAATCTTTCTAAAAGTCCTATTTTGTGTTCTATGGCTAAACATATTGAAATTAAACATCATTTCCTTAGGGATCATGTACAAAAAGGTCATGTTGAATTAAAGTTTGTTTCTATAAATCATCAACTTGTTGATATCTTTACAAAATCACTTGTTGAAGAGAGATTTCATCATCTTAGGGATTTTTTAGGTATGACATTTGTCAAAGAGTGATTTGATCTATTTCCCCCCGATCTAAGCAATAATTTTGATCTTTTTTGAAATTGTGATTGAAATTATTATGCATTTTTAAAATTTGAGATTTTGATTTCTATTGTTTGGATTCACTGAAAATTGGTAAATTAAGATAGTGTTGAAAATCAATGCATTGAAATTGGTGGTACAATTTTTTCCCTGGTGAATTTTTTAACCTAATTGATGGATGGATCATTCTATGTCATACCTCTGTATTTAAGTGTGAATTTGTTCATAATGGCTTATGCATCAGAATTTAGCTTGATTCTCTATTTTTATGACACTAGTAACATGTATTGTTTAAGATGATTGAGGACATTTTGCTTCTTGCCTCTCATATTCTTTTCTTATATTTTAATTTTATACTCACCACAATTATGTCATTTAGAAGAGAAATAAGCATTGGAAATCATTTAGCAAAAGACATTTGAAAAAGTGTAAAATATGTGATTATGTTCTACAATACAAGAGAGACCAAATACATTTAAAAAAACTTGAAGAAGTAGAATGCGTCATATTAGAGAAATAAAAAACTTTTAAAACAAAATATAACTTATTCAAAATAACTAAGTTTGCTACAAAAGTCCAAGTATTTGGAAATTCTTTTAACATTAGACGATCTTTAAAAATCACTAGCAGTTGCTACCCAAAGTTGATATAATTTCCAATTGATCTTCTTTGCTTCTTTATTTTCTTTATTTTCTACTTGATATTGTTTTCCGCTATTCATTTTTCTCTGCATGTCCTAGTCACTTTTAACTATTGTTACTAAGTATTATGGATATGAGAATTATGTTAAATTTATAATTATGTTTGCTTACATCAACATTTAATAAATATACACAAGCCGAAAACAACTGAGAGTTGGAAAGTTTTTTTGTGTACCCGGTGTATTACTTGTTTTTTTCTTCATTTTAACTATTATCTTGGTTGATCTAATTTAAAGAATTTCATTCACCTTTTTCTTGATTTATTATTTTCTTGATTCATGTTTCTGCCAATTCTATTTTTCTTTTGGATCAAAATTGTAGTAATGATTTCTTTTTGATGTTGCCAAAATCAAGAGGGAGAATAGGTCATCATCTACAAAGTTGCATTGCATTACATTACATAACTAGTTGCATAATTTTCTACAAAATTTATCTGAGCATAACTTTCTACATAATTTGCATACTTGTTTCTGCATAATAATTAAATGTTATGAGTTGTTTTTGTCATCATCGAAAAGGGGAGATTGTTGAGTCATTAGGCAGTCTCATTGGTTTCTTGCATTAGATGATCTCGTTCATTGCATGGTTTTTAATGTTTATGTTTTGATGATAACAAAATCAACTTTATGTTTTAATAATTTGTTTTAATAATGTTTGTGGGAAAAAATTAAATAATGAGTTGATATTTGTTAAAGATAGAATTTTATTATTAAAAAGATAAATTTTGATTTTCGATAAAACTAGAATTGATTTTTGACTAAGATAAAATTTGACTATAAAGATAGAATTTGATATTTGATAAAGATAAAATGTGATTTTTGATAAAGATAAATTTCGATTTTTGATAATGATAGAATTTGATTTTTGATAGAGATAGAATTTGATTTTTGATAGAGATAAAATTTGATATTTGATAAAGATAAAAATTTGATTTTTGATTCAAGATGTAGCACTAGTGTTATGCATAATCAAATTTAATTCTTCCATGATTTTAGGAAAGGTATTTTATTCTTATTTTTTGTAACAAAAAATAAAAGGTTACACCCATATGTGATATTATTCACGCCACTTCATGTAGATTACAAAATTTATCAATTGATGATATCTTCTATTATTATTTTAAATAAAACAAAATTTAAAGAGAGATGCAAGCATAATTCTCAATACATTGAAGATATACTCACACAACATATTAAAAAATCCAAGTATCAGAATCTTACTAAAAGACATATTCAAGTTGCATATGTTAATTTCAATATCTATAAATAGGATTCAAAGGACCACAACAAGGAGTACCAAAGTAAGTCAAACACTTAAAGATTAATTAAGAGTTCTAGGCAGTAAGCATCTAGAATAGAAAAAATATTTTGGGTTGAGAGTTTAAATTATTTTTCATTTTGTAAAGTTAAACCTAGTGCACTTTTATTGTTCTTTTTGTAAGAGTGTTTATTGTTTGAGAGTTCTTAGTCTCAAGGAGAGATAATAATCATGTTTTCTAGAGAGGAGAGAATACTTGTGTTTCCTGAAGAGAAGATAATAGTCGTATAATCTGGAGGTGATAATACTTGTTTTGATCAATTGATTAGTGAAAACTCTTAAACAATTGCTTAAGGGGACTAGATGTAGCTCAAGTTTGAGTGAACCAATATAAAACTTGTGTGCCTCAATTTTAATTGTTGCCTTGAATTTTATTATTGCCTAATTACTATCATCTATAAATTGAGTTTGTCGACTCCATTCAACTCCCCTTTTGGAGCCAACTGCACCTTTAAGAAACACTTCCCTAACTTAGAATAGTTGCAAATTATACAGCGCAATCACAATTCAGAGAAGCTTGCTCCAAGATTCACTTTTTGGTTTCTTTTTTATCAAAAACTCAATTTTCTCACTAAGAGTGCTCACTGTTACGTTTCAGAATTGATACATATGAGCATGAGGAAGTACCTAAAGAAGAAAAAGAAGAGCATTAAATAATACAAAAAGGGAATATGGCTAAAATGGAGAAAGAGGAGCACATAAAGAAGAAGTTTGAAGACAAGAGGAAAAAATAGGATTTTGGAAGAGGAGATTAAAAGAATAAATCAAATAGAGCTTTTGAAGGAACTTGAGAAAATGCCAGAAGAGAATAAAAGTATCTTGAGAGAAGCATCTAACTCTTGGAGCTCTTTAAGTAAAATGCACCAATCAAATTAAAGTACAAGGATTGCCACATCATCAAGAAGCATAATTACTTTCAGAACTACCTTTGCACCTTCATAAATTCTTGAAAATTGTCGTTTGCAAATGCATGCACCTTCCAAAACACCTTTCACACTTCTAAGAGGTTATTTACACTTAAACATAGTTAACTTTGTTAACCTTTTGTTAAACTTGTGACCTTTGGGACATCCATAAACACTATAAATAAAAGTCATCTCTTTTGTACAAAATCAAGTTGAATGAATAGAATTCCCTTGAGAAATTGTGAGAGTTCTTTAGTTGTGTCTCCACTCTTTTCTTTGATTCTTATCTTGGAAAGCCTTCTCAAGTGGCAGATCCTCCTTCACTCATCCTTGAAGATTTCCAATCTTGAAGGTGGCATGTTCAATCATCTTCTTCCTTGTTCCATTTTTACATTTTAATTCTTTAGTTTTTTGTTTTCTTACTTGTTTATATATTGAATTGTTTATTGTCACAACTATGACTTCCACGAGTTTTTCCTTTGCGCCATTTTGAGGTCTCTCTTGAAGAACCATCATCTTCGTCTTTGTTTTGGGTTGGTCTAGATCCTACACTCATTCAAGGAGTCACATCAAGAATGCTCTCAGTTCTCTATCTCTCTCAAAAATGCGCTCTTACATTTTATTTTAATTGTTTCCAAAACAGTTTTAGGAGACAGTTACACTTCAGTGAAAACAATCAATTGAAAACCAATTTAAATTGATTTATTTTACTAAAGGGATTTTCAGTTAATTGATTTTGAAAAAAAATAATCCTTTATAAAACTCATTGAATCATTCTTACTTAAAACCATTAGTCAAATCAGTTCCAATTTTATGTTTCAAAACTTTTAAAAACCTTTAGAGCCTATTTCACTAACTTGTGATGCATGCATATAGACTATCAACACACATACTAATACACACTAGACAATCTTCAAGTCTTCCTTGCACTTGACTTGGCTTCGTCAAATACCACACTGCATCTTTCTCAACACATTCAACATCAAAGAAATGTCTAGATTTTGGGTGAAGATCATAATAGATTGAGTTATTCCTTTGAAGCTCATTGAATTCTCCTCTACATTGATATTCCACTCATTCCCATAGAAATAAACAGAAATATCAATCGTAAATGGATTATGAAAATTAAGAGCCTTCACCTAATTGTAATTTATAGATAACAAGAGAAAGTAATAAGAAAGTGAGATATACATACATTAAGGTAATATTGTATTGATTAGTAAAATTAATAGTTTCATCAGATGTTGTGAAATAATAATGTAAAATGATTTTACAAAATCAAGAATATCACGACGTTGATTTCCAAAATAACAATAGAAATAGTAATTGTAAAACATTTGGAAATAACCCTTCTCAAAATATATGAAAATAACCATTTCAAATATTATCTAAAATAACTTTTGAGAGTAGTAATTGAAAAAATTGTATTTTTTAAACATTTGGAAATAACAATTTTTTGTAATATCGAGAAGAGCAATAAAAATAACAAATATAGTGAAGAGTGAGGACAAATAAGCAAAATATATAACATCTCTGACCATCAACACTTCTACTCATTTAATCCTCAAGAATCCAATCATCTACCATTTTAACATTCTAATTACGTACAATCATTTCTTCTCCTTATCTTGCTATCCTTGTGTAAAATATACAACATAGATATCACCTAATAGACGACCAATAATGTTGTATAAGGAAAGACTATTTTACTCATATCACAAAATGTATATCTTCGTACTAAAATAAATAATTAATGATATCTCATAAAAACAAGTCTTTAAGGGAACCTGTTATAACTCTCGCCTAAAGGATGATATTTATCACATCTTCCATATAGCGACTTTTGTATCTACTATCTTCATATTGTTTAGTATTTTTACATAGACAAGAAGCAAACAAAAATAATGTGAGGAAAAACATATTTATATTTATTTTTAGAGGAAAAACATATCTATATTTAAATTTGTATTTATTTTGTATTTACATATTGTTTATCACGTACTTAGCGTGTTTAAACTCTATGTTATATTTTTTTTGTATATAAAGTGAAACCCTAGCTGTAAGCATTATATTTTTGCCATGTGTAAAGGCAAATCCTAATATCCAATATATTATACATTATTTGATCGTTGTCTGTAAACTCAAATTCTAATTTCGAGAAGATTTACACCACCAGTTTTAATAGAATATTTATGTGTTCACATTTTTATTTACCATTGACTAATATGTTGCTTAACTTTCTCATCTCTATTTAATGTGAAACTTAGACTCACACTTAGATACCTAACAATCTCTAAGAATTTGTTTAGATAGGGAAATGGATTTGAGGTGATTTGAAGATAAAGTTTGATTGTTTGGATTAAGAAAAAGATTGTAAGATTTGAGTAGAAAATTTATAAGAATTTGTGAATGATGTGATAGATATAATAATATTTTAATATATAAAATTAAAAATATAATTAATTAATTATTTT
>Ga0123340_1005296_pt1 | contig 12258 bp, 7 predicted proteins | sample SirMexnodulemix_FD_89961 | JGI IMG/M metagenome (GOLD analysis project Ga0123340, IMG submission 89961) | Root nodule microbial communities of legume samples collected from Mexico - Siratro Mexico nodule mix | ecosystem: Host-associated > Plants > Roots > Nodule | place: Mexico: Nepantla... | reverse complement strand
TTATTTAACAAAATAGTAATTAAATAAAATATTATATACTGAAATATTGAAATTGTCTTATCATTAAACTTTAACTAACAAACTTATAAATCAAATATTAAAAAATAAAATAAAAATTGACGAATTATTTCATTATAGAGCTTAAATGTAAAATTTGACTAAAGTCCCAAAACTTCTAATGCTGACTTATTATTTCCTATCTCTATGTTTCTGTATACATATAAAATAACAGATCCTTTGTTTCCGTACTTAAAATGAATTTTAGTTTCATATTCCCACTCAATAACACATTTTTCTCGATGTAGAAAGTGAAATAAGTATTAAAAGTTAGAAAACTCAGCATATCGTTCTATTTTAAAATTCTGGAAATCCGAACACTACCTAGTGCCTAGTAAACAATTATTCCAATACTCTTGTTTAATTCAAATAAGGCGTCCAATTATAATATATATATATATATAATAATTTTAAAAGTAAAAAATATTTATTTTATGAATTTCATAACTTATTTTTTGCGTACTGAACCTAAAATATGAATTTTTTTCCTAAAGAATTGTATATACCTTAAACTTATTTTTTAAATAACAAGCCGTCTTAGCTCAGCTGGTAGAGCGCGTGGCTTTTAACCACGTGGTCGTGGGTTCGATTCCCACAGACGGCGATTTTGTTTTAACTGGTACGAAATCTAACGTCAGAAATAATTAATAACCACCTTTTTTGGTAACAAAAAATTAACTTTACAAAATAATGTAATTAACACAAATTTAATTTTTATGCACAATGTTTATGGCGTTTCAGATCAAATAATCGCAAATTATAAGAATTTTAACTTATAAAATAGTTGTTATTGTTACATGAAAGTGAAAGCAAGTTTTTTACCAAACAAGTTTACATGTAACTGCTAGTTTGGTGACCATTAATTGATATGAATTTGTACTTATATATAAGATAAATTTGCAAACTGCCTAATGCAGATATTTTTACATCTACAGTAATTTTGCTAAAACATTGTTAAAATTTCAACTTTAAAATTTTAAATTTAGGTTATGTTCAATATTTTTTTGAATTTAAACTTCACATTTTCGAATGATTATTTATTTTTTTGAAAGGTTTACTTATTATTCAATTTTATATAACTAGTCGTTGGACTATAAGTTAAAAACTAATTGTAAAAAATTGTATAAGTTTTACTTTTATAATATTAATCTTGAAATCATATTCTTTTAAGACTGATTCTCAAACCAAAAATTACTATTTTGTATAAGATTATTTAGTGTTACATTCTCATTTATTTAAATTAAAAATATAGACGCTGTTAGTTTAACGAAAAGAAAACTTAAATTTCATGCTAAACACTTCGAGAAGATAAAAGACATTTAGCACTCATTATATAACAACTATACAAACAATAGTACGAACAGAAAATGTGTTGTCTTTGTACGAAATATTTTGAAAGTTTTAAAAAGTTTACAATGTAAATTTTTTATTTTTTGTGAAAAATTAAAATGATTTGTGTCTAATGAGATGATAAATTAAAAAATGACTTCATTAATATTTTAGTTTCATTATTTATTTATTTAATTATTAATAAAAAATGTAATCATTTCTTTTTTTTAATTTTAACAAGGTAACAATGTCATCACTGTCTATTTAATAACTAGAAAATAATTAAAAAAATGAAAATTAACAGTTTTTGTTTATACATAATATAATTATGTTGCAAGACACAGTGACAATTTATAAAACTAATCACATCAATTTCCACAAACAAAAATGTCACGTTGTTGCAATTTTAAGAATTAATTGTACCTTCAAAAGGGTTATATTTTTACAATTTTTAAATTGAGAAACTTGATTAAATATTTTATTAGTAGGAGAAAAAATAAAAATAAAATAATTAAGAAAAATAAAACTTTACATTATTAACGTGTTTCAATTAAACTCTTCATTACATGAATTTTTAGACTTAAAATTTACTTTTGTTTTAGGAGGCTTAAATTTACTCTGTAATCCTTAACGTTCATATAAATGTGTAATTTTAGCGTCCAGTGGTAAGCTAAAAATTGATTTAGTTACTATTTTAGTTTCATTATTTATTTATTTTATTTCATTTAATCTCATTATTAATAAAAAATTAATTAAGGTTTTTAATTTTCAAAAGATATATAATCATATCATCACTATTTATTAAATAAGTAAGAAAAATTAATAAATAAAAATGATGATTTTAATTTACACATAATAAAATTTTAACAAACAAAAAGGGCATAATGTTACAGTTTTAAGAATGGATTGAAAGTTGAGAGGACTATACGTATACATTTTTATAATTGCGAGACTTGATTAAATCTTTTATTAACAGAGAGATAAAATTTAAAATAAAAAAGGAAAACTTTACAAGAAATTTTAGTTTTCATCAAAAAAATTAATTACATATTTAATTTCCTTAATTTTTAAAATTAAATAACTTTGACCTACTATTATTACGTTATCAATCTTGTTATATTTTCTTCTTTACCATTTGAATCACATATGAATTATTAACAATAGTTACTTAATTTTAAAAAACACAAATATATTTTCTTTCCAAAACTCAAAACTATACTTGCTAAACTTGAATTAATTTAAGGCCCTTCTTTATTATATAAAATGAAAAGATGTATTTGAATGGAGTCCGACAAAACAACTAGGTCAAGAGTATCCGTTCAAGATTTCTTTCAAGAAACTTTCCCATCTGAGGACTAAACCAAGAATTCTTCTAAACTTTACATCGTCATAGCCACGCAAAGAACTTTACTACGAGAATCTCAATTCTCAAGTTCAACATAAAGATAATTTAAAGTAAGAATTATTTTTCACTTATATTATAGATTGATCTTATTTTTTAATTAATGTAGAATCTTCACCCATCTTAAGTTGGTGTTGTAATTAAATAAATGATGAAACACAATAAAAAATGGGTTTGTTTGTGAGAAGAAAGAGAAGGAAAATGTGGATGGTATTGAAGGAGAAAACGGTGCATGAAAGTGGAGGGGACAAAGGGAAAAGAGAATAAGATGATAGCCGCAAAAATTGACGATGATGGAGCCGAAAGCAAATAACGTAGCTAGCATTCATTTTCAGCAATCAAGCAGATTCTAGTACATAGCTTCTTAATTATTGCACTTCTGAACTCGCATGCATGTCGCTTAGTGCCCTCAATCCCACGCTTATGCTTCATACTTCAAACTTTTCTCAATCCAACGTCAGACCAGATTTATTAGTTAATATTATTCTTTTTGCACTATCACCCTATTTACGATATAAGGTAAAATTATTGTTAGGTATACTGTAAAATTGTTGTCAGATATATTATTATCAATCAAAGTCCCACAAGTTTCACATTAAATAAAAATAAAAAAAAATTAAAATAATATATAAAAAAATAATCCACAAATCTGATATAATTTTAAGTTAAAGATTGCTTTATTTTCTTGTGGTATGATTTTTGTTTCTGATGTTTTCTCTCACTCTATTTTCTCAACAAATAATATTGGAGTCAATGATTCATGACCGATTAAATCAATACAGATTTTCCTTCTCGATTTTCTCAAAACTGGTGTTGAATTATTTTAGTTTGGAACAAATTTCGACCTCAAAATTTACTTTAAAACTTGTATTATGCTGCCACACAATTGAGTTGAAGTGTTTTTTTATGGTTTAGCTTTTATTTGGCAAACCACAAAGTAAGAAGCTGGGTGAGGGTTCCACATGTGTACGTTATCTCACTTATAGTTCCTTTTTTATTCTTTAAATAAGTAGCATTTTCTTATTCCCTTTTCACCTTTCTGTTCACTGTTTCTGCCACGTTTCCATCGAAGGATAATGATTGATCTTTATTCAACCACGTATCTAAACTAAAGAACTTTTAGTGAAATTAAGAATAATAATTTATCTTTACTTAACCAAATATAAAAAATAAAGGTTTTTTAGTGAAATTAAGTTTCTTTTTTTCTTTCTTCGAATCTTGGTCTGAAAATTAATGCTTCAAATGTATTTGGTCTATCCGCTTTGCTTCCTTCCAATCTAGGTAAGTTTTTAGGATTTTCCATAGTCATGGGAAAGGACAAGAAATAATACTTATAATTCATCATTGAAAAGATGAACTACGTTTATTGTTGCTTGAAAGACATGTTATGCAACTTATGCGGTCCCAAAAGCATTATGTTACAAAAATTGTGCCATAATAGGAAACATGAAATGAAGCATTAAGAACAAGGACATCCACTAATGGAATCCTCCATGGAGAAGAAGTCACATGTGGATACCCTTAAAATGGAAGAACAGTGAGATCATGTAGAAGGCACAGCACATTAAAAAAACAGAGAAGAATGATAAGCCAACCTCAAATGAGCCACAAAGAATTGAGAGCATTTGATAAGAATCAAATTGATTCAATTCAATAACATTGTGTTTGAATAGGACACTTCTTAGCTAATAACCTATTTTTAAAATAAATTTGAAATTTTTTATAATAAAATATGTTATTTTTTGTTAGAAAATTTTAAAAGAAATTGTAATTTTGAAAATTCATAAGGGTAATTTAATTAAAATTAAATAGTTTTAAATTTCATTTAAAAACTTGAGAATTTGAATTTTCTTTTTATACTTTTTTCTTTTTTTTGTCTCTTTAGACTTTGTCCTCAACTTGACATTTACTACGTTGGTTTGATTAAAACAACCCAATTAATGTTGGAGCATCATTTTCAACATTTTTTTTTACTAATATTAACATAAATTTCTTTGAAGTTGAAAACTATTGTGATTGTTTGTCAGTCATCATGATCAAGATTAGTTTGTTTTTTTTTTTCAATGATAATAATGTTATCAGGATTTGTTTTCAACATTAGCTGTATTTTCTTGGGTTAATATCAAATATGATCTTTTTTATTAACATTAATAAAGGTTATTTTAATCAATGTCAATCATGATATTTTTGTTCAATGTCGATTAAAGTCTTTTTTATCAATTATTGTCGACATTATTTCTTGATTAACGATAGTAAGGATTTTTTGACCCATTGAGATGTTTATTTCTTGTCGTTGTTAGCTTGGTTTTTTTTTTTTTTAACGACAATAAGACTGTTTTTTTAACAAATGTAAGTTAGAATTTTTTTAGTTATCTTTTTGTTTAAATTGTTGAGATTATTTTCCGTTGATGTAAAAGTTGTTAACAATGCCATTAAGATTACTGTTTGGTAGATGTAGGCTAATATCCTTTAAAACGTCATTAGTGTTATTTTTGAGTTTGTTTTGGAGAGGTCCCCAATGTTATATTTTGTCCAAAGTTGGACTGATATTTTTTTTTTTCTAATTTGAATGGGAAGCTTTTTACTAGGATTGTTTTAGTCAAAGATAGTTGAGAAGTTGGGGTGATATTTTTTTTCCTAATTTGAATGGAAAACTTTTAGTAAACTTTTACTAGAATTGTTTTAGTCAAGATACTAGAGATAATTTTTTAGCTAACAGTCGTAAAAAAAAACCTAACTAACAATCTCAAAAATAAAATACTTCAATCCATGCCAACCAAAATAATTATAACCTATATCAACAAAAAAAATAACATTGACCAATATGGATTAAAGAACATCACCAACAAAAACTTTTGGATTATTAAATATTTTTAATACTAAAATAAAGTTTTTATATTTAGTAACCATTGAAATACTTTATACAAATAAAAAATGTAGAATTTAAATCACCTCATTAAAACAAAAATATTTGAAAAAAAAATTGCATAATTCAAAATAAAAATAATCAGTATATTTGAATTTTCTAAAATTATGAATTTTTTTTATCTAAATTGGTGTACAAAAGAGTTTGATCTTAATTATGACTAAAGTGTCTTGATAAGGGTTTTTTAATCACATTTATACAATAATGAAATTTAAACATAAATCTCCACAATTTCAATGATCCATCCATGGTTAAAAATACATCCAAACATATCAAATTGAGAAAATAAGCAAAGATACTTTTACATCCTTAAATCAAGTAAGTTGGTGTAACTCTTGTTTTCCATGGTTTTCAAGTATCACCTATTAATCTCGATTGTCCTAAATTTTAGCTTTTGCCATAGGTTTCTTTAAGTTTTTCCATGACTTTCTCCATTACATAGAATTAGGTCTTGATATCCACTTGGTAAACCAACAAGACTATTATTATAATTACCAACCCAAGAGACAAGGAGATTATCACCAATAATGTATTCCATATATAGTTAGATTTGTATTATCATACATCCACCAATGATAGAAACTAAAAATGATTTTTTTCAAGTGTAACAAATACATATAATAATTTTTAAGAGTTAATTCCTTGACAAAACCAAATCATGTTCTAATATATGAGATGGTTACTATGTTTGACAAATTAGAGGATAAGTTGCTGAGTTTTTTGGAGGGTATATATTGACAAATTTGACATTAATGAGTCATGAGAAGACTCATATAAGAGATCATGACATTTCTTAGAGAGTTCATGGGCTGGGTTGGATTTTTACATTTTTTTATGTTAAATCTAATCTAATGCCATCCAACTCATTCTTGAGTGAGCACGATTGGGTAGGGTCAGAATTTTGAAAAACTTTTTTTTTATTAGGATTTATAATTTTTAACTATCAACCTAATTAAATATCACAACCTATATAAAAATTAAATCAAGAGTTCAAGTAATTTGATAAGTCAAGTCATAACAAGTTTGTCCAAACTAATTTAAAACATGAAAAGAAAAACATAACACAATTTGTCCATGACACAAATATATAAAAGTGGATCTTGAGTTGGGTCTTGGGTCACCCATACTAAACACATCACCCAATTCGTATAAGAGTGGGTTAGTTTGGGGTGGTTCGGGTTTGACCTGGGTTAGATTGGGTCAAGTTAAATCATCAGGTAACCCGACCCAATGAACACCCCTAGACATCAGCTTTAGTTCTAAACCTTAAGCAATAAGTTTTTGAGTATTTTCTCTTTATATGTTGCTCTTGTTACACATTTCTATCTAATGTGAGACTCCAACTCACACTTAACTCCAACATTATGTTCTAGATTACACATCATTTTGCATCAAGGAAGTATAGTACAATAAGGAATGAACACCTTTGCACTTAATTATATTTATGAAATCATAAACACCTCTTACATTACCTGACTCAATATACATGTGAAGAAAAACTCAATTTTACTAGAATATATATTTTCTAATTAGAAGTTATGAAGTGATGTAAATTGTCGTAATTTCATTTTATCCCTTGTGTGTACACAACAAAATTATATGGTATTTAATAGGTGAATACATATAACTAAGAGCATATCTAGCAGAAAATGTTTATGATTTGCTTAGGGTAAGCAATTGTTGTTTGAAGTAACATTTTTTCACCAAAACATTTGTATGGTACAAGATTTAATGTGTTCGATGATCACAAGAGTTTTAAATGTTTATTTAGTCATAAATAGTTGCGTTAGATCCAATTTCAATGGACCCTTTGTTTGGTTTTGCGTGCTTAAACAACTAAGTATAAAATATAATTTTACGTGATCATGTCAGACATAACAAATTCAATCTAGCCCAACAAACACAATTCGTTTGGCTGGATAGATGCAACCACTATTTAAAATATGCTTTGTTTGACATATGCAAGTGTTGTGCACATGCATCGTCTAATAAACTTTTTCTCAAACAAACACATGTGAGTATACTTAGTTAACTAAGTTTTTGGTTAAATAAGACAATAGATATACTTGGTCTGATAGACACAAGCTTTAAACATTTCATAGTATATGTCAAACTTTAATAAATTCTTATTTGATGTTAGGGATTATACATTTCTTCCTTCTTTCAAGAAGATCTCGCAATGCCTTATCAAGATCAATATCTCTTGAAGAACATGTTGAGGGTTGTTTCATGTTGTAGAGTCAGTCAGTTGTGTCTCCTATGCTTTGATCAAAAGATGGAGATAAACCCTTTCCTAAGCTTGTGAAGCTCTGCCATGTTCTAGAGGTGTTGCCAAGAAAGCCACACACTTTCGATGCTAAGTCAAGGGCATTTAATGTGTCTTCAAGCTTCAATGTGTGCTCATATGCAAGAAATAGTAGCAGAAGAAGACCCTCATAACAACTACCAAGGATGCGCAATGACTCTTTTCTTATCAAGATCTTTATATAAAAGATATCTTTGAAAAAGAAAAGTTGAAGAAAGTCTTGAAATAAGAATGAACATAAGATCTAAAGTTCCTTAGCCTTAAAATTGTAAGGAAGAACATTATTCGTGGTCAAGAGCAATTTAAAAGAGTGATAACCTTTGTATACATCATAAGACACTACCTCCTTCTAGTGAGCAAACATGTGATCTTTTATATCACAATCTTTGTAAACCTCTTGGTCTCGTTAGGTGTGGTTGTTGTCTAAATAATATATAGTCTTATTCACGGGTGATTGAGTTCCAAACAAAAGTCGATCTTAGCTAGAAGTAGTTACGTTGATTGTGGTCCAAATAATAATCAGTTTTAAACAATAGTGGTTGAGGTCTAATACTTATATGTCTCTTGCAGCATCAATATGCTTAGTGAAACTCAATCAGTTGATTGAGAACTGGACATAGTCTTTATTACAAACGAGCCAATATAAAAATCATAACGTAAATCTTTTTGTCCTTTATTTTTGTTCATTGCATATTATCATATTGCACTAACTAAAAGAATGAGTTTTATGAAAACTATCTTTAGAAAAATAATTTCAACAAAAATAATCTGTAAAGTAAAATCATCGTCTAACTATTTATTATCAGACAATACTTTGCAACAATTTCAAAAAGTTTTAAAACATAATTCAACCCTCTCTTCTTATATTTTGACTAGTTTTCAAAAGTTGAATATGATATAGCGTTGATGGATGGAGTTCTTGAGACATTATGATTTTTAGCTGAATATAATCTAGGGAAAGTGAATGTGGTTGTTTATGCCTTGAGATGGAAGACAATGTAGGTACCTTGCATGATGATCCAAGAGTTGGATTTACTAAAAGCCTTCAAATATATGAACCTCGATGTAATAATGACATATGATCAAAATTAGTTGCAACATGTTAGTTATAATTAATGATTTTCTTGGTATGATCTAGGAAAAAGAGTTGTATGGTCCTAGTTTGAGACATACTATAGATTTATTAGGTATTGATCAAGCTAAGGATTTCTTAGTTAGATCACATGGGATGTCAAGGTTCAGAGATGGGATATGTATGTTTATAGATGATGGGTTGAGAAGGATAATTCTAGATGAGAGTCACACGAGCAACTTGAGTCTTCATCCTAGTATAACGAAAATGTATTAAGATTTAAAGAAATTGTTTTGGTGCTTTAGTTTGAAGGTCGATGTAGCCAAATATGTTTCCTCTTATTTCACTTGTCAAAGTCAAAGGTTGAGTATTAAAAAGTAAGCAATATGTTGTAGTCTTTTAAATGAGATAGCGTTTCTATAGACTTTGTTACTTATTTATCATAGACAATATGAAACACTATATTGTGTGAGTCATTGCAGATAGACTGATGAAAAGTGCTCGCTTCCTACTAGTGGATTTGAAGATATCTACACAGAGATTGGGATAATTGTACATCAAAGAGATTGTTAGATTGTATGGAGTTCCTAAGAGTATAGTATCTGATAAACATCCTAGGTTTGCTTCTAGCTTATAGAAAACTTTATAGGAAGTTATGGAGACCCGATTAAGACTTAGATTACCTTCCTCAAATAAATTGTCAAAGATATTACACAGTCTTTGAAGGATCTGTTGAGTACATGTGTGTTAAATGATCATGGTAGTTGGGATGAGATCTTGTCTTTGGCGGAGTTCATGTATAATAACAGTTATTGGACAAGTATCAGGATGACTCCATGAGACTTTATATGGTAAGAGATGTAGGACATCTTTATGTTGGAATCGAGATTGTGAGATTGTCTTGACAATACCAAAGTTATTGTGCAAATTAATGAGAAGGTGTGAAAGATACATGATCATATGAAGACTTCTTATGCATACTAGAGAAAAAGAGCTTTAGAAGTGATCATGTGTTTTTTAAGGTTTCTCTTACGAATGGTGTATCTTAAGCAATAAAAATCTAAGTAATCAACACCTAAGTTCATCCGGTCATGTTAGATTATGCAAATAATAGTTTGTGGCTTATGAGATTGTTTTACCACCTTATATTGCCAAATTTCTTAACATATTCATGTATCTCACGTGAGGAAATATATAACTGATCTAACTTATGTATTAGAACTTGATAAGATTCATATCAGAAAAAAATTTATCTTATGATATTAAACCAAAGAGGGTCAAAGATCATTGAATAAGACAACTTAGGGATACTAATATGATCAAGGTATTATGGGACCTAAAAAGACTGGTAATTTTGTGTAGGAGTTAGAAGATAAGATGAGAGAGTTTACCCTTATCTTTTTCCTAGTGAGTTATTTTTCAAGTATGGAATTTTTTATTTTTAAGAGAGAATGTAAGACCCAAGTTTTATTTTAATATAGATTTTAAATGAATAATGATTTGAAATTTTAAAATAAAAGTTACATGTTTATTTCTTATTTTATTCTAAAATCTTATCTGTCTAAAACTATTATGCTTATACTACTTTTAAAAAAATAAAGATTATGATTGTCGTTATGCAACTAGATCATCTTTTTGAGAAGTTTGAATGTTAAAGATTGTTGTTGACAAATTAATTCATGAATTTGGTAAGAATTTGATAAGTAAATCACCCTTACTAAGATTTTAATTATTTTTTCTTCTAGTCTTTAAGTTAATTGTTATGAGAAGATGCTCTTACCGTAGGTTTTGCTTTGGTAGATTACCTAGATTCTTTCAAGTTGCTGAAAGTGGCTGAAGAAAAGCTTTTTTTAGCTATACTTCAATCCACGTAAGAGGAGTTGATACAATAAATACGATTGATATATGCTTATGTTTGTATTTATATATATTTATATATATAAATACAATATATATATATATATTGTATGTATGTTTTTATTTTAGTTATATAGACTAATGTATGCATAACTTTACAACTCGCTGAGAGACTCTATATGGCCAGAACAAATATCAAACATCAAACCATTACACTTGCAAAGAATTTTCCTTAGCTAGAGGATAGGTTAAGCGTGCCATGGGTAGAATAAAAAAGATTTGCATATTTGAATTCTATGGAACACTAAGCTTTAAACTTTACTTCATGAAAAGCCTTCTCCACACGAGGTTTCTCACTCTTAAACACCACACTTCCATGTGGATCCAGATAGACTAAGTGATAGCTAGCTAAGCTATTATCCCACCCTTTCTAACATTAAGACTTTTAACAATTCCTAAATGATGTCAAAAGTGAGCATTGTAAGTCTCAGGTAACTATTGTTGAACACCCCCACAAATTATAACGTTGTCAAACCTCATATTAGAACAAACATCCACATATTACATGACATGTCTAGTTCCAAATTACAGAAAGGATAGGATAAATCATTTTCATAATATAATATACTTTTAAGGAAGCTTTCAAGTTCCAAAATAATTTAAATATGTATCCTTAATAGAATAAAATTCGGTTGATCTCCTAACCACTTCCGAAAATCATGTTTATTAGAGATAGAAATCACACGATTGATTTTGTTAAACAGGTCAAATACTTAGTTTTTCTCCCAAGACCATCATTAGCAACACGTGGGATGAATTCATAACGAGTAACCGAAAACATTAATAAACATGTTCCACAAACTAAATTCAGATAAAAATAGTGTTCATTTGAATGCACCAAGTCACTCCTCCTTTATGTATTTTCTTTTTAATGAATCTGAATTCTTTTTCGATCGAAAATTAAAGGTTGCTAATTGAAAGTGACCGAGTCTTGGTGAACAGAAATGTCTTTCATTTTTAGGGTTTACAAATAAAATTAATGTCACAATAATGGGGATTGATATCTTTATTTTTTTTAATATTTTACTTAACTATTGCAACTCTTTCAAAAGGAGTCTCGTTTTCTATTTCATTTTGATTTTGATTTTACTTTTTATCCTAAACTTTCACTTTGGTCACTTAATTAACATGAAACGGTGAGAATTAAGTAATTTTTTTAATTTGATTCTTTCAAAATGAAATAAACATATATATATATATATATATATATATATATATATATATATATATATATATATATAATATATATT
>Ga0123340_1005292_pt1 | contig 12262 bp, 8 predicted proteins | sample SirMexnodulemix_FD_89961 | JGI IMG/M metagenome (GOLD analysis project Ga0123340, IMG submission 89961) | Root nodule microbial communities of legume samples collected from Mexico - Siratro Mexico nodule mix | ecosystem: Host-associated > Plants > Roots > Nodule | place: Mexico: Nepantla... | reverse complement strand
TATATATATTTGCGTAACATATGTTTCCATTAGTATATAATTAAAGAAAATAGATTATTAATTAATTAAAAATTAAAATAAATATGACTTTTCAAATATTTTCTTACAAAATAAAATAGTCTCACTGTTAAATTATTTTGTGTTGTCAGTATATAATATTTTTATTTTAATTTTTTAAAAATATATTACAAATATTATCTTTATAAAAGTTATTGAATAAACGAATTATCACTTAACATATCCATTAAAAAATTGTACCGTGGTCCCAGAATTTTTTACATCAAACCAACCCTAGTAAAATACTTATTAACTTATTTTGTTTATTTAATAACATATTTTATCTAAAAATATTTAATAAATAGCAAATATAATGCCAAGGAGACCCTGCTGTCCCCACACTGGTGATATTGGTTGCAGGGAGATTCAGTGAATATTCAGAATGCAGCATCCTTCATTGGCTGCATTTATGGACATTAAACATCATTTCACTGTGTATATGAAATGGCCATATAAAATTATAAAAATGTTCATAATGTATCATAAAATAAAATTATTAAGTCAAAGATATATTACTCCTTCTGTTTTATAATGCAAGTGTTGTTTTAGATTATTTTTCACAAATTGAAAGAAATAGAGTACAACAATTTTATTTTATTTTTCTTCATAAGTCAATTTACACAACATTCTAAAATATTATTCCACTGTTTTCTTTTAAAGTATCAGATTGGTAACAAATCTTATTTGTTTATCATTCTCAAATTTTACAATAACAATTCCTTTACTTTCTTATGTTATTTTTATACATAACCTTTGATTAGTTTATAAAATCATAAACCAAAAAGAAAAAAAAAGAAAAACTTCAAAAATCAACTAAAGAAGCATTATAAATGCAAAATAATTATCATCATCTTAAAAAATTAAACACAAACTTTATAGAGTGATGGTACCAATTATACTATTTTATCACAACATTCTAAAAAACTTAAACTCAATTTATCCCAACATTCTGAAACTATTACTCCATTGCATAAGTCAAATTTTCCACCACAATTTTGCAACATAAGTCCTTTCCTAACAGCAAACAAAAACCTCTGATTAATTTATTAAATTATAATAAGAAAAGTCTAATAAACAGTTGAATTACCATCTTGTCCGAGGATAGGAAGACCTTTGCTCCTGAAACTCCTCCTCAAGGCATTAGGACAGCATCAAAATGATGCGTTTCAGCGTTTCAGAACTGTGACGTTGGCCAGACGATCTTAAACTGTGCACGGAAGTCAAGGTCAACCAAGTATCGTCACGTGTCACGTGACAACCTCTGAGTACACTACATCAATAAAATCATGGCTTCAGCCGGAAGTGTCATGTGCGGTCTGGCATACCACCGCATTGTGTCGCCTTCCTCAGAGAAATGCTGCAACTTTCTTCACATTCTCTCTCTTAAAAACGCCAACTTCTCCTCCGGCTCAGAACATGCGCCATAAGTTTCCTGTAAAGGTATTCATTGTTGTTAGGTAAGTCTTTGTTTGAATAGTTCCGGTCATCGTTTTTTTTTATGATATTTATTATAATGATAAAAAAGTTTTACTTTTGTTCTGGATCATAAAATAAATTTCAAATATTATATATATATATATATATATATATATATATAATATTAAATTTAATTCAATTTTATGACACTGGTTTTATAAAAGTGAAATTTGAATTCATGTATCTAGTCTTTGTAAGGTTTTCAGATATCCTTGAATATTATTTGCAATCCAAAGACCTAGGATATTTATAATATAATTAATTATAATTGAATGAAATGACACTGGATTATTTATTAAATATTTAATCTATGAGTAAAAGCATATAAATAAAAATTAATTATAATAATTATTTAATTTTTTAATTCAATACTCATGTACTCTTACTTTTTTTAACTTTTTCTACTGTCTTTTACAAGAGTTTGATACTTAATCTTCAAAAACTAGAGTTAGGCATCTTCTGAACACTATTTTTTTTTTATCTTTTAAAAATCATGTTCCCTTCCAAGATCTATTAATATATATATATATATATATATATATAAACTAATTTATTTATGTGATATTTATTCTTTTTTTCATATTTTTCTATTTTTCACATAAAATAGAATTAAAATGCAAAATTAAATAGATAAACATGTGAAATCATCTAAAATTCATTCATGATAATAATTATTTTAATTATTATTATAAATATCTTTTTATTTATTTGTAATGAGAAAAATACTCTAAGAAACTTTTTTCAAAAGATTGCAAATTTCTTTTAGAAAATATCAAAAGTATATTCGCTAGAGGAATTGAAAAAGTTATCATTTTAAAAAAGATTTAAAACTACTAGGTGAGATATTTAATTATTATTATTCATAAACTATTATGTTATTCATGTAACTCATAAGACATGTTAAACTAATTTATATAATTGACTATTTACAAATCTATACTTTTTTTCCATAATTGATTATTTCTTAAAATAATTAATTATTTGAGAAATTAAAAAAACAATTTTGATCTAAATAATTAATTATTATTTAAAATAATGATTATATTTAACATAATCAATTATTATGTTCAGTAGGAAACTAATTTTTAATACAAATTTGTTCAAAAATCAAAATCTGGTATGTATGTGTCAATTCATAATCTTTTTTCGAATCCATGAACACATATTTCATTCTCCCCTTTGAATATGATAGAAAGAGAATTTTAAAAAATAGGTATGTGATACATGTTACTACAAGGCCGATTAACTTTGAACAACCATCTAAGTCTTTGGTCATATATGTAAACCATCTTTGTTTTCCAATATTTTCGATTGGATATCTCTTTTGTATGACGGTCAACTCCTTCTCGGTATTAAGAGGAATTCCTGCAAGTACTCTAACGCTTAAGTTAGTTAACGGTCTGAGCTCTATAGAGTATTCTTGATCATAATTACGTTACCTAGGGTTTGAGCTTGCTCTCCTATTTTTAGGTTCATAGTTTGGGCCTTTGTCTCATTGGCCTCAAGTACAAATTCTCGTGGGCCCTAAATTTGTTTAATCCATGATTTTGCTAATATATTTTAATATTAATATCCTTAGGATTTTATAACTTAGTTGTCTTTATAACAGACCGAGATATGTTTGTGGGGTCATGAAGAGTTGTTTGGAGTGTATTTGGCTGTCAGTTTCTAATTCTGCTAGCAATCAAGTTGTACTTATATTTCATATTTGTCCTAGGTCTAACATGTTGTCGTACTTGGTCATCTGAAACGTGGAATGCAGTCGATCGAAATCTTGGTAGTACACAGGCCTCTAAGTCCTCACAGGATCAATTGACCAAGAATGACTTAATAGTTGGCGAGTTCTACTAAGGGAACACATGACACCTCTTGGTCCCGACTGACAGACTGTTAAGTCTTTTCGTGTTGGGGCCTAGATTTTGAGGTTTGGTGTGTTGAGGCACCTCGTTTTGTGTGATGATGTGAAAGGTCGAATGATCTGCACCCTTGATCAATCCCCGATCGAACAATGTGGTGGAAATGACAGTTTGTGTGCCACTGTCCCTATAAATAGCGTTAGCGGTGGGCCATTTCGCATCACAATCCTTTGTTGTTGTTGTCGATCCATCTTATTCTTAATCCAAACGTGTGGTGTCCTTGCTTGTCGAGGTAAATGAATGACTTCCTTCTCTCTTTATACTTATTCTTCTTCAGGGTCTTCAGGTGAATCGGTCTCACTAACCAAATGGGTGGGCTTTAGGGAACAAGAGATTAGTCCCGTTGGTGGTTCGTTGAGTAAGAGTGAGTCTGCTAGGTCTAGCCATGAGTCAGTCGATGTCGAGGGAGGGGTAGAGGTTGTTAGTTCATCCTTGGCGGTCGATGATAATAACAAGGGTATCGACAAAGTTGCCCCTTCTGAGGATGATTGGATTGATTATGAAGTTCGCAAGATGAACTCTAAGTTTAGGATGTCCTCCTCTTTAAAGAGTTTTGTAGATATTATAGATATTATAGATCCTTCGGTGGCTGACAATGTCTTTTCTCTTTGTGGTTGCTCTTCCTCCAACCTTATGTTTCATGGTGGGGGGAGTTCAAATGTTGATTTTTTTCCCTTTTGTACTCTTATGTAATAAAAGATGTGTATGTTCGCCTTCCACTAGACGATTTTACCATGAGGGCCCTTAAGGCATTGAACGTCGCTTCGCCACAGCTTCACCCGAACAGTTTGGCATACCTTTAAGTCTTCCGACCGTTATGTTCTGCTTTTCCGACTTAGTTTGGTTTTCAACTTTGTTGGCTTTAGTGGTTTTCGTGCCTGAAAGAGTCATGGAATTTTGACATGAAGTTTTCTTAGCCCTCTTTTTATGTCAAAGAATCACAAATCGACCCAAGAAAATATGTTCGAAAGTTTTGGGGGCAAAACCAAGTCATTTTTGGTTGAGTTGCAAATTTAGCGAGTTTTCGTGCTAATAGTCATGAAATTTTGATTGGAATATTTTTTTAGCCGTATTGATGGAAAACAACAAAATGACAAAAAATTGACGTGGGGAAGGTTTTGGTGCAAAACTTTTTTCATCTTGGGTTGGTTTCCAATTTTGGTAGGTTTTCGTGTCGAAAGTCATGAAATTTTGACCGAAATATTTTTAAATCGTACTGATGAAAAATGATAAGAAATGAACCGAAAAGAACGTGAGTATGTTTCGAGTGCAAAACCAAGTTATCTTGGCTTAATTTTCAACTTTGTCAGCTTTGGTAGTTTTCGTTTTTGAAAGAGTTGCGAAATTTTGACCTGAAATTTTCTTGGTCATCCTTTGTGTCAAACAACCACAAAGCGACAAAAAAAAGGATGTTCGGACGTTTTGGGGACAAAACCAAGTCATTTTGGGTTGGTTTGTAAATTTGGAAAGTTTTCGTGACAAAAGACATGAAATTTTGACCAGAACATTTTGAGCCATATTGATGAGAAATAATAACAAAATGGCTGAAAATGATGTGGGAAAGGTTTGGGTGCAAAATGTAGTGAGCTTGTGTTGGTTTTCTAACTTCGGTAGGTTGTCGTGTCGAAAGTCATGAAATTTTGATTTGAATATTTTTGAGTCGCACTGATGGGAAATGATAAGAAATTGATCGAAAAGAACGTGGGTATGATTTAGGTAGAAAACCAAGTCACGTGGCTTGGTTTCAACTTTTCCAACTTTGGTAATTTTCGTACCTGAAATAAGCTTGCCCTGATAAACCCATAATTTGTTTCTTTATAGAAATTATGACCTCCTCAACTATCCCAACTTTTTGAACGTCTTCCAATATAGAATGTCGACGAAGTTGTCCTGGTATACTAGTGGTTTCACTACTACAAAATTTGCCACCTTGACCATTATCACCATGGGGTTGATGCTTATATTTCTATTCACATTTAGAGTATTTAATCTTAACTTTCTTAGACTGCAATTGAGAATAAATTCATTGTTCTAAATAAGATTCATTCAATCAAGATTAATTCGAACTTAATTGAGATTATTGGTTAAATTTAGATTTTAAGCATATTATCTTACTTTTCTTGTTTCTAATTATTTGCATAGATTCTATGCGTTCCAAATCTAATAAAACATTTTGCAAAAATATTCTTCAAAATTTCTACAAAGATAATCCTCTACAATTCTTATTTTATTTAAAGAAATTTTCCTTCGAATATTTTGCAATATCTGCTGCAGCAGATTCAATTATTATGAGCTGGTATCTAGAACAGAATTTGAAAACAAAATATATAAAAAAAAATTGGGAGATGAAAAATCTACAACTTTATTGGAAAGAAGATATTTACAAAATTAATTTTTAGCACATAAGGAAACATATGATAATTGCAACGACAATATCTAAGAATTAAATATGAGTTAATTTCTTGAAGAAAATGAGATTATAAATAGAGGTTGAAGAATGCATGAAGGACACACACTCTTGCATAGCATAAACTTCTTTTGTAATTCTTGTACCTTCATCATATAAGACTAAACTCTTTTAGGTTGATTCTCTTGTGATTTCACGATGAATTCTGAGATTTTTGTTTAACAAAGTTATGTTCTTTACATTCGCTATTACAATTGTGCTATATTGTTGGTCCTTTTGAAATATGTTTTTAAAAAAGTATCTATTTTTAAACGTTTGTTAAAAATTTAATTATTTTTTCTTAATTAGAGTTATTGGTTAATACTCTTAATCTTAATCAATTTCTTGTACACTTAGTCAATAAATAAAAAATATAAATTTCATTGAATATATACTTGAAGAATGTAAAAAATATTGAATATATTAATAGATGTTTATTTTATTAATAAGATTTATTGAATTTGATTGATACTTATTTAATTAAGTTAAACTCTGTGAGTAGAATTGAAAGATAATAATCTTAATAACATAAAAAAAATTATTACAGAAAAACTTAAAAATCAACTTATTTTCTTATTATTTTTAAATAATTTATTTTAATTTTCCGTACAACAATCTCTATGTTTCGTGGTTCCCTAAGTCTCTCGGTCGGCCCGACGGTTCGTATTGGTGTGACTCTGCCGGTTAACTACATATATGTCGGCTTAACTAGTCCCATAATTCACATTACAACTCACTTAAGCAAAACATATATTAGACTTATTACAAGCTACTTCATCTTAACCATTTTTACGGACCTATTGCAAGGTAGTTCATCTTTACCATCTTTTACGGGTAAAACGCAAAACAGACCAAAAGATTACAGGTGAACCTCGCATTGTCACCTCACAACTAAACTTCATTTATTCATATAAATGATCTTTAATACATATCAAATGTAAAATGATTTTCCAATCCCTTCAGAGGATAATGCTACTCTGAATTTAAAAAATTGATGACATACATGTGTCAAGACAAAATAACATCTAAAAATATTGAAGACGTTGATAGTTGTCTTCAATTAAATTTAATATATATATATATATCATAATCATAACTTTATTATTGCAACAAAAAAAAAACACAACTTTCCATTCTTGTTAGAAAATTTAAAATTTTAAAAAAAATCATAGAATAGATTTTTTTACGAGGGACATAAATTTATAGTCCAACTTTTTTTACTTCATTTATCAATAAAATTAGTCAGATTTAATCATCATTTTCTAAGTATACTAATCATATTTAACCAACTTCTCTTCAAATATCCTTCAATTTATCTAATTCATCAACTCTCCCTAATTTAGTGTTTCTCACCTTCATCTAGCTTATAATTAACTCCACATAATATATGAAGTGGAAAGCAATACATTTTCAACAAATGAGTACCATGATGTCAATTGCATCACTGATAGCAGCATACTTATTATTGCAAAAATGTTACAAAACAGAGGCTCGTAAATAAATGAAAAATAACAGCGGTAGCCGCCATTCGTAGGCATGTCATAAATTTAAACAAAACATTATATCGAACCTCCCCGATGAAGTTGAGATGAAGCAAAAAAAAAAAAAAACAAAAAAACTAAAATAAACTAATATCTGTTCCAGTAGGTTCTGCGTCTGAACCAATTGTAGTCGGGCAAACGCTGAATAGGACCCATAGCAGCAATAGCTACATCCTGCAGAGAAACATACAATACAAAGACATGAAACCATTATCCAAAGAATAAAATTGGTCTCTACTACTATGTTTCGGTTATTACCTTGTCATAAATAAACCTGTTTGCAACCCGTTTAATTGTACTGGCATCAACCGCATCAATTCTAGCAAACAATTCAGCAAACGGGATTCTCCTACCATAGGTAAGCAGCTGAAACAACACATGAACATATAGATAAAGTGAGTGCAAATAACAAAATGGTTAACGCTGCAGCATATATAAAGCTATAAATTTATCATAAAAATAGAATCAGATCAAAATTCCTGTAGCCAATGGGGGATGTTATTCTCTGCGTTGACATTGCCCACATAATGGTGGGGTGATAATGAATACCATTTCATTTTAAAAAGTTTCAACACATTCAATTTATGACTATATTAATACAGAATAGTCATAAACAATAGGCCTTTACTAACTTTAAATAAGTAATCATGCTATGCAAGTGTCAGTGATAGAGGGTAAAATGGGGAGAAGACTTGGAGTGGAATGAAGTTTTGATTGTTTGGCTTGTAAAAATATGAATGAAACATGACAAAAGATGATGGATTGCGATTCATTTCATTCCATTACTTAACTCTAAACTTGATATGCACTTCATGGAACAAAACTTTCAGATTAGAAAATGACTATTTTAGCTTTGCAAATATTTTAACCTTAACCGTCTCATAAGCAAAATATCAAATAAGGATAATGTGGAAATGAGTAATTACAATGGTTTTTTCAAAAATAGAACGAAATCCTCACTCCATCCTATTATAAAATATCCAAACAATGGAAAAAACATTTTCATTCATTCCATCCAATCTATTTTGATCTATTCTTTTCCATTTTCTATCACAAATCCAAACAAACCTAAGTTTGTCTATCAATACTAGTATTTTGCTATCATCTTATCTCAATTCAGCTTGAGCTCAATGAAATAATATACTAAAGAATGAAGTTTTATTAAACTTTCTCCCATGACCCTCTACTCTTAATGGGAGTTATGTGTAAATCTATTGTACCTGACGGCCAATATCTTCAGCCACTGGACTTGTTCCATCAATGTGTAGTAACAACGAAGATTTCAACTGTAAAACACACATAAGTAAATACAACAGTAGAGAAAAAAATAACTGAAATTAATGCAACACTAACTTAATTTATGATAAAGATGTAAGCAAGTACAATAACTGGAAAGCAACAAAAATATTTAAGGACTATGTGCCACATTTAACAATCCATGACCTTTGGGTATAGCAAAGGAAATACATATTACGTTAGCCAAAATTACTTGGAATGGAAGCAATGTGAGCAAGAACTAACATTGAATTCACAATTCTTAACGTATGTTTTTAGAGGGTAAAAGTTAACTATAATAAATTTTGTTGAAATGAAAATATCAGAGCACTATCATGCAAATTGAACATCACAATTTGCACACAACCAAAGACACATGGTAAGCATTTTCTCCTTAAATTGGAAAACAATTTTCAAGAAGTTTATAAACAGTAAAACATGACATGACATCAGTAATAGAAAGGATTGCTAAATGTGTTAAACTTCAACTATGATGACTATTTACAAACTGATACATCTTTCATACATAAATTTAATGTGTACAGAGAAGGTGTTCAATGAAGAGCACATAACATGTCATCAAAAGAAAAGATCAAGAGTAGTGACAGCACAAATTCCATAATAAGATCCATTTACCTGAAATTTTCAACATTCAAAATATGGATCAGTTATCATTACATATTACATAATTTAAATACAATTCATTACACATAAAATTGAATGTTTTAGTTTCAAAAGTAAACTACCTCAAGAATTAGACAAATGACATAACAAATTTAAGTTTAATGCAAGTTCTTAAGAATAAAACTGCATGTAATTGAATTGTGTAAAAATAACTCCTAATTCCTACCACATCTTGGACAATGAATACAGTCATCATAAGTGAAGTTAACCAAGTATATGCAAATTCTGTCACATTTAATTAGCAAGCCAGGAATCAATACTTAGAAACCCACCTGATTACAAGCACGTGTAACATCATCCTCCGAAACACGATAAGCCAACTTGGTTGTTTCATACATTATGGCATATGACAAATCATCCAAGCTATCAGGCTGAAAGCACAATAAATTGAGAAAAAAAGATTTTAAGAAAAATGATTGAAGATATGGACACAAAGATAATGAAACTAGAAAAGCTAGAGAAGATATACAACATTGTATAACACAACCTAAATAAACTACTCTTGCAAACATCTGACTATAAAATTCGCTGAGACACATGACCATTATATTCATATTTTGCACTAATGAAAATCCTAAAAAAATATTGGACCATTCATTATAGGATATCTATCTTTAGGTGATATCCATGTACATGTCGGTCTATGAGCGATGTACTCAAGGCTTCGATAGTTACCATTGCCAGAAGGATGTCGGATTGCAAACCGAATGACAACATTTAAGGAAGTTTTGAGAATATTCGATTTCGGAGTAGAACTCAACCAACTAAAATAAAACCGACTGCTTCAACTTCCAAAAGATAACTATAATTCCACATAATAAAAGTACCAACCCCCAGGAATTTGGAAAGGATGAGGCTAGTGGGCTTTTTCTTCCTATAAATAAACCATGACCCAGAGGCTGAAGGCAAGTGATTCATTCTCCTAATTACTTATCCTTACACATACTCTTTACTCAACAGTTCCTAAGCATAAGGTAGTCTTCTCTTTTTGCTGGAACAGATATCAAATAAAATAGCATTATATTTATGAAAAACGAGGGGGAAGTAACAGTCCTATACACTTTTCATGTAAGTCTTAAAAGAAAACCTCCATAAGAAAAACTACATTACATCTTACCTTAGCAACAGCATAAACACCAAAAAGACCAGTGTCCTTGTAATTGGTATTGAAAGCCATAATGCTCTCAGCAACTTCATTAATACCAACTCGTTGTGCTAACTCGGAACTGTTCACAGTTAAAATGCATTCAAACAAGTCAGTATCACGCGAGGCATTTTCCCATTTCTTCTATTTTTATTATATAGAAGGGAGGATGGGGATGGTTCAAATCACATACCCCATGTGTTTACCACCTCCTGCAGTCTTATTCCAAGAACCCAACATAGCTTGCATGACCATGAGAGCAATTGAATCAGGGTCCTTCCAAGATGCACCTTCAAAAGCCACCGCAAATTGGGCAAGGGGAATTTCATCATCAAGCATTCTGACCTGTTTTCCCAGGCAAAAAGTAGACAAAAATGGTAATTAAATATACCAACAAGACAGGTTCCTAAGTCTTCCGACGTAGTCAACACAAACTATTCTTACCTCAGAACCAGTAAAAATAGCTGGCTCTTTAGCAACTAATTGAGCCGTGGTAGTGGCGTCTGTCGACAACTTAGTAAACAACTTTTTCACTTGCTCAACAATATCCTCATGCTTGACAGCTCCAGATGCAGCTATCACCTTTAAAAGCAAACCCACGCAGAATACAGTCTTTAGATTTAAACATAAACAATATGCAGAGCAGCCATCACTGACAAGAACACACACTCGTAACATAACCACATTAATTTTCCACGTACCATCCTAGGAGCCGTGTAATGTGTCTGAATGTAGCTCTGCAGATGAGCTTTGGTGATTGTCTTAATGTTCTGAGCAGGTCCAAGAATGGTTCTTCCAAGAGGAGTGTACTGGAACGCAGTTGCGTGTAGATGATCAAAGATCACTTCCTCAGTTTGACCCTCAACCTATAAGCAGTTTCATTAATTAAACCTTTCATCAAAATTGAAACCATCCTCATCAACAACAACAACAGCCTTATCCCAATAAATTTCCACAAAATCAACATCCAAAGAAAAAAGTTTACTTAGAGACACCATCAGTATAAAATACACTAGGCCCAATAACATTTGATCCCTTTATCAAGTCATTGTATTTACAAATATGATGTAAGATAAATCCTGAAAACTCAGTTCAAAATTCAATCACACGATATAATAATGTATGAAAATATGTTGATGATTTGGGAGTGCAAAGAAAGAGACAATTGAAATCTAAACTCGAAACAAAGAAAAGAGGTTTGATGTACCTCCTCCATTTCACGGAGAATGACATCACGTTCGCGGCTGATGCGATTTTCCTCAAATCGAGAATTCTGAAGGATGTCGGCGAGGATGTCGAGGGCCTGGGGGACGTCGCTGTCGGTAACCTTGGCGTAATATGTGGTCTGTTCGCGTGAGGTGTACGCGTTGAGGTGTCCTCCCATGTTCTCGATCTCTTCCTCAAGCTCACGCGCGTTGCGGCGCTCGGTGCCCTTGAAGATCATGTGCTCCAGGAAATGCGCAGTGCCGTTGGTCTCCTCGGTCTCGAAGCGCGAGCCGGCGTCGATCCAGACACCGACGGTGGCCGTGCGGGCGGCGAGGGAGGACTCGGTGGCGATGCGTAGGCCATTGGGGAGCGTGGTGACGCGCGTCTCAGGGGCTGCGAGGATGCGCGTGTGGTCGGAGAGCGTCGGACGGGGGGAGCCGTGTTTGAGGAAGCGGGGGTCCGGGTTCTCGAGCTGGCGGAGCTTGGCCTTGATGGACTCGGCAGCGCGGTCGTAGAT
>Ga0123340_1005289_pt1 | contig 12264 bp, 4 predicted proteins | sample SirMexnodulemix_FD_89961 | JGI IMG/M metagenome (GOLD analysis project Ga0123340, IMG submission 89961) | Root nodule microbial communities of legume samples collected from Mexico - Siratro Mexico nodule mix | ecosystem: Host-associated > Plants > Roots > Nodule | place: Mexico: Nepantla... | reverse complement strand
ATATATATAAAATAAACATCAGCTGAACACAATTACTCACTGATTTTTTTTATCATATATAAATTCAATGATGTCCGAAAAGACTCTTAGTTGAAACTAGTTCCTAGCTAATATTAATTGAGTACAAATTCCTAGATACTAATACCCATAAACACTAAATACATTTTATCATATGATTACACGAATCTTCTATTTCCTAAGTACATTACATATCATCATTTCCAACATTTTGACCAACACTGTTTCAATCATATGGCTGTAAGAGTTACAGAAGAATTACTTTCATTTATTTCTCCAAAAAATAGTCTTGTAGCAATTTATTTCTGTACTTATTTTTTTCTGTTTCTGCACATGCTACAATGTAACTTCTGATCATTTTTATTGTCACATTATGGTGACCTACATAAGAATGGGGCAATCAAATTTTGTTGACATATCCCGTTTTCAATGCATTTTATACATTTTCTCTTCTTGAAAATTGACTTTGTGGTAGAATGAAAAAAGATTGTTATGATGCTAACTCAGAATTCTCCAATACATTGAAATTGAATCACATTTTTTTCTTTAGAAAGGTCTTTTGCTATTGAACTGTTTTATTTGTTTTCCCCCTCTTTTAGTTGAAACTTGTACTGATTGCTATTGTGATGGTTTTGCAGCATTCTATCAGTTTACACAGCAGAACCTTCCAGCATGTAAACCTGTGCTTACACCTGCAGTAGTTAGTTCTTTGACAAAACTTGAATATTTTATGACACCTTATTCTATGAAATGCATGTACTAAATCTCAATCAATTTCTATGCAGATCATTGCTACATTTCTATTGATGGGTTTCATTTTCATTCCAGTTGGACTTGTTACACTTCGGGCCTCAAATAGTGTATAAATAATTTCTACTTTGTTGATATTAGAACCGAATCTTTTTCCCCCCTCCCCTCTAAATCTTCATGCTTTCCAAAATATTTATTTGACCTATTTATTTGTAGGTTGTTGAAATTGTTGATAGGTATGACATGGATTGTGTACCTGAAGAATATAGAAATAACAAGGTCACATATATTAAAGATGACTTAATCTCCAAAAACTGTTCACGATTCTTAAAGGTGATAGTTCAATTTATGATTTATTACATCATTTATTGATTGTTGCTTCAGCGTTCAGTGATTTTCAGTTAAATAGATCAGTGACACTTAGTTGCTTAATTTTCCTTTTGAATGATTGGCTGGCTTCCTCTTAATCTTTGGCATAGGATTCACAAAAATCTATAGTGACATTCCTATATCCTTATACTTTCAGAAGTGGCATAGCATGACCATGTAGAGTGGTTAAAACTTGTGTACTTAAAGTGGAGCTAGTTATCTATTTTCTGCAGTTATATTGTTATTACAATATGGGAAGAATCTTCTACCCTTCGAAAGAAAATTATATGTGCGGATATAGATATTATGAACCATGGAAATCATATCTGGTAGTACATGGTGATGGGTTTTGACATTGTTCAAAAGGACATGGTATAATAAATATTATCTTACATGTATTGTTACTTCACTTTCATAACATTTTTGGCGTGCTTTTTCCTCCCTCATTGAATTGTGAAAGAGAATTTTGGGCTGGAAGCTAAAATGCTAATATCTCGCCAAAAAATTATCAATAAATTTGATCTTTTTACTACCTCTTGATTATGTCTACAATTTTTGTAGGTACCTAAGCCAATGAAAGCGCCAATATATATCTATTATCAGCTTGATAACTATTACCAGAACCACCGACGGTGAGGATTCTTAGTTTTCCTTTTGTTTTTTGTTCAAATGCAATGATTAAGTCTTTAGAAAAAGTACTATTTGTCAAGGACTCCAAATCATCACTCAACTTCAGATCTTGTCTATTTATACTTTCTCTTTCACATTGATCTCCTTTTATTTATTTGTTTGTGTTTTGGTCAATAAACCAGCCATTTTTATATCATTTGCTGGTTTCTCGTTGTAGGAAATAGTTTATTGTGTAACTGCGAATTTTAAATTGAGCAAACCTGAATGTATGCCCTGTTTTATTCTTAGGTTATATTTGAACTTATTGACATTTCTCCAAAACAATTCCCGGATTTATTTCCTCAAGTTTGATTTTCTATCTCTACTAATTATTAGGAAAAAAATTGCATAATTATAGCTTCTGTGTATAGCCATCTTCAACTCTTAGTTTCAATTAGTCCTAATCCTTCCGTTGAGTGAATGTACTAAATCTTAAAGCATTGATTCATTCCCTTCCCCCTGAAGAATCATATTTCCCTTTTTGTTTTTCCTAATTCTAAATGAAAAAGTAACTTTCATGAAGAATCACTTACCCGCAGAACGTAGCATGTTCTATGTTTTCTGTAGATAATAACTTCATGATCCAAACATTACAAACCGAGCTTGTTGATTTCATATTCAGAGACTTTGAAAGTCTGAAGCATCCAGTGATTCTTTGGCTGCTCAATTTTCTTGTATAGCTTCAGGAAAATCATAGCTTCTAGCATAATAGATTGGCAAATTTAGGAAATCCTATGAGTGCTTTAAATAAATCTAATCCAGTATGCAGGTAAGTGGCATCCTACTACTTTTGTATTAAAAATTAACAATCCCTTAAATCTTTTCCATCCAGAGCATAAAAAATACCTATTCACCTACTCTAAAAGTCAAAGTCAATGTGAACAATTACCAATCCATTAATAAAGTGTCTATCTTTCTGAGATACTTTTTTCTTTCAAAATTAATTGACATTAACTAGTTTCGAAATGGTCGAGTAACTTGTATGTCTCGTACTGTAAGATCAGCCATACAGTTGTGAGGCCTGTTGAAGTTCAGCATCTGATTGACAATAATACCCGTAGCTGGATGGTGTCTCTTTTTATGGCTTTTGGTCTTGTTCCTTAACATAACTTGGGTTTTGAGGTTCTTCTTTTCAGGATGCCAAATATGTTCTGTTCTGCCTATTTGTTATTTTTACTTTTTAAATTAAGAAATGATAATTATTAATATTTTTATTTTGATGGTTTAGATTAACAATTAATGATCAAACTTTTTCTATGTTGGTTACTCACTTAATGAAAGGACCTTTGTAACATTAACTGGAGTTTAAGGTTTAATTGGGCTGAAGTAAAATCAAAGATGCTTGCATGCAAAGGGCGCAAAATTTAAGGTGTTTTTTTACACTAGTTTCTTAGTTGTCTTTTAATTATTTGAGCTACAGGTCATCCCAACCATTGTTAAAATTTTAAATTATTTCTGTTTTTGTCATTTTTTATTTGTCTTTGAATTTAATCTAATGTACTTTAGTAGGAAAAATTTCAGGTTCAGAATAGATCTCTTAAATTAGAGTCTATATACCGTAAAAGGTGTATACATTCAACTATGAAATTTTGTTTCTCCACTGTTCACTCAAATTTTCAAAATTTGTTCAGGTATGTCAAAAGTAGAAGTGACCTGCAGCTCTTACATGGACTTGGATACAATGACACCAGTTCTTGTAAACCTTTGGAGTCCTCCCATAATCTTCCAGTTGTACCTTGTGGGTTGATAGCATGGAGTTTGTTCAATGATACATATAAATTCAGTCGTGGGCCATCAGAATTGAAGGTCAATAGGAAGAATATTGCTTGGAAGAGCGATCGTGAACATAAATTTGGAAAACATGTTTACCCATTTAATTTTCAAAATGGGACTTTGATTGGGGGTGGAAAGCTGGATCCAAGTATTCCTGTGAGTTTGAAGCTTTTGAATTGCATATTGAGCTTTTCCTACGGACATCATGTCTTACTGTAACCAAGTTCCTTATTTAGATTTTAAGTATCTTTTTGTGTCGTACATTACAATGCATTTTCCTTTTATTCATATATTTGACAGAATTCCCTAGGAGTTAAAAGATAGGCTTAATTACACATTCTGGTCACCTTACTATCATCATTTTGCAAATTTGGTTCCTCCTTTTTTTCTCTCCACAAATTTGATTTCTTGCTACTTTAATTATGTGATTTTGGTCCATACATTAGGTTGACATCAAAATTTAACGAGAATGCTGATGTGGCAGTGCAAGAGTGTCATGTTAGCACTTCTATTAATATTGAATGTCAAGTTAATAGATGTTGCATAACTAAAACAGTGGAGGGACTAAATTTGAGAAAAAGAATAAGGGAGATCAAAAAGTGCAATTAAGCCTAATAGCGATACTTATTAGCAATAGTTTAAAGATAGCAGGGTTATCATTATTATGTATAGGGCTGCTAATTTTCACTTTTTCTTTTGTGTGGGGTGACGGGGCGTGGGCGTGGGAATGATAAAATCAGTTTCACCGTCAGCACCAGTGGATGTATATATGCATGTACAAGTGGATTATAAATAATACCCCAAATTTTATCTCACTCGTGGGGTTGGTTACATGCGTTAGTCAATGCCATTGGATTTACGGAAGATATGAATTTCAATAAAACTTTTTTGACAAGGATCTGTTTTTGTAGTCTCTGAATCTTTTCCGATATCTTCTACTCCTTTCCTTTTGTTGGATTTTCTTCCATTTGATCTATTTTTCTTAATGAACCTTTTATTGGCCTTCTTTTCACACTGTCAAATCAAACTAAGTGATTTTTCGTTGTACTAGTTCTGCTCCAACCTTCTTTTTGTGTATATGTCTAGTCATCACATCAGCATTTTCCGCTCTGCCATACTTTTATTTCACTCTGTGGACACTTCTTCCAGAGTATAACTGGTTATTGTACAATTTTACTTTGAGTTCTATAGGCCCTTCTCATAATAATTGCACACCAATTTTTTCCCTTCTCATAATGTTCTTTGCGCAATTAGAATCTGTTACCAGTAAGGTAAATGGTAACAACCTTGACCTCAATACTCACCCTAGGATTATTGGTCAATGTGTGCATAAAAATATAGTTAATATTTAGTAGCTTTCAAGTAGGTATCTCGATGTGCATTTTCTTTATCACTCCTCTCTTTTCCCTTCTGGCCTGAAATCAGTTGCACTAATCGAGTGCATACGCACAAATGAAAATATTAATAACTGAAGTTGAAATTTGGTGTTTGGGAAGGTAGACAATAAACATCTCTTGTAACTATTAATTTGCTCATTTAAATTTTCTGTATGCACTGATTTTGTTGGTATATTTTCTGTGTTTTGACTCCAATGCATTCTGATTCCCATATATCAGCTTGGTGATCAAGAAGATCTCATAGTTTGGATGAGGACTGCTGCTCTCCCCAGCTTCAGAAAGATATATGGTAGAATTGAAGAGGATTTGGATGCAGATGATGTTATAGTAGTCCACCTACAAAATAACTATAACACTTACAGTTTTGGTGGAAAGAAGAAGCTTGTTCTGTCAACATCCGGCTGGTTGGGTGGAAAAAATGACTTCCTTGGAGTTGCAAATTTATTTGTTGGTGCCTTTTGCATTTTCATCTCCATCATCTTCCTGTTGCTTCATATGAAAAATCCTAGGTAATTTCTCGATGCGTTTTGATCATTTTGTGCACGTGAGACCACTTTATCATGCAGTTGCTTGGAGGATGCTGAACTCTGCTAGTTTTTGGCTTCTCTAACTCTTATCTACTGCATGAAAACCTTGTAGTTTTCTTTTTCTGTTGCCTTTCCATTTAAGATCTTTTGAGCTTTTATTCTCGCATAATCATGATAGGAATAGTAGTTTTTGAGTTGTGGTAAAGGTTAATAACATGTTTTAAACCGGTGGTGTCATATAATTTACTAATTCTATACATTATTAGCGGATAAGACAAATCCTTGTCTTTGAGGCAGGAGCGAGAGGCCTTTTAAATGAAATTTTGTGAATGAATATTTATACTATTTATTGTGAAGTCATGAAATTATTTGAAACTGAAAATTTGGAAACTTACATAGAAGAAAATGTATAAAATTGAGTAGGTATACCTCATAGGGAATCCCCAACAACGGTAATTTTCCAAGAAAGCATGTTCTGGTCATTCTGCTATTCTATATTTTGAAATTGATTGTCTCGTACATCTTTTGAACTGGCTTTTGCTTACAAGTTATGCTTCTTTTTGGGACAGACCTTATGGGGACACGACCTACTTATCTTGGAATAGGAAGAACATTGCTAGCTGATAAAGGACACGGAATGGTACACTGTTGGTAGTACTTTTCTTAATGGGATACACAAGATACATGTTCTTGCTATTAAACTACTGTATTTAATTGTAAATGATGAGGCAGAGTAAGCATCTCCTTTGGGATAGTCGAGAGCTTGGGTTTTTGTATGAGGTCATAAAATCAAACCTCAGCATTGCCATTGTACACAAAAAACACTATATTGAAATAGAAACCGTATGTGGTCTTGTATTTTGCAGCATCTTTTTACAGAACAGAATTGAAAGATTTATTAAACAATGAGTACTCTTGTAGTTTAATCTTATGCAGCAGTATTATAAACTATATAGGATCTCAAGAAAGGATTGTTTAGCTTCTCAGAGCATTTTACTGATGGTTGAAACGGAAGGCTGGTCTGTCTTCTTTAGATTTTTTTTCTTTAATTGATACTATCACCTGTCTTCTTTAGATTTTTTTTCTTTATTTGATACTATCACTTACCTGATTAATTGTTTGTTGAAACAGAACATTCCGCAGAATATCTTATACAGTCATTCTATTTCAACTGAGTGCCTTAAGTACAAATCCGATCAAGGACTGATAATTAATAGCTATTAACTGCATTCATAAATATGGTCGAACAGCTTCATAGTAATTAGTTCCTTAAAATTTATCAGAAAAGAAATTCGTGGAAAAGGCTGTTTTTAGTAACATTTCTTCTTCTTTTCATTTTATCACATCATAAACGTCCCAACTGTATTATAAATTAAAAGAAAAGTGTTAATAATGGATGTAACTCATTTGTGAATCCTAATTATTTAACAGTCTCACTTTCAGCCATGTCGGATTCTCTATTATCTTTATCTATACAAGTTAATTCTGGATTTTAATAAATATCTATTTCGATTTTCTTTTATTTCATTATCTATGTTGCATTTCAATAGTTTAGTAAAACAAATTGTCAAGTAAATCATCACAATTTAATTTTTTATTATAAATAAATAATTTATACATTTAAAGATTTTTTTTTTCATGAATTTTCTTTAAAATATAGCTAATTTTTAAATATATTTATCTTATATGACATTACTTTAATTAAGACGTGACTTGTATTTTTTATATTTTAAATATGTATTTCTTATAAATCTCAATTAAACACAACATATATGGTAATTCATTTGAGTTGAGAATTTAATTTTATGTAATGTTTGGTACATGCCATAATAAAAATGGAATAATAATAAGTTATGACAATGATAATGACGGTAGTGATAACAACTATAATAATAAAATGATAAAACTAATAATGATAAAAATAAAGATAGTTGTTATGATAACAATAATAGTGTGATAATAATAAAAGTAGTAAAAGGAATGAGGTGGTAAAAATGGTGACGGAATAGTTGGCACATGTCTAGTTGTTTTTTAAATTTGCAACGTATCTACTTTTTTGTTTAAGCTTGTGTGTATTTAATCTCTTACAGTGTATCTATTTGATTGTGTTCTTCGGTATGTGTAATATTGTTTAAACTTTGTGCATTGTCTAGTGCTTTAAGTAACTTTCTTTAAGCTTTGTATAGTATTCAGTTGCTTGTAATGTGTCGCAACATGTCTAGTTGCTGTGTATTTGAGTTCCAATTAATATTATATTTTAGTTAATTCTCTAATACTTCAGGCTTTTGTATAAACTTTTTATCTTTTGTATGTTTTTTATACTTTTCCTGATTCACACTAAGCAACTTTATTAGATAAATCAAAATATATTATTATTTATTATCATCAAAATTATAGATTGTCTTAGACAAAAATATATTAATAAAATATTAGATTATACATAATAGGATATTTATTCATGTATTAAGTTGTCTATGTCACAATACTTATATTTTTTTATCTCAATTGAAGATAAAGAAAATACCATTAGTCCCTTTATATACTTGTATAAGTCAAAATAACAATAATAATATTTGTACTAACTTCAAATTACAATACAACCTTCAAGATGTTTTGAAAAAAGGAGATATTGTAGATTACATTAATTTTGTTTAAGAACATCTAGAAGTGGTAAAAAAAATCCTAAAAATAATTAGATTGTTACAATTCGGTCCACATAATCAAAATAATATTATTATCAAAGAGGTCCATTTAAGAGTTAAAAAATATATATAAAATATCATTACTGATAGAAGTATAGCATATCGTTATTTGTAGATTTTGATGTTGGATTAAGACTTTCCTTAATAAAGTCCCATCCTCTTTTTATAATTGACAAATGCAACCAAAGATTTGTCTAACAAATTTAAGTTAAGAATTAGGTCTTCAAATTGTTATTATGACAACTTTTGTCTACTAGGAAATGAATTTACTATTTTAGTTAAATTATGTCGAATTTTGAGTTTTTTTTTTTTTGTGAGTAATTTTTTATTTTTTTTACATTTTTCTTTTAGCATACTTTATTTTATGCCTAAATTAACATCACAAGCATTTAAATTCTAACCACCTAGTTTAAAAACTATAAAAGAATTAGGAGAGTTTAAATCTTTATTTTTCTAACAAGACATGTAAAATAATAGTAAGATCCGCATGACTATTTGTAAATACATAAAGCAATCATTTAGAAAGTAACAACCAAAACCGAATGTTAGTAGAAATTACAAATTAAAAACTAATATTTAACCCTAGTTTCCCGAAAATCTATATCAACCTTTGAAACTTTAGTGCTACCTCCCTAAAATGTTGGATCCCCCATTGTCAAATCCTCATTTTCGGTGTTCAAACCAATAATAGGTTCTTTTCACCCTTATATAAAACTCTTCTCAAGTGTACCATTCTTCAATCAAACACTTTGCATTCATAACATTCAGCAATTTTCCTTGCTCTTTAGGCTTGAAGTTTCAATCACATATGAACAACATGAAGGGCGTTCAGAATTGGGGTGAAGTTGCACCAACCATCATACTTCAATCATCTTATAAGAGACCTCAACGTTGGTCCAAGTTGGAGCCAATCATGGAAGAAGAACAATCACATGGCTCAGGAACGTTGAACAGGAGAGTTTTTGTTTCTATGCCTTTGTTACTCATCTCTGGCTTTCTATACATTTTCTTGTATAGAGGATTGGTAATATGAAAACAATTTTTCCCATTTTACTAGGAAAAAAATTAATGAACAAAAATTTTAAATCTGTGAGTTGAGATATCAAGCTGTGTTGCCAATCATTAAAATTAAGAAGAATATCTTTTGCCTTATCACAAGTTTCCCTGAAGCATGATTGTTACTTATTCAGAGAATTTTTATTTCCAACACCTTTTAATTAATATAGAATGAAGTGAATGTTAGGTTAAAGATTTAAATTTATAAGTAATAAGTAATCAATTCTTTTTCATTAGTTTTGATCCTTGTAGAACAATTTCTGAAAGAAGAATTAAATAGAATCTTAAACTCACTTCGTAGAAAATTAGACTAAATTATCTAGTATGCAAGCAACAAAATCAACACAAATAAATTTTATATTGATTTACTCAAACTTAATAATTATGTTTAATTGTTTTTAACAAACTGTTCAAGAGATTTTATTAATTAAATTAATAATTATACAGTATTTAAACTATTTTTGTTACAAAATTAGGATGTAAATTTTGCACCGTCATTCTATTAACCTATCTGTAATGATATTTGTTATGAATCCTATCTGTAATACTGAATATATTTTACGAATAGTTATCCGGTAATTGAAATAAATTCAGGAATTTGTTCTTCTAAATTTTTGCTATATGTGATTTGTCTCTAAAAATATGAAAGGCAAAATTTGCATAGCAATTTCTACAATATAACTAAATTAATTGTCTATTTTAAAAATAAAAAATTTACTCCAGAAATAGTTCAGATACTAAATTTTATAAATTATTTAAATTAAAAAAAAAATCCACGTTTGAAATTTTATCGACATTTAATAGCGGGACCCACTCGCGACCTTTTGCTTACCCTTAGAACCGGGCTTTTCCTTTGCTGTGGATGCACCATAGATAGGAAAAGTTAACGTTGAACAAACTTTTTCAGAAATGTTTTTAAAAAAGAAAAAGAAATTAGTTTAATCTCTTTATCCATTAAAATTAATTTATATATAAAATTAAAATATAAATGTAGAATAATTATGTAATAAATTTATATCTTACTTTGTACAAAAGTTAATTTTAATTTATAAAACCACGCATTTCTCTTATTTTTCTTTTCCTAAACGACACTTTTGTAACGTATATGAATTTCTGCCGAAGTTCCTGGAACCAGACAGAATCTGGATAATCTTAAGGCAAGACCCTACTTTGTTCATTGTCACTGTCATTACTAGCGCGCATAATGTTTTTATAATTAGAGAAAAATATTTTAACAATTTTTTCTTCCTTCTTTAATGATTAATTACTATTTTTTATATCAATTATAAGCTAATAATCAATACTTTTAATCAACTGATTATCATCTTCCAAATAATTTTTAGACAAAATATGTTTTCATCCTTGTAATTTGGTTTTAACACATGAATGTTACAATTAAATGTAATTTTAATTAGATGTATAATTAATATTATGTTAAGACAGTTTCACATTACTTTTTTATTATTAGTAAAGATCTAGAAATACGTTTAAATTTCAAAAAATCTTAAAAAATATATCTAAATTTTAGAAAGATAAACACAATATAATTCTTTTGAAAATAAAATATATTTAACATTTTAGAAAGTTTACACGGATGGAAAACGTATTTTACCTTTCAAAGAAATAGTTCATCCTTGAATTTTGAGTAACACACGACCTAATATCCTTAGGAAGAAGAGAAGTAGATAAGTGATGAACTTATAGCATAAAAGTTAAATCTTTGAATGCAAGCATTAATCAGCAAATTTATAACAGAAGGTAACAGCAAAAAAGAACTTAATTACCATAGCTATATATGTGTATCTGACAGCAATTAAAGTTAAAACATGAAGCTACAAAAAGATTTGAGTGGAAAAATCTGCTTCATGCACGTAATCAGAATCTAGGTATTGTAAAGCTAATAACTTGGTTGATAAACTGCAAAAATCCATCGTGGGACCACTACATACATCATTCTGAGTGGAAGTTTGGACCAAGCATTTGGGAAGAAGAAGTTGTTGCATGCATTAGGAACAATGGTGGTGGCTGATGGATCCTTTTCATCATCTTCTTCTTCATAGATGGTTTCTAGGGTTATTTGGATGTGTAATTTGGTAGCAGAGCCCAAAGAATGAGGAGACACTGCACAGAATGGGGTTAACAATGAAGTTTGAGTGTTTGTTGAAGGCATCACAGTGATGTTGGCCATGGTTACTCTTAGAAGCTTTGCTCAAAGAGAATTTGTGGTAATCCAATTTGTTCTTCTTGCTATGTCCTTTTATACAATTAGGTCAAATCAAAGTGGCCCTTATTCTCTATATAACTGCAACATTGCCATTCTCATGTTATTAACACGTGTAAGGAATTAATATGATTTTTTTATCATATTCATTATTGTAGAGGATTTTATAAATATTGAGATGCTAAATTATTCAATGTTTATCACAGATGTGTCTTCTTTTACAAAATGGTGGATTCAGATATTGATTAATTAATGAACCCATGTGCATGTAAAAGAGATTATGACGCAGTTCTAAATATTTATGAGTGATAATAAATGTTATTATGATGTTATTAATGTAATGTCAACTTATTTAGAGAGTTTTGATGGATTTTTAAGTAAATGGACCTAAATTGACATGATTAATATATCTTAATAATTGATTATAGCTTATGCGGATTAGAAACTTAATTTATTTTAATTATTGATTTGATTGGTTGTTGTTTCAGGTTTCCCATATCTGTCCCATCATTGACCGAGTCTATGAATCTTAATATAAAGTGTGTTGATAATTTTGTTTAATATAATTTATTACTTACTCAAAATTTAAATTCTAAACTACTTACTTCAGGATAAAAGTATTAAATATTGATGTTTAACTAAAAAATAATATTTTTAAATTTTTAGATAAATGTTTTTCTTCTATGTTTTAATCTTAAGTGCAGATATTAATACTTATTACTATTTAATATGTTAGTTCTTGTATACAAAAACTTTTTTTTTTTTGTTTTTTCTTCTTTTTT
>Ga0123340_1005287_pt1 | contig 12266 bp, 7 predicted proteins | sample SirMexnodulemix_FD_89961 | JGI IMG/M metagenome (GOLD analysis project Ga0123340, IMG submission 89961) | Root nodule microbial communities of legume samples collected from Mexico - Siratro Mexico nodule mix | ecosystem: Host-associated > Plants > Roots > Nodule | place: Mexico: Nepantla... | reverse complement strand
TTATTATACATTACTATGTATAAATTTAAAACCGTTTGAAAGATTTAATTAATAAGTTATAATTAAATTTATAAAACTCATTAATTAAATTAATAAAACTCGTTAATTATAACTAATTAAAAAAACTTTCCACTAAAATTATGACATATTTTACAATTTCAATTTTATTTCTATCCACTGTTTAACTTTTTCCACTAAAATTTGTAAATGAAAAATTCTATGACATCACTTATCCACTTTTATAAATAAAAAATAAAACACTCATTTTAGTAACTACCTTAAAAGTATTGCACTAAAGTGATGCAAAGACCATCTTTGTAAGTACATCCAAGGGCTGTAAATGATGGTGCAGACGTAACTGTGCGGAGAGGAGCCTTGGAATAAAATCTACACAACTAAAATAAATTGGGGGCCGGCGTGACTAAGAAGCAAAACGGGAAAACGTGCTTCTGAAAACCAAATCCAAATTTCAAACAACCAAACCAAACGTTTTCGTGTTTTCAGTTGACCTACCAATTTTTGGGCTTTTCTCTCTTTCGCCCAATTCCAATTTTGCAAGTTTCTCTCTACGCACGTCAGCTTCTACGGCCTCCGTTTTGATTCGACAAGTTCCTCTTGTTTTATGGAGGTAGGGTTCCGTTTAACAATTTTTCCCCCAATTTTCTCGAATGTGGCCGATTCGACGCATGTTTACCTTTTTCACTTGCTTTTTAATTAGGGTTTTCGTTCGGGTTGTTAGAATGTTAGGACGGATAATTGGTTGTAGGGTAGCGGATAGTGTGTGGAACACGTGAGGCGATTATGCATGGCTTGCAATTTCTTCTGAGAGGCGATTATGCATGGCTTGCAATTTCTTCTGAGTAGAATTTTATTGGATGAAGTATTTTCTTGATTTTATTGCTTTTCTGTTGTGAGATATTGGATATTGGAGATCTTTTGCTGAATAACTGTGTGTGGGTGTGATTCTTGGTTTGCAGGTATAGATAGATGACGGGAAAAGGCGTCTCAAGAGAGCACTTTCAGCCCAAGACTTGTTCTTGGAAGAGAGAGGATTTTAAAAAAATTGTGTTTATTGATGTAGACAGTGATCAAGTTGATGAGGTGGTGATCATAGATTACCCTGAGTTCATGTCTAAGTCGCATGGATCTGGTGCACCGAGTAGAGACAGGGTATGTACGCCGCAGAGTGTTATCAGCATTGATGATGACGATGATGAGGAAAGTGATGATGCAGAGATTCCTGGAGTTGTTGCTGGAAGTGTTGGGGAATTGGATAGTGATGCCTCCTCTAGTAAAAGGTCTTCTCCAGACACAAGTGGTGTGCGAGATTCTAATCACATAGATGTTGATGAAAGTGGTGTCTGTGAAAAGGATTCTGAATATGACGGGCAAAAAGATAGGAAAGCAGGTCCTGCAGAGGGTACTGGAAGAAATCGCTACGGTTTGGATGGGTTTGAAAGTGAGTCATCAGATAGTGATTGCTCTGATTGCGAACTCATGGATCGTGAACAGTGGGAAAAGATTTCGGTTAAGAGAAAGCGCAATGGGTTTAATGACCAACCTTGTTATGATGAGCATGCTAGTTCTTCTGGATTACATTTTAACAATAATGTATGCATTGATGTTGATGAGGAAAATAGGAGCGGGGAGAATGCGGGAGGCACAACTCATTTTGGTCCCACTAATGGTAAATTTGTTGAGAAGAATCAATCATCCTTTTCTGCTGAGATTGATAGGCAAGTAGAAAATTCGTTCAAGGATTCTTATAGGAAATCTGAGTGGGAGACTTTTAAATCTTTGTTTGAATTCTCAGAGAAGGAAATGCAATCATTGCATCGAAGCGAAATTGGGCACGGAAAAAGTACAAGAAGCAACAATTTCTCTCCCTGCACCCAGTACGATAGCTACGATTTCTGTAGTGATGTTACTGGTGTTTCGGGGTTCAAGAAAGAATTAGGTGGTGAGGAGATTGGACTTTCGAACCTGAGTCAAGAGGCAGATAAAATTCCAGTTACCAATCCTGGATCTACAGTGAAGAGTAAAGATGACTCTTTATTTGATTTGAATTCGAAGTGTGCCTCTGTTGATGAAAGACATGTTAACTGTGATGGGCCTGCTTTAAATGATGATCATTGTGGCCTCACTAGCACTACCTCAGATGAGAGAAATATAATTAATGAAAGAGAAAAGCTTAAGGAGACTGATGAATATAAGCAAGCAATGGAAGAGGAATGGGCATCTAGGCAGCTACAATTGCAAATTCAGGTAATACACACATCTCATTATTTAAATATTTTATGCACATGTTTGGGTAAGAGGCCTATAAGCAGTTAAGAGCTTATGACTGTAGTACTAGTTTTATAAGCACTCTATTTAATAGATTTATTTTTATAAATAAGATATAAGAAAATGACTTGCAACCTTATAAGCTATTCAGCTAATTTTGTTGAGTTTCACAAATAGGATAAATAATGGTTATATTCAAGCATTCATACTCATAAGCCACTTTCACTTGCTTAATCAAATGGCTTGATTTTTAAGCCTAGGTTATATGATAAGATGAGCCAAATAATCTTGGGGGAAGCTCTTCCACGTGCCTCCTCTGTCTCTTTCAATTTTATGATCTTTAGATGCATTGACTCTTCAAATGTAGATAATCTTCACACACAAATAAGCTGAAAACTGCATATATAGTTGGAGGGGAAAATTGGTTGTGTTACCTTTAGATAAGCTTCACAGATAAGCTAAGAAGGGCATATTTAGTTAGATGGGAAAATTGGTTGTGCTGCTAGATAAGCTTCACAAGTAAGCTAAAACTTGCCTCTAAACAAACATTTTTTAGCTGAAGAAGTGTTTATATATTAAAATAAGCCCCAATAAGCTCAACAGAAACGCTTCCTAGTGCCCCCTCAATCTCTTTTGATTTATGCCCTTAGATATCTTTGCTCTTCAAAATGTATGCTTGGGGTCTCACATGTTGATGAAAGGCCAGTTAGTTGTGCAAATGTGAATTCCATTTAAATGTCTAATTTATTGTTTAGGAAGATTTTACTTTATATTTAAGCTTTTTTTGGTGTTGGACTTTAGATTTAGTGCATTTTTTGATTAGTTTATTTTGGGAAATAACTTCTTATTTTGTCTAAGCTCTCCCACAAAGCTGCCAAAAATCATTGATTATTTTTGCAAGGTCAGCTGGACCAAAACTTGCTACAATGAGAAAAATTAGTTAGCGAGTATGAGGAACTCTCTGTAAACATGCCTGTCAGGTTAAAACTGTCAGCATTAGGGTTTTGTGGCGCCACCTTCTTGGATGTCCATGGGATAGCTCTTGCAATGCCACTGCATCTCCGCCTTTTTCCGCCATTTTGGATTAACGTTAGCATCCCGTGATACAAAAAGCGGTCGTGGTGAGAAACCCGCATGGTGGCAGCGGCAAGTTGTAAAGTCACCACCGATTTTCACCATGTCATCGCCATAACCGATAACATTGTTACATGTACTATACACTTTCTAGATGAACCTTCATTTCATGTCTCTCATGTATTTGGGTGCGTTTTTGTTCGTGATGTTTTTCGGGTTGGGTAAGCTCTTTGCATTAGCTATCACATTTGTTGTCCTAGGATATTGTCATCTCTAAAAAGGGTATCAATGTATTCTCTTGTAACTAAATAGTGTTACATGCCTGCAAGTGTCAAATTTTTAGGAGACTCCTTCATTTCAAGATACTAGTTCTGTAAACAAGTCTTACCTATACCATTTCTTGAACCATTGTCATCCCCCATCTTGACCTTCCTAATCCACTAACTTTTTGCAATCCCTCTCGTCCTCTAAGTCCACTGAAACCATCATCATCATCCCTCGAATCACTTATCAATGCAAAACACAAGAGATTGGTTCAATGCTACCTTATGAGTCCTCTTCTTTTGAGTCCTTAACCACCATGTACCCATCTTTCAGCTCCCAATAATGAAGATCTTGGTTGACCCATAGCTCTTTGAAAGGGTACTTTCTCTACTTGAAATCCTCATCCCATTTACAATTTTCTAAGGTATGGTCAATTGTGTCCTTTTTTCTTCTATGTCCTTTGTCCTCTATTATTTCCCTAAAGTTGTACTTGAAGCGCTTGATCATCTTGGATGGTGACAAACCGTAATTGATGAAATGTAAGTTCTTGACTAGACATGAGAGCTTTTTCCTCTTCCTTTGGGAAAAAAGGAAAATTGACAAACCATAATTGATGAAATGTTGGCTCTTGACATGAACTAGACATGAGAGCTTTATCCCCTTCCTCTAGGAAAGAAGATAACTGGATGCAAGTTACATTATGCTATCAAAGTGGGTCCAAATGGTCAAATTGAATGCCTTAAAACAAGATTGCTTGCCAAAGAGTACACATAAGTATGTCACGATTATGATTATACCTTCTCTCCTATTACCGGTGGCAAACTTTTCTTTGCTACAATTGCTATTCAACATTGGCCTCTTTATTAGATGGATATCAAGAATTTTTTTCTCAATGATGACCTAAAGGAGGAAATCTACATGGAGCAAGTTCCTTTGTTTGTTGCTCAAGGGAAGTGTGGGTTAGTTTGTAAGTTGCACTAATCTCTCTATGGTTTTAAGCAATCTCCACGTGCAAGATTTGACAAATTCAGCCATATTGTACAAACTTCGAGTTGAAACGTAGTGAAGCATATCATTTAGTCTTTTATTGTCATACCTCTCAAGAGAATTGCATGTGCTTAATTCTTTATGTTGATGATATAGTTGTGGAAAATGATGCCACAAAAGTTTCTCAACTAAAGAAGCATTTATGCAATCACTTTCAAATTGAAGATCTCAGATATCTTAAATCCTTCATGGGTATTGAAATAGATCAATCAAAGCAAGGTATTGTAATTTCTCAAAGAAAATATGCCCTAGATATCGTAAAAGGAACAAGTATGATTCATTGTAGACCTATGGATAGTCCTATGGTTCCATATGAGAAATTAATGGCAGAGTGAACCCCCTTATTAGACCCATATGATATAGAAGGCTTGTTGGGAAACTTATTTATCACTATTACTAGACCTTGTCTTTTGTAGTAGTGGTCATTCACATACTTAGATACATCAAAAAGGGAAATGCTCAAATGATTGATTATTGTGATGTTGATTGGGCAAAATCTCCTATAGATAGGCATTCCACTACTGGATGCTGTGTTTTCATTGGAGGCGAGGTTGTTTCTTGGACAAACAAGAAACAAAATGTGGTTGCTTGATCTAGTGTTGAAATTAGTATAGGGCAATGACATTACTCACTTAAAAACTTTTTTGGATACAACAATTCTTTTAGGAGCTGAAATTTTGTGAAATTCAACAAATATGCATGTATGTGATGACCAATGATCAGCTTTGTAGATACTTTGATTAAGTTGTTGAGAGGACTTCAAATTTGATTCGTATGTTCCAAGCTTGGTACATATAGTTTAAATAGGTTAGCTTGTTAAGAATAGGTTAACTTATCCGTTTTCTGTTACCTACCTATCACCTATGTTTAGGTTGCTCATATCTTTTCTGTGTATCTGAGTATAAATTTATGAATCAGCTTACAGATGATTTATCTCTTAAGTATTTTATTTTTTTTTATCTATTTTTCACTCTCAAGACAAAATGAAGTACCCATGGTTCAGGCTTACCGGCCAGCCTAGTTTTTAATTTAAGGGACGTATCTCAGTCTGCCAAGTTTACATTTGCTATCAACATACCAATCTGAATTGTTCTTGTTTCGTTTTTCATTTCTAATTTTATAACAAATCAATAAGTTGCGGTCTTGGGGGCATTTGGAAGACCTTTTATGGAGCTTATTTGAGCTTATGAATATGGTTTATCACTCATAACCTTTTTTTAATTTCTTTCAATATGTTTTTTGATGAAGCTTCTCAAAATGAGACCTCTTTAGCTTATTTCCGTAAATTTCATGGTTAAGTTTAATATAGAAGCTTTCATTTGATAATCTTTGGTCACTTCTACCTTGTAGCATTTATTCTTACACCCGAACACTTTCTACATTTTGGATGTTGGCACTATACTTGGTTTATATATATTCATGTTCTGGGTAACTTGCTATTATGATTATGACGTTGTCATGTGATTCCTTAAACTGAGATTAGGTGTGGTTGTTCTTTTGCAGGCAGAGGAAGTACAGATATTACGCAAAAGAAGAAAGGCTGAAAAGCGCCTACTGGATATGCAAAGAAGGCAAAAGGAACGCATTGAAGAAGTGAGAGAGTCCCAAAAGAAGGTTGCAATTATTTCTTTAATTTACACCTGAAACTGTTTCTTATGCTAATTAATTATCCTTCACTTTACCTTTTAGAAATTCCTCCTTTTAATTATGTATGACCATTTGAATGTCTCCTTTGATGCTCAGTGTGGACATAATATAAACCATTGAATTTTTTACCAACCCATTTTTTCTCTTTCTAATCTGGCATCTAAATGCCAAATTCAGGATGAAGAATTTATGAACCTGAAAGAGCAACTGCGGGTTGAAATACGGAAGGGGCTTAACCATTTGGAGATGCAATGCCATGATATGACCTCATTGCTTCGTGGCCTGGGAATAAATGTGGGAGGAAGCTTTAACCCTTTGCCCAATGAGGCAAGTTGTGTTTATATATTATTTCTTTTAATAATATATCATTCTATATCTTACTTGATAATTTAGAGTCCGTATTGTTTGAATGCTATGCTATATACTTTTTTACTTTTTTAGTATATTTATACTCTGCATTGTTCAAATGAAATCACTTAAACATATGAGTGAATTCTTTGAGATCATGGTTTAAATATTTTCTAATAAGAAAGCTGGTCAGTTAATACTCCCCTGAGAACATTTGTACAAAAAGTCTTATCTTTATGCAAGTTACATTATCTTTTGCTTCACTATGCTTTGGATGCATTCAAATTTAAGCTAACCCTGCCTTTTAAACGGTTGTACTAGAAGTTACAATTCCATTATCACGACCCTTTTTTTTGGCATCATTGTCTGTTTCGGTCATGGAAAACTAGCCAGAGGATGACGTGGAGATGAGCATTCAAGGGTGTTTGTCCCCTTTATTCATATCTAAGCGGCTTTTTAATCTGAGTTGTTTACGCTTATTTGAATCCTGGGGGATCTCTTGTTATGATTGATCTTAGTTATCAAATCTTTTAGATAATGACTAGCGTACCTGGTCATGGGTTAGAGTCCCAATGGGGTCTGACATTATGGTAATAAAGGTTTTAGGATCTTGGTTATGTTCATTCTAAAACCGGGAAGGTATACAGTCTTTTGATCTCTAGCCAAAGAGGCAAACAATGCTTAAAGGACTGTATAAGGAAAACATGATTGACATTGCTTGGCCCAAAACTGGGAGGGTACACGTGAAGGATTACACTAGCTGTTAGTTGAATGATTGATAGCTAAACAATAGAAAATTAACGATAGTAATAGATAACCCCATATAAGAAAAACATGATTGACATTGCTTGGACCAAAACTGGGAGGGTACACGTGAATGATTACACTAGCTGTTAGTTCAACGATTGATAGCTAAACAATAGAAGATTGACCATAGTAAACCCCATATTTTGAATAACGGTTAAGCAACTCAATTTAAAATTAAAAGCCCTTTAAATCCGGCGAGAAGGGGACAAACACCTTGTAATGCTATGGTAATGGGTCCTGGTCGTTGTATGGATGATTTTCTGTGACCTGCTGATTATCCGTTAAAGAAAAAAATTTCAGGCTTTTCCTAAAAAAGACCAATGCAAGTTGAGAAAGGGTAGTGAATTGGTGATGCTGACATTTTGAAGTTCAGTGCCTGCTGTCCAACTTTCCCTTAATGAATAGATGGTCAATTTGGTCTCCCAATGTGTAAAATATCCTTCAATTACATCATGCTTCATGGGATTATTGTCATTAAATGTAGTTTTAAGGACTGATTCGATACTAATTCATGTCTTCTGATATTTCATTTTTTCAAGAACTAAATTGACAGTACTGCATACTCCTGACTAAATTGACCATTTACCCTTTAAATAGAACGAAACCACTTGTATATATGCATGTATGTATATATGGATACACACATACATATATAGCTTCATTTTCCCACATGTGACTTCAAAATAATGTTTGATGTACAAACCTTGACATGTTTAACATCTTACGCCTGCCCCTTCTCAATGTTTAGTTTAGTGTTTTAGTCTTATGATGATGATGGATGTCAGATAATTGTAGTTCCTACTTCTGATTTATCCAATGCCTTTTGCTGTATCTGATGCTATTGTCTGTTGATGGACGTTTCAGGTTCAAGCAGCCTATAAACGTGCCTTGTTTACGTTTCATCCAGATCGTGCATCAAAAACTGACGTTCGTGCACAAGTTGAGGCTGAGGAGAAGTTCAAGCTCATATCTCGCTTGAAGGATAAGTTTCTGTTGACTTCTTGTCACTAAATGCTAACAACTAATTAAATATGGTTGCCGGTATTTGGTGTTATAATTGAAGTGCCTTTGCTTCATAGAATCGTAGCTCCATTGTTTGGTATTCATATCTTCACTGTATTTATTAGTCTCCCCCGTCATCCCCGCCAAAATTTACAGCTGATAATAGGTTAATGGACTATAAATATGTGAAGATTTTGTTTGTTATTAAAAGGTGCCATTTTTTTCCGGATGGACAGTAATATTGATATTATTGTCGTCATATTGCTAATCATTTGCGCACATTTTTTTCAAGGAAAATACTTGCATTAAAATTGATCCTGACGAAAATCATACAGTTTGAGGAATGCACAACCTCCGCCAAACCCAATTCCATCATCAGGAAAAGATGTGCCTAGAGATGCCAAAAGACGAACTGGTTTATTCTGACCTACCAAACATGTTGACTGACAAATTTTGTAAAAGCTAATGTGTAATGGTCCAAAATTATAACCCAGTTTGGCCTCTTCCTTTTTCTTCAAGCAGAATGCTAGTAGTGAAGAATCAGATGAAGAGTCTGAAGAGCTAAGGCTTTGGCAGTGTCAAGACTTTGTTGAGACCCCAACATCTGCATGGTCCTTGGAAAACGCCTCTACAGTTTTCTCAGTCTTTCAAATGCGAACAAGCACTAGAGCGTGGATGATGATTCCTGATGCCATTATAAAAATACCAAATACTATCACAATCGTCTTTTTAAGTTAAGAAAAATTAAAATAGATTTAAATGCATTTTAATTAATCATTAACATTTAATCTCGAAAAATTATGATGGTGGTTAATGACTTGTGTGTTTTAAAGAAGGTTAATTGGCCTACTAGTGTTTGTGATATATAATATCCACTTGTAATATGTAAAAGTTATTTTCTAAAAACACTTTTTGTAAATTTCTCACTCAATGTCTCAGTGCTGTATATTTTGTAGACTAAAATGATATTTATTTCTTTTCTTTTAAAGTTGAGCCTGGCAGAAGTGGATATTTACGAATTAGAATTTCTCTGCCAAGCTTATGCATCCGCAAGTCAAAACCAAGGCTCTCGTATTCTGTATCCCCATGTTTTAAACTAAAACCTCCGTGGGGATGGTAAAATAACAACTGCCACTGATAAAATGCATTTTGGATTGCAATAGGTATACATTTTCAGATCTGGAAAATGTATCTGAGAATGTATTAATTCATTTTAAATTGTACATTTTGTAATGTACTTGTTTTTAAAAAAATAAGTTTATTAATATTGAAATTGAATACAGTTCAAATTATATTTTAGAATAAAAGGCAACCGTCTATATGAATAAAATCAATTATATGCATGGTTAATATATATGTGATCTAAAATACTTGCAATTTTTTAATATAAAATGAATATCATAACTTAAACTTCATAATCAGACTTCTTCTCACGCCGCCTTTAAGAAGAACGAGCGCATCGCGCGATCAATCGAAGGGGGAACGGGAACGCGAACGCACTACTGCTGTCTCTCATCAATCCCTGGCTTTGGATTCCACCATTACGGCATTGCCATTTCATCCTCACACCGTGGCAAGCATCAAGGAAATGCTACTGCTATGAGACCATGGAAACGTTTTTTTTGGTTTTAATTTTAATTTAGTTTTCTAGTTTCCTATTTATTTCTTTTTGTGTTTTGTTTTTGTCTTCTTTTTTATTATTAGGATTATGGGATAAGAATATGGATGGTTTCAAATTTATTGGGGTTGTTTAAAGAATCTAGTACATATTATAATTTGAAGATCATAACTTAAAAGCATGTGGCTTATGGTGTTGCAAGAAATAAAACATTTGCTAAAGTATTACACAATATTTGTGCAATCCTTCTCTCTCTCTCAGTTGTTTAAACCATGCATTAAAGAGGATATGATCTTTGTCCAAATCTCTTAAGAGGACTATCTTGCTCGCTTAGAGAAATGTAAAAATCATTTTCATGGTAGAATTGTCTTGTCCAAAGAAGATAGGTCTCTCATTCACTTGGAAGTTTGCAAGAAACTTGAAGGGGCTTAGAGGTCTTTTGACTCTTGAAAAGTTATCTCTCTCGGTAAAGGCTTTTATGAGTTTGCTTTCTGTCCTTTAGAAGACTTGAGGAGGGTTTTGGGAGTGGGTTCTTAGAATCTTTCTCCAGAGATTTTGCTTGGTCAAAAGATTTTATTCCTGTTACAATGAAGATGACGAAGGCTCAATGTTGGGTGTGGATCCATGGGCTCCCTATGGAATATTGACAACCTAAAGTTATCTTTTCTATTGCTAGAGGTGTTGGAACAACTCTTTCCTTGGATGATTGTACCATGAACAAAACAAGAGGTGTTTTTACAAGGGTTCTTGTGGATCTTGATATGCTTGTGGAGCTTCCTAGTCAATTATTGGTGGAACATCCTGGGTTTGCCTTTGTGGCTGAGATTGAGTATGAAAGGCTCTCCCCTTTTTGACATGCTTGTAAGATGATAGGTCATTCTTTCTCTATTTGTTAGAAACACAACATTGACAAACTTTCCACTACTGGCAGAAAACAAGTTTGTATAATGTTTCTAAGGCTAGATAGGTTTACGTGAAAAAACAATCCAAGGTGACTTTATCGAAAAAATCTGTTCATATTCAATCTGATAATCATAATGCAGTTGTTAATACGGTTGAAAAGCTAGCCAAAAGTTCTGCTGCAGGAAAAGAGGGATCTCTTAGCTCGGATGGGGTCCCATCTTTGGACCATGGTTGGGTTGATGTTTGTCCTAACCAAGGAAATAAGGGAAAATTTATCTCTATTGTTGGTTCCAATAAAATTTCTGGTGCTTTTAAAAATCCTCCTCTCAGGATTTAGTCATTAATAATGTTTTTCAATGTCTTGAAGATGATGCAGATTATGTTGAGGGTGCTCCTAACCTGGGGAAAGATGGTTCAAATGATATGGTTGTTGTTAACTTAACAACAAAGGTTGGCAAGGATTCTTCTGCTGATATGACTCCTATGCAGGTTGTAGAGGATTCTCAGGAAGTTGTGGGTGATGATGTTAATGTAGATTTTGTTGCCCCTAGGTTTTGGTTACTACAAAGAGGAAGAACCAATTTCAGGAGGAGCATGTTATGCAAACCTCTCCTGCTTCTACCACCTCTGGAATTGGGGTTTCTAATGCTTCTCCTCTTAGTCCTACAAGGAATTGAGGGCAACTTTCAACAGGTTTAGTGGTTGTTTTAGATGTTATAAAGGGCTCTGCTGATCAGGTTTTTATAGGTTAATTTGTTAATTGGATTTCTACCTCTACGCACATTTTACCATCTGTATTTGATCCAAAAGAACTGGTTGTATCTAAATTCTGAGAGGATAGGGTTGAGCAAGACTCACTCAGTGAATTTGAGGAATTGGGGGAAGATCATGTGCAGACTGCTAGGAAGCCTGGAAGGCCATGTAAGCATGCCTTTAAAGGTGTTAAAAAGCGCTAAAGCGGGTCCAGCTAAGAGTAAATGATAGATTTGAAAGTTTTTTTTTGGAACATCCGGGGAGTGGCCAATGATAGATCTTTAAATATGCTTAGAAATATTCTTTTTAAGCATAAACCTCAATTTATTTTCCTTGCTGAGCTTATGACTATTTTTTCTGAAAAACATGCTTTATTTTTTCAAAACTTGAACTATTTGCTTTGTGCTTCTAGTAATAACTCTAACTCAGTTTCTAGGCTTTGGTGCTTAGTTAGGAACGATCTTGTTTTTAATGTTATAAATTCTAATGCACAATATATATATCTTACTATGCAGGG
>Ga0123340_1005286_pt1 | contig 12267 bp, 12 predicted proteins | sample SirMexnodulemix_FD_89961 | JGI IMG/M metagenome (GOLD analysis project Ga0123340, IMG submission 89961) | Root nodule microbial communities of legume samples collected from Mexico - Siratro Mexico nodule mix | ecosystem: Host-associated > Plants > Roots > Nodule | place: Mexico: Nepantla... | reverse complement strand
ATGTGTTTTTGTTTAGAGGTTGTGTGGTTTTTTTTTTTTTTTTTTTTTTTCTTTTTTTACTTTTTGTTTCCTTTCTTGTTTTTCCTTTTTAGTGTTTTTTCTCTATAATTTTAAATGTGGTTTTATTTCCTTCGCCCCTTTTTTTTATTAATGGTTTTTTTTTTTTTTGTTTTCTTGGGGGTTGTGCCCCGGGTTTTTTTTTTTTTTTTTCTTTTTTTACTTTTAGAAACCAAGCATGTTTTTCCTTTTTAGTGTATTTTCTCTATAATTTTAAATGTGGTTTTATTTCCTTCACCCCATTATTACAAACCGCATCCCCATACAAATATATATAAAAAAAAAGATACAAATACCTTCCTCACTACACCGTGCCACCATCTTTTTGCTGATGTTATCGTAGTAGTTGAACCTCTGTTCTCTATTGCACCTTGAGAAGAAGAAGAGAGCTCGTTTGGAAATAGTATCGTTCTAGAAAACTTGTTTTGGAAGTTATTATATACATTCTAAAAAGTTTATTCTGAATATTTGAAAATATCATATATGTGTTGGAAAGTTTGATTTAGAAAACCCGATCTTGTATTTTATATGTTTCTAAAAGCATGTTTCAAAACTTCCATTATAAAAGTCTATTTCAGAAATTCTATTTTAAAAATTTTGCTTCGAAAATCATGTTATAAAAATTCAAGAAAACCTTTTGGAAGATTTGTGAAACAAATAATCTAAAAATCATTTTTATAATTGAACTGAAAAGTTACACAGGAGGGGTTTGGATGTAGAGTTTTAAATGAACACGATTTCCTTTCAAATATTGATTGGTGGAAGATGATATGTAACCTTAAAATTGAAGGTCCAAATGTGTGTCGAGGGTACTGTTAGAAAAGCTACCAACTAGATTGAATTTGGAGAGAAGAGGAGTCTTAATTGTGAGTAACTTATGCTCGTTGTGTAAGAAGGTAATAGCCCAACATGTCCTCTTTAATTGTGAAGTAGCACAAAATATATGGTAAAATTGTGATAGATGGATATGAATCTTATTTATGAGGAAAAATAAGATTGTTTAACCACTTTCAACAATTTTATCTAGTATGCTTTAATAAGAAGTAAATACAATTTGAAAAGGAATGTAGGTGGCTATAATATGGAAGATATAGAAGCATAGGAATAGAGTATGCTTAATAATGGGGTAGTGGACGATGAGAAAATATTATTATTAGTCTAGCATCCTAGACTAAGTTTAGATGTCATAGTGTGAACTACTACTTTTCGGATTGGTATTTATGTCTTGCTCTTGAAGGTGCAGGGAAAGGAAAACACATGTTATTAAGATTCAAGAAAATTCAAACTATAATATTAGCGGAAAGTAGATTTTGTACAGAATATAATCTCTTTTGTTAGCCGTATGCTCTCTCATCATAAGCAGCTAATAATACAATTTGTGTCTATTGTTGAGTATTATTATCCATAATACAATTTGAGTCTATTATTGAGTATTTTTCAGTATGTTAGAGATAGCTCTCCATAGGAAATTGTACTAATGTGACATTTTAATTAATTGTTATAAGAGTGATTAAGGCATGTTGGTTGAGTTTGTAATTTATTGAAAGATAATTTTTATAAATATAATGTTACTAAATGGAGTGGAGAGTTACAAAATAAATGTATGTATTAACAAATAACCAAAACATCCCTTACCAGAGGAATAAGTGTGAGTGTAAGTTAAGAATAATTAATATTAGAAACACCAACATAAAGGAATAGGTGTAAGTTAAGAGTAATTAATATTAGAAAACTGGCCTCTCCTCTTGACATTGACATTGACAAAATCATCTTATATATTATGTGTTTGTCAAATTCCAATTTACTAACCAATGAGCAAACTTAATATAAGTGCCTAAAAATCTTGGTTGGTGTGGTATATTACAAGAAGTTCGTGATATTGGGTGGAATGGGTAAAATTGAACTAGTAGAGAAAATTGTAATTGTTCCTGAGCAATCTACACCCCGCAAGAGAATGTTCTTGTCAAATATTGACCTGTCTCTTGTTGTTTACCAAGACTCTGTCTCCTTTTTTGACCCTCCAAGCACCCAAATGAGTTTCAGTGAGGTTTGTAACAAATTATACCGTGCACTTAGTAAAATGCTTATGCAATATGACTTTATGGCTGGTAGACTAGTTCCAAGTTTGGAAGATACTCAGAGATTTGAAATTGACTGCAATGGTGCTGGCATTGTGGTTGCATCTGCAAGAACTGACAGAAAATTGAGTGAATTTGGAGTGATTTCTGCACCTAATCCAGAGTTGAAGGAATTAGTTGTTTTCTTGCATGAAGGGTGTGGCCAAGAAACTGACCTGAAAGAAAAACCCCTTGCATCCTTACAGGTTAATGTTCCTTTTAGTTCTTTAAAACTCATGTTTTCAAGATTGAATGTTTTTGACCCTTATCTGAATTTTTTGTTTGTTTTGATTCTCTTAATTATTTTTATCCGTTTGTACTCTTAATTTCTGCGTATTTTAGTCCCTAACGTGAATATTCATTTTGAAGATTCAAAAGATTAAAATAACAAAAACAAAAAACACGATTAGTGTGTTGATTGTGGACTAAAATCATGAAGAAATACTTAAGCATATGTCAAAATATAATAGAATAACATATAATTAGATATTATAAATAGCAATTATTTTTTTTTGTTTTTTATTTTGTATTTTTTTGTTGTTTTTTAATTTTTGTTTTATTTTGTTTTTTTATGTTTTTAATCTATAATATCTAATTATAATTTTTTAATAAAATAGAACAAGCACAAATAGACTAGAAACTTGATTAAGTAATTTGATTTGAATGGTTGTGTGTTACTACAACTTTAATGCCAGCTTAATTTTCAAGTTATCTTGATCCAATTATGAGTTTCTTGTAAATCCTTCAATCAATTCATTTCTCCATCTTTATTCTTCAACACAAAAGTATATAGGACTAGTTTGTATGAAGAACCTATAGTGATTATATAAATTATTAGTATATTGAAGGAAGGAATATAGTTAAATTGTTATGATATTATGCCATGTTTTTATAAGGAGAATTTATTGAAATAAGTTAAACATAGCCTACTTATTATATACTGTTTTTTAAATAACCTCTTCTATATAACTACATAAATTTGTCACAAAAATAAATCTGCATAAATCGTAAATATGTTATTTTAATAATGACAAAGTTAATGTCCTTTCGGTTAAAACCCACACAACAGTCTACATTTTCATTTTTTGTTAAAATATGCGAAGAATAAGAAGTTTAAGTCAAGTATTACTTGTTGTTTATAACAGCTGACTCAATTTGGTTGTGGAAGTTTGGCACTTGCTTCTCACTACAATCATTGCACACTGGATGGTTTTGCAATAAGAGATTTTGAGATAAATTTGGGTGCATTAACACGTGGTGAGGACCTCGTCATAGTACCTTATGCAGATAGAACACTGTTGAGAGCTCGAAATCCTCCAATTGTTAGTCATCCACATTTTGAGTATTCAAAAGCTGCTGTGACACACAACTTGTTCACCCTTCGAGGAAAAAGTGATACCAATGTCATACAATCTGTGCCACAGAACCATATTCATGTTCTTTATTTGTCACCACAAAGCATTGCTTGCTTAAAAAAGAAAGCCCTGGAGGACATTACCTTAAAGAACATAACCACTTTTCAGGTTGTTGCTGCAAAAATATGGAAGGCAAGAAGCATTGCAACAAGGATGTCAGAGGAAAAGGTATCCACAATGTTGTTTCCAGTGGATGTGAGGAAAAGGGTTGTTCCTGAACTTCCAAATAACTTTGCAGGAAATGCATTGGTGCCTGGTTTTGCAAGAGCAACTGTGAGGGAGTTGAAGGAGCTAGAAGATGCCTATCACATAAGAAAAGTGCAAGAAGGGGTGGAAAGGTTGGATGATGAGTACATTAAGTCAGGGATAGATTGGTTAGAAGTGAACAAAGGTGCACCTTGTATGGAAGATAGTTTCTCCTTGGTGGCATGGTGGAGATTGGGGTTAGAGGAGCAACTTTTTGCATGGGGTAAACTAAAGTGTGCTACTCCAATAGAAGTTAAGCCTGGTTTGGTCATGCTATTGCCAGGGCCACAAGATCGAGGGGGCATTAACATATGCCTTGATTTACCGGAGGATCAAATGCAAGAGTTTAGTAGAATAATGCTAGAAATTTAAATCTTATTTCACATTTCTATGAATTATGTGTTGTTGTTAATAAAAAAAATTTATTATTTAGTACCCATTTTACTTTAATATAATTTAAGATTAACTAATTGTTACCCTATTTTTAGTTAAGGTTTTAGACCATAGCTAAAATGATTATGTCAGTTCAAACTTAGCAATCACATTCATTTGATTTCCTTTTTTTTATCAGAAAAAAAAATATACATATAAAACACATGAGGGGTGCTTCAATCCTTACACCTACATTTTTGCACTATTCGGTTACGACGATACAATTGAATCGAATACATAATACAAAAGCCAAAATCCTACCAATACATAAAAAGAAAGACTAATAGAACGCAGTTCTACTCTATCTCTCACTATTCTCAACCCAACTCCTTCCGTTCTTTTTCACAGTCACCTCTATTATCAAAACATTTAATTGGGATTACAACTTGCTCTTCATTACCTTCTTACAATTATATGCTATATTGTTTTGTGGTCCACATCTGACTTTCTGATCTTGATACACCAACAACATTCATTTTGTGTTGTGCTTGATTTACATAAGCCTGTAAATACTCCTGAATGCATACCCATTCAAGTTCCCTGTACTAAAAAATAATCATAATCTGGGCTTTCTATCGCCTGATACTGTTATCATATAACCGTTTTACCTATATTATGAAAACTGTAAACCGAAGACCAGCCACAACCAAACTCTTCAAACATCTCAATAATATATAACAATCTTATTCTACCTCAAAACAAAGATGCTTACCATCAAGTCTAAATTCTTAGATCTGACAGCTCCTTTCACTTCTATCCTATATTTATTTGCATTTTACCTTTATGCACAAAATAGGATTCGTACACCAATCTGAATAAGTAAAATTTGCCTTCTATATCTTGTTAGTGATCTCCAAGCCCAAGTTTTAACTTGTGATAAAGCAAAAACTTTCTCAATATCAGGCACTTGGTTTCTAAAAATAATATTGTTTCTATGTTTCCAAATACTCCAAACAATACCTACCCAAACCACCCTCCAAATATTATTCTCCCTTCTTCCTAAACCCACCAAATCAAAGCTAAAAAAATGCTCCTTAATTAGACTATGATTCACAAATTGTATACCTGCCCACTTATCACATAATTTCCAGATTCTAGCCACTACTACACAATTAAAAAATAAATGGTTATTAGTCTCAGCATGTATACCACAAAACACACACATTCCATTCTTCACCAAAATCCCTTTATTTTGAAGATTTTCATAGGTAGCTAACATATCTTGTAAAGCTCTCCAAACACAAATTTGTGCAGTAGGTAAAGCCCTAGTGTTCCATAGTTTCGTATACTCTTCCTGCCTTTCCCTAAGAATATCATTGTTAAGCTTTGCATAAGCTGAATTCACAATATAACACCTTGATTTATCATCTTTCCACACCATACATCTTGATTATCCCTGTGTATTACCAACCGAGCTACCTGAATATGAATATCCTCCAACATCGGTTTTTCCCACTCAAACCAAGTCCTTCTTCGGGATAGCTTCCACACCCATTCATTTCCAATCCACTCTCCAACATCTCCAATATTACCTCCTTTAGAATTGTAATACAGTCTCAAAAATCTAACTTTTAAAGGCATATCACCACACCACACATCTTCCTAAAACAAAATCCTCTTCCTATCTCCTACTTTCCATTTCCAACTATCGTCAAAACAAGTTCCTTTAATTGTATTTCTGCACACCTTTTTAAGATCTTTCCACCAAAGGGATTTGTTTGAATAATTATTGAAATCATTAAAATTTCTCCAAGACCCATACTTAGAAACTATTATATCCCTCCACAGACCTTTTTCCTCCGTCCCTAACCTCCATTTCCATTTTCCAAGTAGTGCCTTATTGACTTTAGAAAGGCTCTTAACCCCTAACCCTCCTAGTTCTTTGGGTTTGGACATAGCATCCCACTTAATCCATGCTAACCTTCTCCTATCATGTCCCCAACCCCACAAGAATTTTCTCTGAATTTTAATGACCTCATTCCTCACACATTGTGGCACTTTAAAAATATACATAAAAGAAAGAGGCATAGCAGACAGAACCGACTTAATCAAAGTCACTCTACCAGTCAAAGATATTGCTTTACCTCTCCACTTAGATAATTTCTTTCAAATCTTATCAATCATCCCATTCCAAAAAACCTTTCACCTATGATTACCACCAATTGGGATACCTAAATAAATAAAAGGTAGGGACATTTTGGTACAGTTCAGAATAATCGAAAATGTATCCATATTTGTAGGTTGTACCCCAATCCCACCTAGGCTGCTTTTATGAAGATTTACCTTTAAACCCGAAGCTAATTCAAAACATCTCAATACACTTTTAATAGTCAAAACATTTTTCAAACTAGCCTTGCAAATAAACATAGTGTCGTCAGCGTATTGCAACATACTAACTCTAATCTCATTTCTTTCAACTTTAATACCCTTAATCAACCCCTTTTGTTCCGCTTGTCTAACACCCCCAGTTAACCCCTCTACTACTATAAGAAATAAGAATGGAGCTAAAGGGTCTCCTTATCTTAAACCTTTCTCAGGTTTAAATTCTCCTGTGGGGCTCCCATTCACTAAAATCGAAATAGTTGACGACTTAAGACAGTTCTTAATCCAACTTATCCACCTTGAACATAATCCTAATTTCTCCATCATATAATCCAAATAATCCCAATGAACAGAATCATACGCTTTTTCAAAGTCAACTTTAAACACTATACAATCTTCCTTTTTCCTCTTTACTTCATCCAGGCATTCGTTTGCAATCACCACACTATCCATTAAACCTCTATTTTTCAAGAAAGCAAATTGTTTTGAATCAATAACCTTGTGTAACACCTCTTTCAATCTCATAGCAAGATCTTAGAAATAATCTTATAAATACTTCCCACTAACGAGATAGGCCTATACTCATCCAAACCCAAAGGATTCTCCTTTTCCAGAATAAGAGTGATGAAAGATACATTAGTGCATTTGATTTCCTTAAGAATCTCATTAACAACTTATGTTTGATCAAGTAACTTTGATGTATCTAGAATAATTATTTATAAAGATTACAAAATAATTTTGTGAAGGTTTTTAGACCGATTAACTTTACAAGAACATCTAATAAGAAGTGTGGTAGGGAGTCTCAGGTGGAAGTGTTGTAATGGGACTAAGAGTAGATTTTGGAAAAATTGGTGGTGGGGGATGGGACATTAGCGGATAAATTTCCTAGACTTTATGTGGTCTCAAATTTTAAAGAGAAGGTGATTAGTGATTTTGGTGTGTGGATAAGGAATGGTTCTTTGGAAGGGTTCATTTGGCAAATTCCGTGGAGAAGAGAATTGTTTGAATGGGAGAAAGGCTTGGAAAAACAGTTAGTGGAGATTGTTTTGTCTACCAAGTGAAATAGAAATATTTAGGTTTATGTTGTTGGCAAAGTGAGAATTAAAATGGCTACACTGTCCAGTCAAGTTATAGGGCCTTGAGGGAGGATCAAGTTGTTCCACACAGTGAGAGCTTTTGGGTGTTATGGGATATTAAGGAGCCAACACAACAAAGATTTTTGGATGGAAGACTGTTAGATAGGCTTCCATTCAGGGTCAATCTTGAGAGGAGAGGAATTGGGATGGTAAGTAATCTCAGTCCGTTATGTAATAAGGACGTAGAAACGATCCAACATTTATTAATAACTAGCGAGGTTGGACAATAATTGTGGGTTAAGTGTGATAATTGTGTAGGGATCACTGTAGTGAGAAGTAACAACATTTTATGTAGTTTTAATATACATAGTTTGAGTATCAAAGCGAATAAAGTTCGGAAAGGGATGTGGTTGGTGTTAGCAAAGGAAATCTAGACTCATAGAAATGGAAATAGCGGACAACTTGATGAGGTAGAGATGTTTGCATTGGCACAACTGCACGCATGTACATGGGCCAAATTCAGTGGATCTAGAGTGCAAGGATCTCTTTTGGAATGGTTTTCGAATCCACTGGATTTCTTAAGACAAGTTAAGTAGAGTGTTGGTTCTATCTTGAATTTGCAAGGGCTGTGTGGTAGGACCACAGATGGTCTTCCGGAAGTGGGTAGGGGCAAGATATAGGTTTGTTTGCTCTCTCTGCAGGACAATTTTTTCTAGCTGAAGTTTCAATAAGGGATACAGGATTCAGAGGAAGAGTATACAACAAGTATTGTTGGGTGCGGGTTCACTTTGTTTGGAATATTGTAAGGAGCACACATCTCTAGAACGGGGACTAGCAAGTGAATATAGAAATCACACAAAGAAAAATTCAAGACTCAATCTCATAGGAGTCGACTAATGTGCAAGGAGACGAATTGTGATCTACATTGGTAGATGGTCTCTAGGAATTGACAACAAGTGGAATCGTGGACCAGTGGTGGTTAAGTATGCTCATTTTGTTGTATTGATTGTTTTGCTAGGAAGTAGTATTATAGGAATAGTTTTGGGTTCTGTTGGTTTGTTTTTCTTGGGGTATTAGGATTTACTTGAATTGTAAGTGGGCTTGGGCATGTGTATGTATTTAATTCTCAGTGACCATTTGTAATAGGATTAGAACACTCCTTAAATGTTCTCATTAATTATAATTCTTCACTGTTAAAAAAAATGTCTACTTCCTTTCTTACTTAGACTATTATTGTTTGGAGAAGTTATTTACATGAACATTTAACTGAAAAGTGGAAAACACCCCACTGTTCAGATTCAACATACCTCTGTTTTCTCCCAAAAAACCTTTAAAATCGTTCAATAGCAATAATCACGTAAAACTTGTCCCCAAATATATTCAATGAAATTATACAAATTGGTTAGATGCAGTCCAAAAATCATGGATTTGGAACAAAATCGAAAACAAAAAAACCCTTAACAATAATAAAACTCTTACCTTTTGTTGTCGTTAGAGTTCATTGATTCTCTCCAATCGCTGAGGGAGTAATCGATTAGGGTTACGGTTTGGGAACGAAAGGTAATGAGGGAAGAACAAAAACGAGTTTATGAGTTTATGGGTTTGTGGGAGGGAAGAACAAAAACGAGTTTATGGGTTTATGGGAGGGAAGAACGAAAACGAAAGGTAATCTTTAAAGAACGAAAGGTTTATGGGAGGGAAGAGTGAAAGTGTTCGTGAAAAAATGAGTGTTTGTGGAAGAACGAAAGTGTTTGGAGGGAGACTGTGGAGGGAAAAACCTTTTCATTAAAGTGGTACCCTTTACAAAACTACGGTTGTAAATGTTATTTTTTTTAACTTAAAATGTGATGCTCATCAAAATGTCGACTTATACAGTATATTATGACATTTTTTTTGAAATATCATACTAAAAATGCCACCACATATATGTTTTTTTCTAGTGTGTATAAATAAGTATAAAATATATGAGAGTTGCGTATTCAACTAAAAAATTATAAAATTGTAAGTTGGACGAGAGTTTTTGTATTAATTCAAATGTAGTTATACTTTAATTAAACCACTTTATTTTTGTATTATTTCTTTTTTCTTCTTTTATTTTGTACTAATTATGAATTCTTTTAATTATTTTTTTGTGTGTGAATAGTCACTTCTATGATGATTTACACCATTTCCTTATTCCAATTTTGAGTAAACAAGAACAACAATTTCTACCCAACAATAAATAAATTCACTCAAAAGATATAACATTTCGATTCAATAACATTAATACCCGTAAATGATTCGTTTAATATACATGAGTTAATTAAAGGCACTCCAAGGGAATTTCGGGATATCGATTCCTATCAGTACAGTAATCATAGGTCATATACTTGTGTTTGATACGTTCATATTGACTCTGTCTTACAGGATCCAACTGCCAAAACTTCTGCTTATTCCACCAATACTTATTAGAAGAACAACTTGTTCCATTTGAGGTTAAAACTTGACAGCCACTAACATCAAAACCTTGGAAATTTGCTTTGAACGGTGCATAACTCCAATCAGTTTTGGTTTTGCCTCCATTTGTTGCCCAGCTTTCTGCATCCCACAACGTTGCTTTTATTTGCATTGCCTTTGATGGGTATCCCACTCCAATATTCGTCTTGTTCTTGTATACCCTAATGGCCACGTTATCCACGAAAAATCTGCCAATTTGTTTCAAAGTACATGAATAAAAAGAAGCCTATAAAAAATTTCTCAAATTCACCAACTCTGATTTTTTCTGAAAAATTAGTTCTATTTTTATCATGAAAATTATCAACTTTCATTTTTTGCTGGTTTTTGATAAGAATGTAGTGCATCTTACACAAGTTGATGTTGATTCCAAAGAATTCTATAACTGTGGAAATCTGCAGTAGGGTCAAACCAGATACGGAATCTTTGCTCTCTATTCCCTTGGCCATCTGCAAACACATTGGTTTGTAATCTATATGGCTTCCCTTCTCTATTGCCCAAGAATTCAAAATCCAACTCGTCATGCCTACTTCCTTCTGAACTTAACTGCCATGCATCAAATAGATTAAAAACTTTACGACACAATTCCATATAATTTACATTTCAAACAGATACGATCATCAGTATATGTTTAGTTACATTGTATATGTGGAATAGCTAGAGAAAAAAGGTCAAATTATTTTAAGAGGTGGGTTGTATGAGGTTGGACTACATTTAAATTTTACTTTTTTAACAGGATTATTGTTTATTAAAAGTTAGTTTTTTTTTACTAGAAAAGTGATTTAAACAACCTAATAATAAAAAATATCCTATTTATTAGGGCGAAAAATAAGTTATATTGATTAAATTCAGCTAGTTTCTTATATAAATATTATCCTTTTTTTCCCATTTTGTGAGAAGCAGTAATCAACAGAAATTTAATATTTTTTTTTTAATTTTTTTACCAATTAATAATTTTGTATAAAGACATTTCTTGTGGGATGATTAAGCGTGTTGATACTATATGGCTTATAAGTCTCCTTCGAAGAACTTTCAGCAGAAAAAAAAGGGTTTTTTCTGTAAACTAAAGTTAAATTATGCAGAAATTAAAAAAAATGAGAGAGCATCTTAAAAATATTTATTTCATCCTTTTTGTAAATTCTTTCGACTTTGTCCAAGCATCTTTACCGGACTTGTTTGGACAAGATTTTCGTTATGAGTAAAAAAAACATAAAATATGTTTTTTACAAGTTAAAATATGAGTTTCTACATAAATTCTTTATAAAAAAATATAAAAATTAAAATTAACTACCTCATAACTTAAGATTAACTTATGTACAATTTAAAAAGAAAGAATTTAAAAGATTATATAAGTGAATTTCTATAAATTAATTTATGCATAAATTAATTTCAATTTATAAAATAATTAATTTCATTTAAAACTTTACTATTGTAGAAAAGAATTTATAAAATATCCCAATGACTTTGACCTTTGACACACGAATTATTAAATTTCTTGTAATGGAATCAACCTTGTACATGTATGAGATTATCCGTTAAGTACGATCAAAGTTAAAAGAACTCATATAGAATGCTGTGACAACTCCAAATAAGTTTCCTTTGAAAAACTTTCAGCAGAAAAACAAGAAAAAGTTTTTTTTTTTTTTCTGTAAACTAAAATTAAATTATACAGAAATTAAAAAAACAAGAATAACTCACATAAAATGCTGTGACAACTCCAGCAGAATTCCTGTTTGGTACTTTGATCCTCATGTGGAACAGTCCAGACCCATATGCCATCTTTGATCCGAATCCAGATCCTGTATATAGTAATAAATCCACATACAACATAGTTAAACACATTTTTATCCCCAAAATTTAACTAACTTTTTCTTCTCATTTAATCCATGCTTTTTAGTCTTTGATTTTTTTACTTTTGTGTTGTTGAGGGATGCCATTGCATAATCAACATCTATTTGCCACATCATCACATAATGGAACAAACTTAATTAGCATCAAATGTTACATGATAAGTTACTTAAATTCATTGACTCCATGGCTAATGCAATAATTAAGTCATATCTGTGAACAACATAACACCACTTTTATTATTATTATTATTATTATTAT
>Ga0123340_1005280_pt1 | contig 12272 bp, 8 predicted proteins | sample SirMexnodulemix_FD_89961 | JGI IMG/M metagenome (GOLD analysis project Ga0123340, IMG submission 89961) | Root nodule microbial communities of legume samples collected from Mexico - Siratro Mexico nodule mix | ecosystem: Host-associated > Plants > Roots > Nodule | place: Mexico: Nepantla... | reverse complement strand
GTTTTTAAACTATAAAATAATATGAACATCATTTAACTTTATTCTAAATAAACTGCAATCTTCTAAACTAAAATTACCTTGTCTCAAACTTTAAGTTACAAAATCAATCATAAAATTATGTTTATGATACAAAATTCGATTGGGTTCGTATTAAAAGCTTTCATTAAAAAAGAGACGAGTTCTTCCTGTATCCTAATAAAAAATTTTGATACCAGAATTACCCTTATATGAGAATCGGATGACATCCCATCCGGTTGTCATTTAAAAAAAAATTGACAACCGAATGACACCCCATCCGGTTGTTAATTTTTTTTCAAATGACAACTGGATGGGGTACCATCCGATTCTCATAGTCCAAGTCAAAAAATTAATCCGTTTTCAATTTGGACTATCATCCAGTTATTATTTTGATTTGGAAATAAGAACCGGATAACACCCCATCCTATTGTCATTTGAAAAAAAAATTAACAACCGGATGAGTAAGTCACCCGGTTTTTCAAATGACAACCGGATGACCTGCTCATCCGGTTGTTAACTTATTCTTAAATAACAATCGGATGAAAGTATCATCCGATTCTCATATAAGGACAATTGTGGTATTAATTTTTTTTTATTAAAGTGCAGGAAGAACGTGTTAGGGTACAGGAAGAACTCGTCTAAAAAAGAATAATGACGTTGCTCTAAGAAGAATAATTACATTTTGGAACTTCGAATTTCAAAGTTTTAAATCAAATTATTATAAATGTCGCATCTATCATTCAATTTAATCGACTTTCAAATTTTACCGCTGCAGCGCCTTCAACGAAAATAAAAATTGATTGCATGTACTGCTTAATTCACATCCCCTGATGATATATACATACTGTAAATTGAATTTATAGTCGCTCATACAGATTAGAAACACTAATTTGACTAAGAACTTGAACACTATTAACAATTCAAATACAAAAAAATGATTCCAAGTATCCACACAAGCTCGTAAAGATCGCTGAGTAAATAACACTTTCATGTACAGTAGTTAGTCTGAATCTAGCTCGGGAAGGTGTAGATAAAGCAACAATTGCCCTCCACCAGCCACTCCCAAGGCACCCCCCGAATTATCGGTAGCCACACATGCAACATTGCCATCTGATATCAAAACTTATATTTTTTAAAATTTGGAGAAAAAAAGAAAGATATAGCATGATAGAAAGAGTGAGGCCTCTCTATGATCGACATCAAAGAGAAACCAGTCAACATTTTGCTTATACACCACAGATACTGTCTCAAGTATGAAAACCTAAAGAACGACAGCACATTGTACATTAGTATAATTATTCTCATTATTAAAGCCAGCCAGCAACAGGGAGTGACGTAGTACAAGCAGAATAGAAACGCATCTGTATCCTTAAATACATCCCCAGTTAAACTTAGTTCATGTAGGCATTCTAACATTTTCAAATAAACATTACACAACCAATTTATTACCTCCAATAGTTTGCTGTTCAGTTACATTACTGTCAGCATGAGGCCAAATATTGATCAAAATATTTATCAAGGGACTCGGTTTCTTCCTTGCAATGAAAGATACTGAAAGTCTGTTGCCCTTTTCAAATTCAACCAAAGATGTAAAACACACTATTCAAAACTACCCCTTTCTAATTGATGAAGGTGAGGAATTTATTTGAATTTTGGGTTGGACTGGAAAGGGAAAATATGTATACACGTTTGGTAGGCATGCGGGATAAAATGTGATAGGAAACACAGTACATAGTATGTGTTTGAGGAAAAACTCAATGCAGGGAAAGAGTCAGCACACATCTTATTTTGCCTTGCTGAGGAAGTTCTTAGCTGAACCATCTCCAATCTGGTTCGAAAAAATTTGCTAATTCCCATGATTGGGCATAAAGGTATATATATTTCCCAACTCATACATTATATGCTGATGATGTAATGATTTTCCATAGGGATAAGAGATGGAACATGTTGCAGCTAGTGAGGTTATTCCAACTTTATTAAGGAATTGCCAGACAGGAAGTTAATAACTCCAAATCCAAGTTCTATGTGATGGGTTGGTCTGTTGTTTATAGAAAACGAAGGGCTATAGATGCAATTGGATTCTCTGACGGGTTACTTCTTTCACACATATTGGTGAATAAGGGAAAAACTGCCACAATTGCTTGGCAGCAGTTATGCTTGTCTATAAAGGAAGGGGGTTTGGGGGATAAATCTTTGTCTAAACTGAATCAAGCTGCAATACTTAAGCTAAGTTGAGCTTTACTCAAATCTGATCCTGAAAGGACCAGGATTCTTGAAGTAAAGTTATGCAAGGCAACAAATTTTGTAGCGCTTACATACAGTCATCGTGATGGTCTTGAATTAAGTCATATAGGTTTGATTCTAGACAACTATGCTTGGTAAATGGGAAGAAAAATCAATTTTTTGGTTAGACAACTTTGAAGTCCCCGCTCAAGTCTGATGAAAACTCAAGGCAACTGTGGGAAGTTTTATTACAGTTCTAGAATTTAAAAACAGAACGATCAATAAAACCGTCATACAAGCCCACCGGACCTATCCCCTCTAAATAGAAACAAGTCGTGAATAAACTAACGGCTTTAGAAAAAATAAATTGGTGTTTTTTAAATATAAAAAAACTCATCTTAGTAACGAGTTTTTTTAAAAAAAAGTGTTCTTAATAATAGTGAACAAAAAAAAAAAGCTTACATAACAAAATCAACCTTAACAAATCAGTAGTGCTTCTGTAGTTGTCATGTAACTGCTAAATGATCAAAGCAAACATTTGAAAGAGGAACAGTTGAACATACCTTGGAAATGGTGCAGAGTATCAAACTTGGATCCTTTAGACAACTCCCACATATACACCACTCCTTCACTTGTTCCGATGATTCCATAACCACAGGAAACACCAATACCGCAAGTCCTGCATAGAATTGATACATTGGAAGCTGTAAATTAAATGATAAATCTGAATTATAGAATAAGCAATAACATGGCAGCTAAGAGTATTATACTGAGATATCATCAGCCGTTCTTTAGATGCAATTCCTATATCCATCTCACTAAAAATTATTTATAACAAATGGTTGCTTACAATCTTCATAATTAATCCGAGATTTGAATGGAAGTGTTTAAAATAGTAAAAATCTTCAACGGAATAAGAACAAGACAAACTATTCAAATTCAGAAAAAACTTTATAGCACCTTAGATCCAAGGGACTTCCAAAATTTATGCTATTTTTCATTATAAGTGCAAGCCTCCAACTTCTAGCTGTATGTATATCAAAACTACTTGAAGTTGAAATAGGATTGTGGCAACAATCCTGATCAGAGTAAGTCGAGACAAAAAGCCACATAGCAACATCTTCCTCTGATGGTGAAAACAAAGAGGTCTCTCTTTGCTGTGAGTACCACGAATTGGTTGCTTTTAAAAGTTTATCAGCCTGCTCCTCCATGGTAGCATAGCCGAAACCTGAGCCTTTTGTTTGCCACTGGAACAAGCTTATTGGAAAGAATTCATTTATTGGACTTTTTATAGCAGAGAATCTTGCAACACAGTTACACTTTGCAATATCCCTGGAAAAAACGTTGAAAATAGTGGATGAGATATTATCATATTACTATAACTGTAAGCCCAGATTAAATGATACTTCAACTTTTCCAAAGTGATTATTTCTCCCTTCTCTCCCATGTCTTAAAACTGCTGGGTTAGGTCATAGGTCATTTCAATATTAATAGGAATAGAATACGAAATAATGGATAAAAAAATGGCAGATTAGTCAGGAGTAACATTTTCTAAATTATGAAGCAGATAAAACTAAGATTGGAAACCTGATCTTGAAGATTTGCATACAGAAGAAGGGGTAAATACGGAAAGTAGACAGACACAAAATTCATGTTCTGAACAACTTGTGACTCAAAAAAGTGCAATGCCCTAAATGTTACTGACTACATAATAGACAAAAAGTGAAAGTGAATTCATATAGAAAATATGATAAATTGATAACACATCTCCTAAAAATGCAAAAGCCCACATGAGTAACCCCTAAATTCATTCCTGAACAACTTGGCGTAGACCTATTAGGCCTAGAGAATGTTTAAATGTCAAGATGGTCCCAAAAAAACACAACAGTCCTTGAGAAGGACTGGTGTATTAGGTGCTTCAGAACTAATATGAGCAAAATCAGAGGTTAAAAGCACATAGAGTGATGCGAACACAACGGGAAACACTTTCAAGTTGAATGAGATATCATACCATAAACTAAATTCCCCATAGCTATTATGACCAACAACCAAATGAGTAGACTTCGGAACCTTCTTTAGCTCCACAATGCCAGGGGATGCAGAGCCATCATCAGCTGGAATAATGAAGTGCTCTGTTTTTTCACTGCCAAAATATGAAAGAAAGACTGAACAACAAGCTAAGTTGTATGCACAATTGATAACTAAATGTTATATATTTAATTAAGCTAGCTATAAAATATCAACTATTTTAATAGGTATTGTCAATACAGACGTTATTTGTCAACAAGAATAAATTCTATAATTTCAAGTTTATAACTCATCAATAATTGTGGCATTTGCTCTTCTAGAAAAGTGGTCGGTAAAACTAACGGCAGGTCTTAGATTCTGAGCAAATTAGCTTTAATAAAAGCTTGGAAGCTTTTAAACCAAGACAAATCTGTCATAACATCTCAAAAACACAGTTTCCCAAATATTCTCATGCAATCTTAGAGGAAAAACAAAGGGAATTCATATCCATGCTGCCAGCTAAAAAAGAAAAAATACAATAACTCAGCAAGTTAATTAAAATAAATTAAACCTTTAAATATTCATACTCTGAATGGGACATAAATAGCTCTAGGGAATGCAAAGAGTAAGAAGAGTCACTAAAATCACCTCCATTTTGAATTCATGACCCACACTTGCAGTTTACCACTCTCTCCAACCGAAACAAGTCGGTTAGGTTCACAAACCAATATACAATGCACATTGTCAGCCGTTTCCAATGTTGTTACAACTGATACATAACCATGTTCTACTTGGACAATCTTCAAAGCATTCTTCCCATAGAAAACTGATGTACATGTTGAGCAAGAGCAATCAATTTTTCCTTCCCTGGGATGAAACGCTATTTAGTTATTCTCCTTAAACGGATATTACATATCAATTAAAGCATGCAGACACAGTTAACCTGCAATTCGGGGTCTTTATGCTGCCTATTAAGACAATATACTGTCCACCAGGAGTCAACTGCACCCCAGATCTTTCCACCGTAGTCTAGCATAAAATGATAGATTTCGTCACTTACTATGTAGTAGTGTATAACTACGTTACATTCTGTCATGACAGCTGTACTTGAAACAGATTTTGACAGTGACCATTATCTACCCAAACAGTTGGAATAAAAAAAGGAAGAAGGGGTTGAGAACGAACCAAGCAAAAAATAACTTACTTCTTTTATGAAGTTATGTTTTTGATCGGGTAACAGTATTGAGCTGTGAGCCATGACAGAAGGGCATCCTAGAGTTGGTTCAGTAATGGCTACCTTGTAAGTAAACAAGGTCCTGTACCGATCTGTCAGATGGCCACATAAGACACAAACATGGACTTCATCCTCTCTTGTGCTTAAAATTAAAGATGAAACAGGCATTGGGTGCAAGTAACATCCCACAAACTTAACACTGCTTCCCAGATTACTCTTGAGTTCCTGGTTTTGCAGGGGCATTGGTTCTGAAATTAATTGAGCCTCTTTGGTACCAAAACACTTATTTTCTTCAGCAAACAGGGTTGGATTCTGAGATGGTTCTAGGCTTTGTTCCACTAGGTTGCTATGTCCAATCAGAACATCCCTACAAGTTTGAGGTGTTTGAACACACAAACCTGCAGCACCATCTGGTTCACATGGTTTATCATTTGAATTGCTTATTAGAATAATTTCTGAGGAATGTATAGTGTCTTTGGTAGTATACATTTGAGTAGTTACAAGTTTAACCTTGTCCCCAGAGAATGCATTGCTAACACCTGCATCGTGTTATAAAATTTGTAAGAAATGGTAATGAATGAATCAAACTGAACAATTCAAGTAAGCAACAGTCTCAATTCAATTAAGCTTAATTCTTCACTTGAGTCCTGGCCTAAGAAAAAGCTAATATTTTGCTGTAATCATGACCAGTGTGTGATTGAGTTGATAATAGCTCAAAATCAGTGCACCGTGGGGTACGGATACCATTATCAATACAGGGATTAGGGTACAAGATTCCTAAATGTAGGGGATACAAAAAATTTCTAAATCCAAGGTGTGCCTGGAGCATATATCATATAAAATAAAAATATATATTAAAATTAAATATAAATACAATTTTCCTAGTGTTCACGCAGTGAGCAAAAAAGATTTAAACGCACAAGTTCTGACGAGAGTGAAACAGCAATTTGTTTCATTTACTAACAAACTGTTCTGCATGGACCAATTTATGTTTGGTCAAAATTGAGTATTGGGTGGCCATGTGTACCCATTAAGTAGAGGAACCAATTTTTGCATTCAGTATGGTTACAACTACTTAGGAGGATAGTGCATCATAGCTTGACATAAATCTCAGTTCAAAATAGATTGAAGAATTATATTGCAATATGCCATATTTATAATTTGTTTTGTGAATGTCAAATATCATAAACACATTACCTCCAGTATAATCCTGAGCAGTTGGGAAGTCCTTTTGTGCAGAACTGAGACTAACATGTGCTGGATTTTCTTTCACACCTGAGTATTCACCATCTCTTTCAGAATTTACCAGATCCTTAGGAGACATGTCATCTAGAACAGATTCAGGAATGCATACATCAAAATTCTGAGGGCTATCTTCAAAGTCCATTTCTGAAGCATGACTTGTGGATGTTATGTTTGGCATCTCATGAGCCAGAAGCTTTTGGGAACACATTTCTATATTGAAAGTAGATCTACCGGCTTCTGCAAGATCAGAAGATAACTTTTCCTGATTGGTTTTATAATCATCACATTGACTATATTCAAAACTGTCAGGAACAATACACTTCATATGTTCAGAATTAGGAGTGTTTGGATGTGGGTCTGCATGCCCATGTATCGTCTCTCCTTGTTCCCCATGTGCAGCCTCTATCATTATTACATCTGCCATATAAACATTTTCTAATAATGCATAAGAATACATAAATACACTAACATGAAAATAAAAAGGTAAATTGAAATAACAACATACTATATCAAATATTTTGACACACAGACAGTAATAACAAATGCTCAGAAACCATGGTCTAGATAAGGTAATATTTACCAGATGAGGCTACATCCAAACTACATCCAACTTTATTATGTTCGTCCTGGGAATTCACCTGAGAAGGTGGCATATCTGCAGGACTAATGATAAGCTCCTTATCTGTTGAAACGGACCTTAGTAGAGGAACTGCTTGAGGAAGCAGAAGTGACATCATTGAGTTTGCTACATCAAGGCCAGCTGAACCAAAGTCACCTTTTTCAGAGCATGGATTTGAATTAGATTTGACCACTTTTTCATGCTCTGCATTTGACAATTCTCCAGAGGTGATCTCACAAGCTGTCTCAACGTAAGCATTTTTATCCAGTTCACTTGGGGCAGAATCAGGAGTATTTTCTGCAGTGTATTAGAGTAAGTGATCCAGTTCAACAGGAAAATAGAGAAGATAAAAAGAGAAATATGAGAGAAAGTTGATACTAAAGGAGAGAGTTTTGTAGAATGAAGAAATATTAATATTAATAAATAGAAAAAAGCTTAAACATACTGATAAAAAGATTCCAAGAGTTTTTTACAAGATGTGTTCTAGTTGAGAACTACATTAGTAAAGCCAAAGACCAACCGTGAATCCATAAATATTGTATTAACATTAATGGAATCAATAAATGTCATACATTTGACAATGTCACAAGGCATTTCACACTTTCATTCTGTAAAGAACACTCAATAATGCTAAAGTTTTAAGGAGTATCACCCAATCTTGATAATCCAAATTGAAAAGGCCCAAAATTAGATATAAACCCCAAACATTATAGAAAAAGTCAAATAACTGAGTATGTATCTTAGCAAAGAAGTCTTCCAACCCATCAACTGAAATGAGCATGGGGATGCAAGATTGCAGGTGTTGAAAATCATTAAAAGTGAAAAGTAATAGTTTTTATAGTACAAACAAAACACAAGTACCTTGCACAAAATCTAGGGTATCAGGAGCACAAAGATCAATGCCAATACAACCTACAGACTCTTTAGAATGTGACTGCATTAGTTTATTGTCTTCTGATGTCACCAACGTATTAGACATCTTCAACTCCACATCATGCGACCTATGAAGCTGCAAGAAGTTGAGATATTTTCTTCTATAACAAAATAGACCATTAAATTTGATTTATACCCAATTTCTGTGAAATTTTTAACTGAATCTAAAATATCTCAAGCAGGAGAAAAAAATAAATCACTCGTAAGAATATATTACTTAATATATTTTTGAGTTTAAGGAAACAACATGTTTTTCAAGATAACCATTCAAGAGATTGCATTTTGTGAAGCAATAAAATGAATATTGTTGACTAGAGTATAACAAGTTTAAAGGTATGCTTACAGGTTCTTCTGTGGACAAGTTTTCAGTTAGTTCTTTAGCCCTACAACTTTGAGAAAAGAGAAAACCAGCAGATCCTTTAGAAGGCACAGCTCCCACTTCTTTATTATCAGATATTTCAAGAGGATTCAGCAGAAACTCACTTTGGGATGAAATGCAGTTTTTGCTTTTACAAACAGAAGATGCCCTTTGCAATGGAGCTGGCACACCTGTCTGATTGTGGACTACATGTACTTCTGAACCATAATGGGCTGTAGAACACCCCTGACCACGACTCTTCTCATTCTTTACATTTGAGGGTCCACATATGAATTCTGGAGATTGAGGTCTAGCTCGTACATTTAATTTTTTGTTTTTAAGTTCACATCTGCTTCTCTTCCCTGTAACATGTGGTTTTCCAAGGTAACTTAGTAAATCAGGATATGTGCCTACATTTGGGCGGCAATCATCATGATCTGTTCTAGCAACCCCCTCACAGATGTTTGGGGATACCAAGCTCCGTTCAGCTATTCCATTTACATTTGCTACCAGTTCACGGAGCAACCTCTGGATAGACTGATTTTTGAACCCAAAAAACTGCATGTGATTAAAATAGAATAAAATACATTAAGCACAACAGACAACTATATTAAAAATAATATAGTGTAAACAAAAGATTTGTAATTGTGAAATAACAAAAAGGAACTAAAAGAAGGAAAGGAGAATGAGATTGATCAACCCAGACTGGTTGCAAATCCTGGACACAAATTCCATACTTTATAAGAATAAAGTATATTTAAGAGAAAAAGGAAGGGTTTCAAGTAGAGAAGAATAATATGTCCTCACAAACAAAAGAAAGGAAACAGCAAAAATAAGCAAGGTCGTTATTATGATAAAGCTTTCCAATTCTACTACATATATCCCAGAACTAGAAGACTTGTTAAAGAAACCATGAACAGAACCAAAGAGAAGTTAGAAAACTATCACCTAGAAATGTTTTGAAGCACAAATTACAAAGTTTGAAGACATTACCAATATAAAGACATAATTTCGACATAAGATAAGGGGTCGTTCTTGCATAATTGGACATCGGATTAACTTTTGATGGGAATTGGAGTAAGCTGGTTAAATTGGTCATCCAAGTTGTTTTTTTGGTTATTGATTCTATTTGTTTGGTACAGTGGGAACCTCATTCAGTTTGATGATCAATATATGCCATATAGGAGGATTAACAATAAGGTTTATAATGAGGTTAGTTTAATTGGTAATTTATCTCATTATACTATAAAGCATTTTTAACATTAATATCAAACCTAGTGCTGGCCCAAAAATCATTCCTGTTTTGTGAAAGGACCTTTCTTAGGATGTTTTTCTATTTTCCTTGGAATCTATTCATCCATCTGCCGAAATCATGGGTAAAGTTGACGCAGTTGATTTTGCTTTTGATAGAGGCTGACAGAGTTTGTGGTTGGAGGACGATTCTATGTTGGTTGTTCAAGCATTTTAGAATGATCAGATTATTCTGTACAAATGTCACGTCACAATATTGACATCAAAACCTAACCAAACAGAGATTGTTATGCATCAAGTGTACAAGTATTCAAGCAAATCCACCTCCTTCTGCATCCTATAGTCACTTGGCACAGATCAAAGGCTGTTATTTCCACAAAAACATAGGACACAAAGGGGATAAGAATAACCAAAGCAGAACTTCGCGGTAGTCAGAAACCAATTTTAATTACAGTTGTCTATGGCAATCATTTCCATCCAAAGTCAAGTGAAGAAATGTTATTCATCCAAATTCCTAAATTCCATACGTGGCCTTTGGATCCTAAATTCCATCACCCTTAACATCTTTTGCCCCACAGGTTGCTGTGTTTGATGCCTCTAGAAGGCCAAGGAGAAGAACACTGTTATGATGGAATCACAATTCACAGAAGTATTTGCTACTATGAGGCATGGTGGAAGTCTCTAATACCATATCAATGACCAGTTTTCTAATAGTTTAAGCTGTAAGGTGGTGATTTATAAATGGTTTTATCTCTTAACAGAAGTTTACTTGTTAAGACAAATGTAAAGCTTGCCTCTTTAAAACGAAATTCATCATTTAGAGAACTGTCCCAGTTTGGTCTTCATTGCATGCATAGTACCTATGATTGGTTAGATAGCATAAATGATCGACAGAGAATGCAGGGGAAAACAACATGCTACTGGTTACTCACTAACGTTTTTTATGAGAAAATTTATCATAGTCCGCAAAACATAGTTTTATATTTAACATTTAAATCCTGAAGTTAATATTCTTGTCTCTTCTTGACCTAGCTGTTTCTTACTTTCTTTTAGAAATCAACAATGATATCATTGTTGATGAAGAATCTATTTCGTCCATGATTGACTAGGGCATGATATACGAAACAGAAAGCATAGTATGGATAAAATAACATTATAGTGAATAAAAAAAAAGACGGTAACATACAATTCTACAAAAAGGGAAATTTCCGGAAAAACGAGAAAAATCTGAAATTTGACAAAATGATTCCATCAACATCACAGTTTACCTCCAAGCCATCCATCTTAGATGAAAGTCTCTTCCCATGCCAAATCTTGTTGCGGGGCCAAATTTTCTTCTGAAATTCCACCCACGGTTGGTCAGGAGTTTTCCCAGAAGATGAACTCCCATCATCAGAAGAAATCTGCATTTAAAATACACAACTGAATCTGTTAATAAAACCCAAAGCAACATCTGAACCTTTACCGTATTAAATCAAAATTTAAAACATAAATAAAGTACATTGAAGCCCAAATACGAACCAAAAATCTAGGGCCATTGACACCTTCACAAATTTCCATCTTATAAGTGGTCCCATTATAAGCTCTAACAGCCTGATAACCAACAGGATACGGATACCGATCTTTTCCCTGCAATGTAGTCAATGTGTTACATCAGCCAGCAGAGAAAAACAAACAAAACAAAATGTTACTCCCACACAAATCCTGATTCCCCATGCAATGATATTTGATATTTCAGAACAAAAAAATCCAATAATTGTTAAACGCTCAACTAAATTGAAAAAGGAGCATAAAAAAAATCTTATTTCTCACAGTTGTCAAAATTTAAGAGTAATGTATAAAATTGGTGGAAGATAGTTATTATGGGAGAAAAGAAGAAAAAAATGATGGAAAGTAAAGAAATGGAAGAATGCGAATGGATTGTATGAAATTGGAGGGAATGCAATCAAACCCGAGAGGTGGTCCAGTACTTCTTGTCCCAGGCTCCTTTGTAGAGTGAACCGATGGATATTATTTCGAGGCCATCGCCATTGTCCTCCGCTTCTGCTTGTGCTGCTTTCTCAGCGCTTCGCGTCTTCGCCATTCAGTGAGAAGCTGTCAACGTCTGAGAAAGACGGAGTGTGAGAAGAATATCTATATATGGCGGGAAAGCCCTTTGGCTTTCACCAATTTCACCAACGTTTCCCTCCATTCTTTTCTATTTTAATTTATTTATGGACTTATTTAACCGATTAGAGCTAACCACTTAATATCATGTAAAATGAATAATTTAATATAAAACAAGTCATGAATTATATGTTAAATTAGATTAATTAAGTTAAATCAGATAAACTTTAACTATGTGACTTTAAATTTTAAAATCAATAATTATAGTGTAATAATAT
>Ga0123340_1005278_pt1 | contig 12274 bp, 7 predicted proteins | sample SirMexnodulemix_FD_89961 | JGI IMG/M metagenome (GOLD analysis project Ga0123340, IMG submission 89961) | Root nodule microbial communities of legume samples collected from Mexico - Siratro Mexico nodule mix | ecosystem: Host-associated > Plants > Roots > Nodule | place: Mexico: Nepantla... | reverse complement strand
TATATATATATATATATATATATATATATATATATATATATATATATAAACAAATGAATGATAAAATCATGAATTTTATTGTATCAAGAAATATCTCACCTCTAGATGACACGCATTTGCAAAGAAACCGGCAGTGACAGCTTTTCTCACTAACTGTAAAAGTATGTGTAACAATATAATTAAATAATCTCTTCTGGATCGTTTATGTGCCTATGAAAAGTTGTTTTAAGCTTATTTCAACTACTCTCCATGACAGCTTATGAAAACACCTTACGGCTTCTTAGAAAACAGTTTACCCTTATTTTTCTCTCAATTATTAAAACAACTTATACATAAGCAATTGTTTAACAAGACCTTGATGTAATAGGGTGGAAAAACCAAAGAATGAAACAGGATCAATAAAATAATGATTAAACTAAGGCAGAGATTTCAATAAATTTGACTATTTGAGCACCCACCGGACAAAATCCGGAGAATATTGAAGCCAGTTTTTTTTTTTTTTTTCTTTTTAAATAATCAAAACCATAAGTAAAAGAAGAAAAAAACCAACCTCCATATCACTCTCACAAGATTTTAAGACTAATCCTATCCTCTTTGCAATTCTTTTGAGTTGCTCTCTAACTTCAAGAACCTTTCTCTGTGCAATTTAAGCAGTCATGTCAACATCAATATTGAAAAGGAGTGGATGGACTCTATTGAAATGCCTATATTGTGAAAAATTGCTAAATACACACCATGGCATGATAGTTTACATAGTTCTTGTGACACCACTGCGAAGATTTACCAGATTGATGAAACCCCTTGTATACATTAAGGAAGGTTACATGGTCACCCTGTAATCGTACCAATTATCAAAAGAGATAAAGTATATGAATAAAAGATATAGGTATCCATCGTACTGTTACAGGAAAACAATCATATTACACAGTGAATGAAGAGTTTAATGAAGAATCATAGGAAGTTTAGCACGTAATAATAATGTAGAGGAAATTATGGTTATAATTAGCAAAAGTGGGGAAAACTTATGTTAAATTACCTCGGCAGCAGCAAATCTCAATTTTGCTTCATCCGATTCCTTTTGTATCCCTCTCCCTGAGATCCAGATTGACTGCATACATAGATATTTTACTCTATATATTAATGTTTAACTATACTTTTGAGATGATATACTAATAGATTTTATTTTAATATTTCCCAATTTCAGCAAAAAATGTGATTTTAACACAATTTTATTAAATTTGTTTAGAAAACAATAGCAATGACTAGAGCAAAAAGATTTACTTGGACGGAAAGAACAGCAGCAATGGTGATTATCTCCTCTGAACACCCGAGTTGACTGGAAGCTATTATCATTTTTGAGACCATCGGATCCTAGCAAGGATTACATTCCATTAAGCACACCTCAGTGAAATTGTACGAAATATAGATAGGTTCTGAACTTATTCTACTCTTAACCCAGCTACCCCCACCCCCAAGATAATATTTATGAACATGATAGCATAAGGTTATCCAATCTTGTCAGCTCAAACAATAGATTAAAATATAGGATATGATTACCTTATTGTATCCTATTTTTTTTTTTATATCCTGATCACCAAACAACTCTAAGTGTCCAGTGTACATAAACTAACCCTGGGACCATGGTGATAAAACGAGTTTTATAATTCTATAAATAGAGATGAAGCATTTAACAAATTAATCAAACATGATTTTTTCGTAAGAGAAATTTACAAGTGGAATCTCAGCAACTTGAAATCCAGTTGGTGAAGTCAGCTTAGCATCATCATCCAATACACCAAGTGAGTAGAGAACTTCTAGTGCTCGGATCATTGCTTCAGCAGATGGAGATGCTGGCCAGTCAAAGCCCAAGATATTATCAATCCCCAAGGCCTTTAACTGGAAATCATCAGAAAAAGTATTAAGTAATTAATTTTAGAATCAATCATTAACTTCATCTAGAAAACACACTATTCCAAGAAGCATTATTCTGGTAGCAACTTTCCAATAGTAATATCAGAAAAGGAAGTAATACCATGCTTTTCTTGTGGATAAAAAGGAGAAATTTTATTAGAGAAATGCGATGCACAACCAAAGGGCAGAGGCTAAAAATGCATAGAAGTAATTCAATCTCTTCCATATTCAAAGAGGAATCCCCCTTAAAATTAGCCATTGGCTCATCCCAAAAATATGTAGGGGAGATGTGATATGCAAGTTTGTGGTACTAAAACAAGGAATTATGTACATGACCTCCTTCATCTGTATGTAGCTTTGGCATAGGATTGTTAACATGAAGTTAAAAATACCAGACAACAATAAAAAGTGTTGGTAAGTAAATACTAGGCAGATAAAAAATAAAGGTGCGCAAATTCTTTGCAAGAGTTGATAAAATAAATTGCCAAAAATGCTGAAGTTTCTAACGCAACTTCATCTTTCCCTCTCTTTGATTAATCTTGATTACTATTTTAATTAAAATACCAATATACGGAGCAGATATGCTTATGATAATTATTTATTAAATTCAAACAAATTGAAGATAAATCAAAATAGCAGTGATGCGACTAGTCACTAATCATCATTCTATGGATCAGAAAAATATCATCCCGATAAAAAAGTTCCCGTGCCTGGAAAAAACAAAAATAACACATAATGGTGGCATCACCATAACAAAATAAAACACGCTAAAAATACTTGTTTCTGTGAAATTAATTCATAACAACTACTAACCTGGATTACGCAGGAGACCATATTTGATCTCTGTATCTCTGGAATTCCCTCATCAGGCATCTGGTTAAGAAAATACTCTTCGGTATATAGCCTGGTTGCAGTCATGTGCACAGTGAATGGTTATCACAATTAACATCATTACAAAATACAAATTATACAATTTGATATGTTGGCATGGTAAACAGGACATAAAACACAATAGAATAAACCATAAAAAAATGCATCAATAAAACACAATGACCATTATTACACCATGAAATTGAAGAATACTAACTCCACCAATAGGATACTTAATACGTTATTAGACAAAGTGCGGTGTGTGTACAGAGACAGGAAGGGTATGGCACAGAGTGGACATGATAAGATGTCCTCCAAACAAAATAAAGGCAAAAATAATGTATTAAGGCCACTGGATCTCTTTGCATGTCAGAACTGAAAAGCCCAGTATAACAGCCATTAGCGGAGGGCCATAGAGAAACTGTAATCCGAGAAAATGTAGGGGAAAACATGGCACTTCAAAATCAATGCATTCTGCTTAAATCAAATCAGATAAACAAACTAAAAAAGTAAAACTGAAAAGTTTTCTGTTTTATGGAAATTGCAATGAAATTTGCCTTTTTTTTCTTAAACTTGTCAAATGAAGTAAAAGAGGAGCACAATTGTTCTCATCGGCATAATTAAATTCATAACAAAAATGTTTAAAAAGGTGAATATTGTAAAGCATGCTGTCATTACATAGATCAACAGATGTTTATAGATCAACAGGGTCACCTTCCATGAACTAATCATAAGAAAAAAATCCATGACACGAAACAAATTATTCTGTAGGTAAATAAATGATTTTGGTCCTTTGTAAGATAACCACATACAAGAGTCAATCTCTTATCTGAGAAGCGACAGGTGACTAGGATAATAAATCATATTTTATAAGTAAAGCATTTTTATTAAACAGCTGAAACAACACCTGTAACACTTTCCTGGTCGAACTCGCCCAGCCCTGCCAGCTCTTTGTCTAGCAGAAGCCCTAGATATAGGTGCCACAACCAGATTTTCAATATCGGAAATCTGTTACAAAGCGTGAAAGAGATTACACTCGAAGACATCCAAGAAATCTGAGTAAATGAGAAAAAAAGAGAGTTGAAGGGAAATGTCCTAAAAATAAAATTACTAGGATGCCAGCTAGAATCAACCAAAATTTAGTGGATAAAATTCTAATAAACTGAAATAATGAAGAAAATACATAATTAATGTTAATTTAAAATTCATAGAGTACCTTAACTAGGAAACTCCAACCCAATATATATTGAAAATTTTAAGGTTTTAAATCCTTCATGAACCAACAACAACTTGTACAACGTTAAATAAGACAATAAGTGACATAAAAATTGATTAAGCTTCTCTAACATTTTAAGAAAATACAAGGGTAGAAGTGGAAAATAAGGATAATGCCTCTGCAGTGGAACAATGTTTGCTAAAAACTGGAGAGCAAAAAAGAAACTTGAATAGAAGTAAAGATAGACCAAAAGTTACATTTAGAAACCAAACAGGAAATAATCATTACAGGGCTCATTACTACATCTCTTCAATAGAAACAACAAAATGAAAATACCGGATTGTAGAACCGCTGTTTTGAAAACCCACTGTCAACAACATAGACAATTCCCTGCATGATTAGAAAAATAAGAATTAATAAGGAGGACTCATCTCTAACCCATAGACATGGTCAAACATAGTAAATGGGAAGTTACCTCTAATGTGAGCGATGTTTCTGCTATATTAGTAGAAATTACTACTTTCCTCTTTCCACGAGGAGCTGGAGAAAATACTAACTCCTGAGAGAATGTAAAAGTAAAACAAATATTATCACATTAAAATTAAAATAAATATACAAAAAAATTACAATAAATCACACCTATGTATTTCTAACCTGGTCAGCACGTGGAAGTCCTGAATACAGAGGCAAAACAATCAATCCTGGAACAAAGGAAAATTCTATGCATTAGATATATCTCATTGAAGATGAAAATTATGAAATCATTTTCTTATTATGTATGAAAAAAAAATATACATACTCGTCGGTGATGATTAAAAAAAAGTGTTGTTTAGTAGTTAAAGACAACAAAAGTTAGAAGTCCAAAAATAGTAACTATTCAGAATGTGTACCTGAAGAGTGTTTTCCAGTAGTTTGAACTTCGTCAGTGAGTAGCTGAACAGCCGCATCAATATCATCTTGGCCAGTAAGGAATACTAGAATGTCTCCGGCAGGCTCCTAAGGAAAGATAAGTACTTGAGATGTGATTTGATTACACTAAATAGGGAGATATGATATCATATGATTTGATAGGAAAATATCTTACCAAATATTTTTCATTAAGTATACATTTTGTTCCTTATTATTGTATCTCTACTTCATCATAAATAAGAGTACTTGTTGTGTATACTGACTCCACAATTACAAGCAATCTTCTCTATTTGGTATCAGATTTCTATTTCTCTTTCCTTTCCTTCTATTTTACTTTTTGCTCCCACAATGCCGCTGGCACCTTTTCCAGCGTGACTCACTGCCAATACGCCAACCAGAACCCTCATCCTCTGGCAACCAGTTCTATGCCTTAGACATCCTCACTAAATCTAACAAGCTCAATAGTCGCCCAAGTGCCACTCCCATGGATTCCAATGTGAAGACCCTAGAGTCAAGGGGAGCCATTATTGAAGACCCTAAAGTTGTCTAGTAGGAAGACTTAATTACCACATTTTCACTAGGTTGATCATCACATTTGCAGTTAGTGTGGTTAACCAATTCCTAAGGGATCTATGTCATAATCATTGGAAAACTGCCATGTGTATCCCTTTGATACCTACAATATGCACCAGGTCTCAGATTAATATACAAGGACAAAGTCAATTTCAAAATAGTTTGTTACTCTGACGTTGATTAGGCAGAATCACTATCAGATAGGAAGTCCACTTTTAGATATTGTGTTCTCATTGGAGGAAACTTGGTCTCCTGGAGGAGCAAGAAGCAAAAAACAGTTTATAGATCCAGTGTCAAAGCTGAGCACTATACCAAAGTTGAGTACTATGCTATGGTAGTAGCTGCTTGTGAGATTACAAAGCTTATGCAACTCATCCAACATTTAAAATTTGGAGGCACTCAAGGTACTAAACTCATCTGGCAATAAGGTGCTACTATTCACATTGCGTAAAATTCCGTCTTCCATGAGCGGACCCACAACTTACAGATTAACTGTCACTCCAAAATTTCTATTATAGTTACTATGACATGTATCAAAGTAAACACTCATTTTAAAATTCATGATCAAGTCTAATGTAAGCACTGTGCAACAACACATGTAATTAAACTAAAGTGATTAAAATGCCTCAAATATAGAATGCATTAGTTGAATTTATCCTATCTCATTATAAGATAAAGTACCCGCTGGTGGATCAAGAGTGTCGTTGAAACAGCAGCCTGAACATAGTCTGGGACAGGTTCCTCAGCATAGTTAATTTGTACATTGAAGCCTCTACCCTGAAAATCATAAAGCATGATGTATTTGTATATTGAAAACTTTAACCTGGAAACCACGAAGTCATAGTAATGCTCCACTTAATTAAAATTATATTGTAGTTCAGTTTCTGAAAGGTTGCTACTTTGTCAAATTAATATTACATGGAAAAGAAAAATACACAAGGGTGATGAGACAAACATGCAGGAAAAATTAAATAATAATAACCACGGCAGTCAAAATCGCAGTTTGACATGTAAAATGGTAGGCAATAACGATCTTCTCCCTTGTTTCTGAGTTTGCATCTACTGTAGATTGCAAGGTTGCTAGTTTCGTCGATGAAGATCACAACTTGCAGCAGATTGGCAGTTCTCACTACTGCATTTCTAGGTTAGTTTGAGGGTAGGATTGCAAACCAGTTTTGTAACCCTTAACATGCTTCACTCCTAAAAAACCAAAACTTAAGCCAAAATTTTTGGTTCCTTATAACGTCAAAATACACCCGCACCCATTTTGACAAAAAATAGAATAACTTTCCCCTTACCTCACTGTAGTTTTATTCCTTCTCTCGTGTTCTCAGTTTGTGTAGATTATAAAACACAAACACACCCAAGCTTTCATTACAAGTTATATCACTCAAATATCTCACTGCAAGTTCGAAGTTCGTTATGTTTTATTGCTGTTTTGTACTTCGGATTGGATCAATTGTTAAAAAGTCAGAATCATCCTTTTCTTTGAAGTGTTGTATAATGGTTTGTGCAACGTACACAAGAGTGTTAGTATATGTTAGTTGGCAGTATGTTAATCATTGTAATAGGTGATCATTATCTTTGTAACTACATTCTGTTATAACTGTTTCTGTAAACAGATTCTGTTCATTGTAATTGGTGCTGAGTCAAGACAGTAGCATTGGTGTGTGATAGCCTGCTATATATACACTCTTTGAACATTTTCAGTATGAATAAAATCAGTTTGCTATTTCATCTTCTCTCTGAATGTTAGATTCTATTCTAGTAATGAGTGTATATCATACGTATAAATTTTCAAGAATTTTGTAGGATCTTACAATGCATGTTATGATCCCTCAATTTTTTTATCTAAACACCCTTTCCACTTGAATACGATCTCAATTTTGACTACCATGATGATAACAAATGAAAAGAGAAACAAAACAGGAGCCAGGAATACAGTGGCAGCCCAGTTCATTCATGGATCAGACACCACACTGGAACAACAAAAGACATTGTTTGAAAGCAAATTCAAGGGCACGGGTGATTCAAGTAACCTTAAATGTGCCGTATTTTTCATCAAAGAAACGCACTCAGAAAACAGTAGACATGCAAGCATGAGTTGTACTACTCAATAGTACCTCAACAGATAAGATTGCAGGTTCCACTTGTGGTCCATGATCCTTGTTTTCAGGCTCTCGACGCTTTTTTCTGTTAATAGAACACATTGTTGAGTAAGTGACTGCTTTTTTGGGTGACAATCAATATCTGAATGCTCAGCACAAAAGCCCACAAGACTTTCTATTTTAAACAACTTAATATTGTGGTACTATATACCAGATAATAATAGGTATAGTAAGTTGGCCATGATCCTAATGGTTGTAACTAAGTACAAGTGGTCAGCTTGATAGTGAAACCAGGAGAGTTTGTTAGGCACTCCTATAAGGGTAATGGACAAAAGGAGAGCTTTACATAGGTTGTAAGTTGTAACAATCTTTTATATAAGGCGAGAACTGTAGGATTCATAGATGAAGTTAGGGCTGGTAGGAAAGTAAGGGAAGAGGGAATAAATGAGGTAGGCAATCAATTGGGCGCACACACACACACAGAGTTTTGTGTTGTTAGTTGTAACAGTTATACGGGTATTCTGCTTCTTCTCTTGGTGCATATAAACAGTAGTACTGTTCTTCATAGCAATGATACTATACAGATTCTTTGTTTTCCTCCCTTTCTTTTGTGTCTCTCTGTTCCATGTGTTTATCTAACTAGCAGTATTAGAATTACAAACAGCAGCTAAATGCCAACAGACACAGGTGTATCCATGTATGGATAATTTGGACTCTAGTAGAGAAACCTTTTACTTTTGAAGGTTTTTTACAATTAAGGTGAATCTTATAATCAGATTATCTATTTTCCCAAAAAAATCTTGTGACATTTTTCAAAGACAATTTCTATGAATAAAGCTTCCAGAAAAATGTTGATTCATAAATAAAAGTCCGAACAATTGCAGCTTAGCAAGAGCAGAAGAAAACCTCATTTGGAAGAAGTCAGACATTGACTTTGCTTCAATGGTAGCAGATGAGATAATCAACCGCAACTCTGGTCGACGACGCTGAATCTAGAAAGGCGGAAAACAGAATTCACACAAATTATGAGATTAAAAAAATTTAAATATAATGAAACTATTTTTAATTACCAAAAGAAGAACAACATTTTATTCCTATACATATGGATAGCCCATATATTTAATACCTTTTTCAATAGTCCAAGCAAAATGTCAGTTGATATTGATCTTTCATGAGCCTCATCCACCATTATAACACTGCAACAAGTATTTACAAAGGTCAGGGTAAAAGCAGTTCAGAACAGGAAAATGAATTGAAATATCTCATCTCTTTCAATAGAAACAACTATAAGTTTGCTACTTGTCGCAGCCCCAAAACATGTAAAAATCAGTATAAGGAACACCATTTATATAACCATTTAATAAGTAATGTTTGAATGCACAACATTTAAAGTCTCAAAAGTCAATTACTTGTTTTGTATAAAAAGCTAGACAAGTCTACCTAGAAAAGTTCTGTGGCAACTCCGCATTTATTTTCTTTTTTAATTAAAAAAATACTAGCATGGGGAGGATTACAATATCTGACAAATAAGAAAAAGGGGAAAACTCGAGCCCCCACAGATACACAAGGACCAGAAGAAAGGTTCTCTAAATTCTGATGGCAACTTCACAAAGAAGGAAAAGAACATTATTAGTCTCAAAGTTTTAAAACAGAACATAAAGATAAGAATGCTACACTGCCATCATAAAACCATAGTTTCCCTAGTCCATGCTCATCCAGTTACTTAGATGTCTTTTTCACCATTTCTGTACAGTGTACACATAATGCAGCACTTTAAATATATATATAGGACTTATGAGTGTAAACATTTGAAGTCCATTCCACCGAAGATGTTAAAAAAGAAGGACAACAAATACCTATATTTGGTCAAAAGAGGATCGTCCATCATCTCCCTTAGGAGCACTCCATCGGTCAAAAATTTTAGCACCGTTACATCCTGCGCTGCCACAAAACGAAAATAAACGTGGGAACCACTCCACGCGTCACTATCCAATCAACTCCCCTCTTCTATCGACATATATTATATACACACGCGTGTGTGAATGTGTGAGTAATAGTAAGCATGACAACATAAGATGCAAATAAACGATAATTGTAGAGAGATTCTCACCGGTTTGGTTACATCTTCAAACCTTATCGTGTAGCCAACTTCTTCACCAAGCTTTACTCCCATCTCTTCCGCAACTCTGGAAGCAACAGCCTGTAAAACGCAGAAGAGATGAGATGAGTGATGAGAGAGTTATGTGAACGATGAATTGAAGAAGCATTTAGCGGTAATTATGAAGAGAAGTAACCTGAACAGCAAGTCGTCTAGGTTGAGTACAAGCAATGAGTCTGCCCCCGGCGGCCCAACCTGCTTCTTTCAGGTACTGAAATGCAGTGCAAATTGTGAGTCATGTGAATATGAATTAGAATTAGAATTAGAATTTGGAGGAAGGTGACCTGAGGAATTTGAGTGGTTTTGCCGCTGCCGGTTTCGCCGACGATGATGGTGGTGGCGTGAGTCTCGACGAGGTAGAGAATGGCGGTGCGGTACTTGAACACAGGCAATCGCTGGCGTTGGTTGTCGATGCTGGCGTAGCCATGTCTTGAGGAAGAGGACTGGTGAGAACCAGACAAGAAGAGAACACCACCTTCTTCGTCGTCTACTACGCGTCCCTGTGGCCTCTCCGTCCCTGGTTTCCAGAACTGCGACATGTTCAAATTCTTCACCGCCCCAACAGACGGCCAACCCGTGGATCCTTCAAAATGAAAGTCTCCTCTTGGATCATTTTACATCAGAGGGCCCAAATACATTCGGACAAGCCCGCACTGAATGATAAATATTTAATTATCAATTATTTTTTATTATTTTAAATATTTTCAAATATTCTTATTTAGAGATAGAAATACAGATTAATTTTATTTCTAATTTTTTTGTTTTTATGTTTTGATCGTTAACTTTTTTCTTGTCCTTTGTGGACTTAAATCTTGATCGTTTCTGAATTGATATTTACCCTCTGAACATTAGGTTCTCCTAAGCTTGTATTTGCTTTTTTAGTCTCTTCAATATATGCATTGCATACCACAACATAACATTACACGAAGACCAAACATAATTTTTTCCCAAACTTAAAGCAAATTGTTTCTTATTTTACTGGGTTAATTTACCGTTGAATTTGTGCAATCCGAAACCTGTATTTTGCACCAAATTGGTACAAAAAAATAACGTTTTTCAAAGAAAACAAAAAACATACCTATTATTTCCTATTGTTTAAATTTCTCAACACAAAATTCTTTCTAGTATTCTTTAAAGTTTAAATTGTATCTCCTTGTAGACTTTCATGATTATTTGTTTCATGGCCAATTTAATAACAGAGAAGCCTTATAGAAATTGAAGTAGTCAAGTTTGAGTGGAAAGGAAAAAAATTCTTAAAGAGCAACAGAATTATTCATCAAATCATCTAGCTAAATTTTTTTTGGCATTTCAAATATTTTTTATAACAGAAATGGAAAAGAAAACTAATGCTTATGCTATGGACCAAAACTAATCAGTCCCACAATGCTACTGTTGGAGACGTAACAATACTCGCCAACCGATCAAAGGATGTCTCGTTCACTCAACCAGACACTGATTCGGGCTTATCAGTTATATTTCTAATAGAAAACTAACAAGTGATGTTTTCCTTCATTGCTCCAAGAGTGAAAGTTGAGAAAGCAACATCCTATTTTACTTTCAAGAAGAAGTTCATTCCATTGGACAGCTATTTTAAGTAGATAAAGGAAATAACAATCAACCACTTAAGTTTACAACTGTTCATAAAATCTTCCTAGCTAAAAAGTGAACAACCATAAAGGAAATGATACTATGAATGGATTTGTTTGGATGCTGTCGAATTTAATATGGAGGCGGTCGTGCTGCTCGGATTTTAGAACGAACAGGACGAGGCGGCGGTGGGCTGTGAAAATAGTGTTGAGCTGGATTCGGTTTGGGAGACGGTGGAAGCCATGGCAGATTTCCTCTAATTGTCTTCACCAGCTTGTGAGAAGTAGAAGCATAACTTGGGAAACAAAAATAGGAAAGTAGCAATGCATGCAGAAGGATGAACCCAATCAACAACCTCTTCGAAATGAAACCCATAATTGCTGTGCTTACCACTGATTTTGCATTCTAATTTATAGATCAGATGTGAAGAAATAGTCTTCTGAAATATCTTAGGCAGTTTTCCACCATCACTTGATTACCAACACTGTCCGGAGGCCAGTTTCCTAGTCTTCTTTAATGCCTTCCAGCTGTTTCTTTACTAGAAATTGACAATTTTTAATAAGATATTTTATATTTTTGAATAAAATCTTTATTTATTTTTATTCATTACTGTTATATATTATAAATATTGTACTCTGTTATTTAAAAAATTCAGTAAAACTAACTAAATTTTGCTTAAGGTTTTATTTATAGTTTCTCTTTACATATTTTTATATTCTAATAATATTTTAGGAGAAATAAGTATTAAAAGGAATTACAAAGATGTATAAAGAATACAATAGATGTATTAGCTATAGGTAAATGTTTTCTAAAATATTTTAAAATTCCCTTAAGCAGGAGGTCCCATTACAGTGTAATGACCTAAATGACTAAAATATACAACTTATAATATATTAAAATGTTCTTGAATTACATACTCTGAAAGAGGGAATATATATATAT
>Ga0123340_1005274_pt1 | contig 12278 bp, 10 predicted proteins | sample SirMexnodulemix_FD_89961 | JGI IMG/M metagenome (GOLD analysis project Ga0123340, IMG submission 89961) | Root nodule microbial communities of legume samples collected from Mexico - Siratro Mexico nodule mix | ecosystem: Host-associated > Plants > Roots > Nodule | place: Mexico: Nepantla... | reverse complement strand
ATCCACAAGTGTTAGTTCTTGTTACTTTTTATATCTCTTAACTAAAGAGATGTATTAAAGATATTTTTGCAACAAGTTTCTTATAAATATTGTTAGGAGAATAAAATAAAATAAACAAATAATTTTTTTATGAGATAAAATTAACTTATATATAAATTAAATATAGGATATAAATTAGTTTATGTATAAACTAATTTTAGCTTGAAAAATATTTCATTTTTTTATTTTTTTATAGTAAAAGTGCTTATGAAGAAGTTTATCATATCTTTTAGTTGTATACTAGTATTTTCTTACGAGCATTAATTTTATTTTTCCATTAAGAGAGTAATTTCCATGCATTGACCATTAAGAGACAATACATTTGATTTCTAATGTATTGTTATATGATTTAAAAATTTTGACAACGTATGAATATTTTTTTTTATCACATGTATTATTAAATAACTTATTTAAGTCAAGGTAGATAATAGACAATGCCTTAAAAACGCCCTATTAAAAATTAAATGGTATTCCTTTGACACAAATTTGACTATGAAATGAGCTATGAGTTATGGTACGAGGGAAATATTTAATATATGATAAATATCTCCAATGCTATTAATCTTTATTTTAGGGTTTGGCGTATTGACTAAATTATATCATGGTTTAAAAAATTAGTAAAAAAGATTTTTTTTGTTATAATATATAAAAATGTGTTTTTTATGATATTTTTAATGTTTTTTTATATGATTTTTATAAGAAATTCTTTTCAAGACACTATAACAATAATCTTTAAATTAAATCTTTGTATTATATGTGTGTGATAATAACTTGTTTTATCATGCTAATTGAATCTCTTAATTTATCTTTTACACTATATGTGTATGTATTGTTGATTCTATCTTAAATTTAAAATTTTTAATACTTTATTGTGGGGATAGAATTGATTATAGTTTTTGTAAAAATTTTGTAGGGAAATGAAACTTTGAAGATGAGATGAGGAAGTATTTAAGTATCTCCTCTACCAACAAGCAACACTTTCGTCTAATAAGAAAATGTGTTCATCTAGTGAGAGGAACATTCATCCAGCTAAAAGACATCATCCTCACCTACATTCATCCTACGAATAAGAAAGAAATAAATAAAAAGATGTGTCTTGGCCAAGCAAGTTGTTATGTTCATCCAATGAGAAAATGCTTTTTTGGAATGGTTGAAAAGGCAAAATCAGAAGAAAAGAAAAGAGAAGTTGTTTTTGACCAAAAAAGAAAGGGAAGAGTGGGAAAGAGCTGCTAGGAAAGGACGAGCTCTAAGAAAACTTCCACTTCAATCTTGTCATTCTCTTAGCCATATTTGTGTTTTTTAATTGGGGTTGAATATAATTAATCTTATCTTTATGTAATATTTTCTTTGCAAGAGAAATTTATAATGACTCTTATGTTCTTCTTAGTGTTTCATGTTACATGGTTGATCATCTATGTTTTTTGTTGTATTTAGACATTGAAAAATGCTTTAAGAACTTAGTTTCAAGATTGAACAATTTAAAAATATGATTGTAAACATAATTTTATATCTCTTAATCATTCTAAACACTTGTCCTTCATGCAAATCTTGTATAAAAAAAATTACAAGATTAATATTTTTCACATTAAGATTTAGAACTTGTATATGGTGAGTTTCAGTGTGAATGTTAGAGATATTAGTAAGAAGAATTATAATGGGTTGAGTTCATGAAATTCAACCTTAAATGAATCTTTACCTAATTAGTGGTTTAAGTTTAAGTTGGTAGGTCTGAATGTTTTAAAGTTAGAAATTATCACAACCATTTACGTTTGCAAATTCTCTCATAAATGAACCATTTACATTTGCAAATCCCCTCATAAATGGTATTTGGACCTTTCCATTTTACTACTTGTGCCTTTGTTACACTTGTCGAATAGATAAGAATTTATGGTTTGAATGATCAGACATACCCTACTCTCCAGGGACTCCAAACCTATTGCATTAATGTAGTGTTGCCTAACTCCACTCAAATTCCCAAAGCAAGATGCCAAACTTTATATTTGGAAGAAAGTCAAATAAGCTTTCGAATAAAAGGTAATTATTACAGTACTCATATTTTCTTTATGTGTAAGTTTTTAAACATTAGCAATAAAAGTTAATAAATTTAAATATCCAAACGCGTATTCACGAAAATAAGTTGATAAAAGTGAATTAATTTAAGAAAGTAGCCATAAGGGGTAAAAAAAAAAAAATGAAAATGGTATGTCATGGATGAACAAAAGGTGGCAAAAAGCCGTGTATTGTACGAATACGAGGTAACGAAGATGCGAAGAGTTGAATAGTGATTATCACCACAAGAAAAACGAAGTTGTCTCGAGAAACAAACCAATGGAGGAACAACCTTAACATGAAAAAATGTTAAGATGGCATAAGAAAAAAAGTGGACGGATATACATATGTTGTTGAAAGGGAAGAGAATGTTTTGGCACGATGTGGTGGTGCCATTTGGTCGTGTTAGGCACGTATTTGTCATCATTCCCCATTCACGAAGATGATTCATTTTCAACTCCTTAGAAAACGACCATCGCCATTCATTGCAATGTAAGAAGAAGACCAAGTTCGTGGAAATTCAAATCTTCTTAATCCCTTTTCTTCCTTCTCACTCTCATGCACTTATTTGGCTTATAAGTGCAAGAAGAAGCCGTTGCATTGCATTGGAGAGTCCCTCTCTGTTTCTCTCTCTGTTTCTCTATCTGTGTGTATGGGAAAGTCAACGGCGTGTTTGTTTGGTGCCATTGTGATCCTGTGGTGCTGCATAAGCCATGTCACATCTGATGCATCGGATCACCGTTACAAGAAAGGAGATTCCGTTCCCTTTTATGCCAACAAGGTGGGACCCTTTCACAATCCCAGGTCAGATTTTTAATCTCTCATTCTTCTCACTTTCACATTTCATATTTCTGCTTCAAAACATTTCAACCCAGAAGATATTCAACATATATATGGGTTTACCATTTGGAGGATGAGATTTCCTCTGGAATTGGATGCCTGCTTGTTTCATCTCAGAGTGTTGCTCTGATTTACGTGTAATGAAGATTCAATGGCCTATTTATGGTGTGGATTTGGATTTTGGAAGCCACTCGAGACTATGATCAGTGAGATCTAGTTGTTTGAGTAGTGAAAAGGATGAATTGTTCGCTGTGGACATGAAAAATTGAATTTGACTTGAAAAGTGTGCTTTAGTTATGAATACTTTCAATTTCACTGTAGGAAACTCAAAATATCAAGGGATGTTATCTTCCTTTGTTTCAATGTGAAACTCAGAAATTGTAGGTTGTGTTGAATGGAAATTTAGAATGAATCCAAGCGATCAGGCTGGCAGAGTTGACCTTTGTAATTACCTTCACAATCAAGTAACCCCTCTGGATTTTTACCTCAACAATACAATTTCCTTTTATTCGAACTTCGATATTCTATGTCGAAGAAAGAAACAGCAATGTTTTTTTTACTGAAAAGACTACTAAATCCTTTAAATCTTAATGCTTGTAAATAAGGATGAATATTGGAAGAATGTAATGCAAGCTTAGTTATCATATTCATAAATTTCATGACTTCGTTAATTATTTGCGGTTTTCTCTTTCCTCTTTTTTCCTCCTTTTCCACAGTGAGACGTACAAATATTTTGATCTTCCCTTTTGCTCACCAGGTTAGTTACAAGTACCCTTTCTCTTTTCTCCTATTTCCTACTAGTGTCTTTGGTTTCTCCTATTCCATACAATTCCAAAACTTGTTGGCTGCCAGTTAATGTGGAAGAAAAGAAGGAAGATCTTGGTGAAGTTTTGAACGGGGATCGATTAGTTGTTGCTCCTTACAAACTGGACTTCCAAATTGACAAAGAACCTGAAAGTATCTGCAAAAAGAGGCTTACAGTAAAAGAGGTTGCTCAATTCAGACATGCTGTCTTGAAGGACTATTTTTACCAAATGTACTATGATGACTTGCCCATTTGGGGTTTCCTTGGAAAATTTGACAGTGAAGACAAGGATGATCCAACTGGGGCCACAGTCCATCTTTTCACGCATGTCCATTTTGAGATTCTGTACAATAAGGATCGCATCATCGATGTTTTCATTCGAAACGATCCACGTGCAGTTGTGGACCTGACACATGATAGGGAAGTAGATGTGGATTTCATATATTCTGCCAAATGGATTGAAACAGACACTCCATTTGAGAAGAGGCTGGAGAAATACTCACAAACATCCTCACTGTCACATAACTTGGAAATCCATTGGTTTTCTGTCATCAACTCATGTGTGACTGTTCTACTCTTGACTGGATTCCTGGGCATAATTCTCATGCGTGTGCTCAAGAATGATTTTGTCAAGTAAGAATCATTCTCATTATTCTTCTCAGCAGTTTGTACATTCATGGATTTAAACCTCTTAATTCGGGGAACTTTTCGTATCAACCATTTCAAATCTTGACAGGTTTACACCTGATGAGGAAGCAGTTGATGACCAGGAGGAAAGTGGATGGAAGTATATCCATGGTGATGTGTTCAGGTACCCAAGATTCAAGTCTTTGTTTGCAGCAGCACTTGGAACAGGAACCCAGCTATTTACACTGTGAGTTACTACCAGCTTAGGTACTTATTGTGTTGACCTTGTATTGTTCAGCTATTTCCTGACCATGATATTTGATCCTGCTTTCAGTGCAATATTCATCTTTATGCTTGCTCTAGTTGGTGTTTTCTATCCATACAATAGGGGATCTCTGTTTACTGCATTGGTGATCATATACGCATTAACTTCCGGCATTGCGGGCTACTATGCAGCTTCCTTTTATTATATGGTTGAAGGCAAAAACTGGGTACGTTATATTATTTTGTATCTGAGTAGCAAGTGAATTTGATTGAAATTCTTGATAAAACTCCTTTTAGATATCGGCATATTGTGTAGTTTACTAGCCTTCAAAAACCACATGGATCAAACAGATTCTGATTACAAATCAGAACTGTGTTGTCTAGTACTATATTCTGATTAGGCAGAAATATTATTAGAGCATTACTTCTGGTTGGCCTTTGCTTTAAGCAAGTGAAACTACACTGCAATTGAATGATGCTTATTATGAGGTTTTGATTTGGTTTTTGACAGGTGAAAATTTTGGTGTTGACTGGAAGTTTGTTCTCTGGGCCTTTGTTTTTTACATTCTGCTTTCTTAATACTGTGGCACTTGCCTATAACACCACAGCAGCGCTTCCATTTGGAACAATTGTGGTTATTTTCCTGATATGGACTCTTGTAACCTCACCTTTACTAGTACTGGGAGGGATTGCTGGCAAGAATAGCCAATCGGGGTTTCAAGCTCCTTGCCGTACCAATAAGTATCCTAGGGAGATTCCCCAACTACCTTGGTACCGTACAACTCTTTCTCAAATGGCTATGGCAGGTTTTTTGCCGTTCAGTGCCATTTACATTGAACTCTACTACATATTTGCTAGTGTGTGGGGTCACCAAATTTACACCATATACAGCATTTTGTTTATTGTGTTCATCATCCTATTGATTGTCACTGCTTTTGTCACTGTGGCATTGACATACTTTCAGCTTGCTACTGAGGACCATGAATGGTGGTGGAGGTATGTAGACTGTTACATTAGAGTTCTCTCACTGTCTTCCTTGCTTATCAGTTAGAATTAAGGTTACCCTTTTATGCCATTCATGTTCCTCCTTTCTCATAACTATTTCGTTGTTGGCGTGATTAGGTCTTTCCTTTGTGGTGGATCAACTGGCTTGTTCATATATGGGTACTGCTTGTATTACTATTATGCAAGATCAGATATGTCTGGCTTCATGCAAACCTCTTTCTTTTTTGGCTACATGGCTTGTATTTGCTATGGTTTTTTTCTCATGCTTGGAACTGTGGGTTTCCGTGCTGCTTTGATCTTTGTCCGTCACATATATCACTCTATCAAATGTGAATAACAGCTTACTGGAACCAACCAGACGCTTTCTGATCCCTTTGATACAGGAACTTTTCCCCTGATATCCTTAGTTATTGTAGCAAATGGTTTGTCAAAATATACTGGGGAAAGATTTTAAGAGCCTGAACTGCTTTACGCAAAGCGCCACAACCCAAATTTCTACCCGTGCTTCATATAATCTCAGAACATGTGCAACAGTAGTGTAACAAAAATCTCTCATGGAAATATAAGAAGCTTTGAAATATAGACTTCCACCGGTGCTTCATATATTCTAACATAACATGTATGACAGTCGTGTAACGCAAAAATTCTTAAAATTATGGAAGCTTTTTGAATTAGATTCATGTGTCAGTAGCCTATGATAAGAGCGTCATATTATTTGCATCCAAAATTCCTATTTCATGAAACGATTCTTTTTGGATTCGATGCTACTTACCGACGTATGCAATACCAAAATAATACCCCTTTACCTCTGAAGTTCGCCTTCAATTTATCTGCAATAACGTGTGCGGTTTTGTTATATACTTTAGATATGGGATATGATGAATATCTAAGGCCGGCAAAAATGATGCAAAGTAAAAATAAGGAAATGGCACCTAATGTCAATAAATCAAAGTAAAATCCCTGATTTATAATGATAATAAATGTTAAAAAAGAGGCACAAACGTATTTGGAAAACTCAACACATTCCAAAATTTTCGCCAAAAATAGGATTGAAGTTTTTTCCATGTTATATAAAATGCTTCGGAGTATTTCCTATCAGTCTCCCACCTAAAGGCGTTTCAAAATAGTGTTCGTAGATTGATCTTTACGGAAACGCAATAAGTATAGTTTAAACTATCACAATGTAAAATATGGTAGTTCGGGACTACATAGAATTATCTTTGGTCTAAAACATGCGATTACAAAGCATGAAATTCAATGCACCAGGGATAAATTTTAGTATACATCATCTATAAATGCTGATATAGATAGCATTCACCACCGATTTAAACATCTACCAACCAAGAGACAACAGCAATAAAAGGACTAGACCCAATATTTTTCATGTGAAAGTCATCCAACATCTGACAAGCATTGCGTGATCACTTTCAATACTTCCAAGTAGACCCGCCAAGTCTAATAACCTCTTCCCCTCCACTATCCTTTCTAGGAATTTTTTCCATGTTGATATCTCCTTTATTATCCCCTAAATCACCATACATATCTTTAAGTTTAGCTAGATTACTGGATGCAGAAGTTCTTTTACTCCCATCTCTCTGCGGACTAGAACGTGATTCATACCGAGCAGTGCCAGCTTGCAGGCTCTGACTTCTACTCCTGCTCCTACTTCTACTTCGACTCCTACGATAGTGCCTACTACCATTGTCATAATCCCGGCTGCTCTCTCTTTCTGTATGCTTAGACCTCCTATCATAATCATAACTCCTCTCTCTTTCTCTTTCCCGATCCTTATCCCTTCGGATTCTGTCCCTCTCTTGATCTCTGTCTGAGTCACGATCCCTGTATCTTTCCCGGTCTCGATCACGATCCCAATCCCTGTTTCTATCTCTATCACGGTATTTGTCCCTATCTCGCTCCCTATCCCTGTCTCGTTCCCTGTCCCTGTCTCTGTCCCTCTCATGATCCCGATCCCTGTCTCTGGACCTATCATGATCCCGATCCCTGTCTCTGGACCGTGACCGCTCTCGTTCCCTATCCCTATCAGGATATTCCCGGCTTTGGCTGCGGCGACTACTTGGAGATCTTCTTATGTCATCACTGCCATTTCTTTCATGAGAAGGTAATGTACGACGAATAGGTGAAGAATCCCTTGTGGAGGCACGATGTGGAGCCCGCTGACCAAAAGAGACTGAAAGAGCAGCTTTAACAGAAGGTGGTCTGCGGGCAGTATCATCAGAACCATGACGGGTAGATTCCCCAGTTGAGCCAGAATGTGTAGTGGGGAGCTTCAACTTTTCAAGATTAGACACAACCTGCCGCAATACAGGAACAGGAATGCGAGGAAACAGTGTGTCGAAGTAATACTGCAACAGTAGAACAGATTCATCAATCCTTTAAAGTACAGTTATATAATACGGAATTAAAGGGGTGAAATAAACTTGGGAACTATAGCGATAAAAGTCTGTCAACCACGGCACATTGTGTAACATGCATAACATTCCCGAAATCGTAAAACATCCAACACACAACAAATATGCCAACAATGAAGAGGTGGTAACAATATAGCACGAAGAAACATCAAATATTGATATAAATACTTAAATTCATGAGAATAGAAAGAACAAAATTAAACTATTGTGACTCTCTAGAATCTTCCATGCTATAAAACCATAATAGTTGTTTCCGTTCTTGCATTGTTCCTTCTTAATTACGACCAAAAATATAATTAATTTGAATGTTGGATGTGTAATATGATTCAAATACATTAAATTTACATTATATAGAATTACTCTACGCATACAAACTGAGATCGATAATTTAATATACATTCCTAGCAGAAATATCAAAATGCAAATGAAAATATGAAATGAAACAAACTTACAATCCAACAAACCAGCCATTACATTGAAATTTGGAGAAACTCTCATTTACACCTCAACTAGAGTACAAAGAAAACTTAATGACATTTGTCACTGAACCTCCCACATTTCAGGATGAACAGCTCCGTATATAATACAGAATGGCAGTTAGAACATGTCTACATTATAATATGGTCACTCGCTGCCGTCAGGTATGAAGTATTAGTCTACAAAGATTGAAGACACAAAATGCCAAACAGAAATAAATTATTTATCAATTTAGCCTACAACTTTCTCTAAGACCTCAAAGAAATTAAGCTTCAAAAAGGATAACCTTAAACGACTTGAAAAAAATGCAGACAAGGAAAAATATAGCTCTTAGACTTGAAAGTTAAAACAGATTCCAACGCCAGAAGTACAAATCCAAATACAGGTGGTGTAAAATGTGAGACCTGGATCTCCTATACTATATTAAACAACTCGGTAAATAAAATTTGTTGGTGAAACAAATGCAGATTAACAATGCAAAAGACAGACATCAGCTCTAAGGAAAGAAGGGAAGAAATGTGAAATGAGAAAAACCTCTTTTTAGTCCCTGAAACATACATATGTCATTGATTTTCTCTCTTTTAGATTAATTTTATCAGTTTGATCCCTCAAATTTATATTTCCAATATTACAGTATGTCCATCCAAATAATAAGGGCGAATAATGTATTGCAAAGGATCAAACTAGTGTAGAGTAAATTGACAACAAGCATGTATTTCAAGCAGAGATTCTACTCTCAGGCAACCACATGAAGTACTCTTTTTTACTAAGCCTCAGACAACAGTGGTTTTAGAGATGAGAAATCAACCATAATGAGCATGCAATTAAAGAAAAAAATTCTTTCGGACTAATTCTTATCAGAGTTAGTGGTAGGTATATAAGTTTTATGCCCAAAGATACCGAAAGCACCTCATACTGTTACTCCAAATTATGGGATGGTGAGGGACATATCTGCATTTGCAATCTTGTGATGCATCGGATTCTGGTAGGAAAGCTCTGAAGAGAGAAATCTCAGTTTGACTAGTCTTTACTCGAGTCAAATGATTTTCCTCCATCGCAATTGTGTGTCTTACATTAATAATCTCAAAATAAAAAAGGTCAGGGTAAAACTTGCTAATTATCATGTAAATGCATTTCATTGTCTACACGCAAAATGGAAGCACGAGCTCAAAGATGGTAAACCAGGAAGTATGCTCTTATGTAAAATGTAGCCTGATAGGGATTTGAAGATAACAAACCTGTCCAAGTAGCAAATCACGGATGTAGACACCCATTGTAGTCATTCGACCATTAGATCCAGGAGAAAATTCCTGAAACACAGCATCATAATCCACATATTACTTAAGGGAGCACTTTAAATGATATCCGAAGATCAGAGATAATTCAAGCCAACAGAAGCCCAAACAAGTAACTATCTTCCAAAGCAAAGAAACATATGGACACAAAATATATAAGCCGAAGACAGATTTGTTCATTAAAATCATCAGTATAACCAAATATATTAAAACCAAGAGAAAACTTGGCCCATAAAACATTGTTGACAAAACATTCAATTAGAATGGCTCCATGTATAGCACTGGTATAATCAGTGCTTAGAAAAATGGAAAATGGAATAATATACAAAATATTTCCAGGATTCAGAACTTTGATCAAATACAAGTTGAGGTATAAAGAAACTATCGGAATAGAGTAAGATCACAGCCATATCATCATACCTCATCATCTTTTATATATGGCTCAAACCAACTCCACAGCGTCTTTGGGTCTCCACAATATCTCAGATAGAGAAACCCAACCTATAAACAGTAAAAGAAGTAAATACAGAACACAAGATTAACATATGAGAATAATCACCAAATAGAACATTGTATACAGAACAGTCTCACGCTAAGCAGAATCATACCATCCTTCATCTCATTAAACAAAACTTATTATCAATATAAAAAAATACAAGATTATTCCTTACATCAACAATTTGAAGCAAAAAGGAAGAAATGAATTGAATTATTAAAGCTAACCCAGTTCAGAAAGCATCCCATCTAAGAGGGTATAGGGAGGGTAATGTATGCAACCTTACTGTGCAAATGGAGATATTGTTTCAAAGATTTGAACACATGATCTCTGGATCATAAGGCAAAAACCCTTACAGATGTGCTAAGGTCCACTCTCATGGACTCAAATTATTACAAGGATGAAACCATTTGCTCTTTCAAAGAAATTCTTTTTTTTTAAGAGCAACTGAAAAGTGGGGATATTGATTATATCTTAAGCATTATGTAATGTGGTTTCTGAAACAAAATAAGTTAATTGCAAATTGTCCACAAACCAAAAGCACTTAAAATATCAGGAGACAAGCACAATTAGAGACACAAAGCTAAATTGGAGGACCCAAGCACAAAACAGAGCAAAAACAAAAGAGAATACAGTAGATAAGCATCGCCCCCCTACCAGAAGCAGGAGCATACTGAAGAAACTGGAAGAAATATAGTAGTCAAACCACCAACAAACAACCTCCAGAACAACCTAAACCACCATTGACCCTCGACCATCCCCGCACAAACCACAACTCATAGCAGCGCAAATCATTGCTCAAAAGACAGTGAATAAGTTGGAGAGAAGGGTCGAATGAATGACTAAATCCGTTATAAGGCTTGGGGCCCTAATTCAGTCAATCAAAGCAAAACCAGCCAACCTTACCAAATCATTTTTTGGTTGTGACAGAATCATAGCAGCAAGCATAAACTGTAAACACATACAGTTCTCAATCTAACTTGCTATTTTGGCTACCTTACATTTGCTAATTCAACAGAAACCCACCAACACACAGTCCAGGCTCAGTTATGATAATTCTACGTTTCAAATATTCAATATAAATTATGCTACAATTAAGTGATTCTAATATGATTAAATAGTCTCATGTGAATGCATCTTCTCTTGCTGTACGAAATGACCAACTATTCAATGCAAGCATAAATTACCCCACTTAGTCATTAGAAATGGTCAGAAAGTCATCCATCCGCAAACCAACAAAACGTTCAAGCACGAGCACATATCATAACCAACACAAAATTTTTACACCACTTAAAACAAATCAGTAAAGTCCCATATACATGGTCAGTCACATCCACGTACCGCTCTTATGTAAGGAGAATCAGGGTGTTTCAACAGCCCGTGCATTTGCTTGACAGTCAGCTTCATTGTAAAAAATTTGTAAAGAAGACAGAACGCAGTTGAAGGACCGCGACAATTGCCAGTCATCCATGGCTCCACATGATCAACTTGATTATAGATTTCATCAATAACTTCATGATACGTTTTTAATCGATAGAGCTCCTTAAAGTAATCAGATGACAGAATATTCATGCACAGCACTTTTTCTAGCAAGGAGTCAATCGGCTTGCCACAAGTCTGTATCTCCATGATACCACAAAATAAACTATTGCTTCCACAGTTAAAATCACAAAATGTCAACCACTATATAAAGTCACAATCCCATTAAGTCACAATCCAATTCCTACAGCAAAAGACAAAACAAGTGTGAATAAATACTCAACAATAATTATAATTAAAAGTAGGAAACAACAAGCAAAAAAGCTTATAATTTCAACTCAAGCACAAAGACAACAAATTAAAATAGAAAAGTATCTATATTTAAATTTCAAAGAAAACATTTGCCACAAAAAAAAAAAAAAAAAAAAAATTTAAAAAAAATTAAAAAAAATAAAAGAATTTTTTTTTTTTTT
>Ga0123340_1005267_pt1 | contig 12284 bp, 7 predicted proteins | sample SirMexnodulemix_FD_89961 | JGI IMG/M metagenome (GOLD analysis project Ga0123340, IMG submission 89961) | Root nodule microbial communities of legume samples collected from Mexico - Siratro Mexico nodule mix | ecosystem: Host-associated > Plants > Roots > Nodule | place: Mexico: Nepantla... | reverse complement strand
TATTATATGTTTAATTACATAGTTAACTCACTTTTATAATATTTGTTATCTTATTATAACTGTTTGTGATCTTATTACAATAGTAATATTTTAATATAAATGGTTAAGTTGTAGTTAAGGATAATAACTAGACAAGGAAAAGGATGGATAGAAAGAGACATATGAATATACGCATAATCATTTTAATCCTAGTATCCAATTTTTTTATATTCGTATCTAGTAAATACAGAAATTTCTCATCAAATCAGGACTGGTTTAAATAACACCGTGAGACAAGTTTGTTTTACATTTTCAGTTATAATTATACATATTTGTGTCCACACGTCTTATACCTATTTATTGTCAAAGTATATAATTAAAATATATATGGTCGGATATTTGATAAATAAGAATACAAAATTAAAATAAGATGTCAATTACAAGATATAAAATAAATTTGAAGAATAATACAAACTTATCCTAAATTTAAAAATATTAAAATCATATTTAAACATATACTATCTTTATATGTCTCAATTCAGGAAAAAAAACATTCCTTTTATCGGTTCTTAATTTAAGAACACATTTATTATATTTCTTTTCTAATTTTAAATAATTTGTACATCTGTTAGACAAAGAAAGAAAAAACTAAAATAAATAATTATACAACTAGTTTATTAGCATTAAGAAAATTTACTACATTTATAGATTTATTCAAAACAATCTTTAAAAAACAAAGAAAAAAGAACTTATATAATATTACACCCATTAATGTTGTAATAATATATTATTAAATGATATTATTTATTATGCTTATTAAATATAACATATGATTAATACTATAAAATTAATATTGCACTCACATTTGACTTTAATACATTTAACCGCACAATATATTGATTATATTTATAAAATATAACATATAATTAACATTAAAATATATAATTAATGTTACACACATTATTAATATACTTATTTGGTTTATGTTTAAATCTAGTATTTTTGAAATATTTGTATTTTTATTTAATTATTGTTTTCAAATTTTAAGAAAATATTAATTATTCTTTTAATATTTTCATTTAACTGTTATTTTTAAAGTTGAAGACGATTAATATTTTAGACTACTTTATTATTTTAAAAAAATCAAAATTACAATATATTAAGATTTTTTTATTGATCCAATATGTACTCGTGGAGGCTTTGCATGATCGAATGCCTTTTATTGATGAACGTTGTTGTGTGTAGTTTATGTGAGGATGCTGCGGAATGGTCTCAACATGTGTTCTTGAGTTTTCTGGTTGCTTATCAAGTACGGATATGAACACAATACGGCTATATATATATATATATATATAATTTATATATTTTTATTATATATAGAACTTTTCTTATCTGTATAATAAATTTAAAAATCTTTTAAAAATTAATGTATTAATATTTTTAAAATTATATTAAAACTGTATTAGAATTATTATATACTTTTAAAAAAATACTTTTTAAATTACACACTTTACTAATACTTGAATCAAACACAAAAAAAATATTACTTAAAAAAAATATCCGAGTTTCATAGTTGATTACTCAACAACTCTGGTATGACTTCAAGAAGTGATTCTGTCACACTGATTTTTCTTATTAAAAGCAAACGTAGTAGCCAGCTGAATCTTCTGCTGTGGTGCATATTGTATAAAGTTTTAAAAGTTTAGATCCCATTATTTCATAGTGATACAATGCATATTAATTATTTTCTTTAAAAAAATCATACATCATTAACTTAGTAATTCATATTCAAATTAAAAATATTTATTAGTTACGCACTCCTAGGTTTCAATATTTCATTTTGACATACTCTAAAACTATATTCAAGTGCATTTACCAACTATGACCTTTTAAAACTCTTTTGAGAACTTACCTTCTCATAAAACAAATCTTATAGTAATGTTTAGGGAGGTTTCATGTTTCCATACATAGACAAAATTTATTTCTATTTTCTTTTCATCAATAAAAAAGATATTAATAATCCAAATACTTATAAGGTTTAGAATTTTTTTATGATATTTGTAGTTCATATTTTAAATGAAGTTTATTTTTAAAAACCCCTTGTGATTAAAAAATGTACTTTTAGCATGAAGCGTACAAAATTACATTAAATTTCGCTATAAAATTACTTTTGAGAGAAAAAAATCCAAATATATATTTTTGAAACATAACCCCACTTGAAACCAAGTTCACAAAATTAAGGTGCATTATAAGCCTTATGATCTAAGTAAGGGTATTGGGTTGAAAGCTTGATTTACAAGAAGAAGAAATGGGATTAAACTTAACCAAAATATCGATAAAATACATATGAGGGAGTTAATTAAGGTGGTACCATTTCTATTATTGTAATGCAAACGTGGTTTAATTTGGTAACACAGTTTGTCGGAAAATAAGGGGGTGAAATTGGCACGTGTGAGTGAGGAATAGTGAATGTTTTAGTGTGTCAGAAGAGAGAGTTGAGAGTGTCAGAACGCAAAGAAATGAGTAGCAACACACGACCACACTAATCGGAGCAGATGAAGTGATGATGATATTGACGGGAAAGCATGTCCTTTCCCTTTTGAGTTGAGAAATTCTCTTTTGATCACTAATTCACCACACCCATCTCTTTCTTCCTTCCCACCATCATGGACTTCGACTTCAGGGCTTCCACTATTCATTCCTCCAATCACTTCCCCTCTCTCCAAGCTTCTCGCCTTCACTCAGGTACTTCTTTCAACACCCATTTTCACTTTCTGCTCTTGTCTACTGCATTTCCCTCTCTCTGCTTACTTTACATGGTTTCTCTGTTCATCTTTCATCTGGGTGTGAAAATGAAGTCTAAAGGTGTGTCTTTTCCCTGGTGGGGTGCAAGGGAAAAAAAAGAAGAGAAAGAGGGCATTTGGGTTGCTTTGGAATTGCATTGAAACTGAATTAAAGGCTATGTCCACTAGTGAGTGAAGTTTATTTGTCAAAGTTCCGGTTTTTCTGTTTTCGTTTCCTTTGGAAGCATGCAGTGATGCTCTTAGAGGGTTGGCATTTATCAGAAACAGTTACTTTTGTAAAATATTTATTGTTCTGAATGTTTGTTTTTGCCACTGAATGTGTTTCAAGTGGACATCATTTGCAAGTAGCCGTTTCGATTGGTGTCTGTGCAATTCACGGCTGATGTAAGGGACAGCCAGGATATGTTTTGGCTTTAATGATGAACAATTTTTTTTCTCAATTTAATCCCTCAGTAATGATTTTGAGGTTAATTGGAACTTGGGCTTAATTAAGATAATAAATCAAACTACTCTGGCAGTTTCTGCCAAGCTTTTCCATATATGCTGCTCTTATTATACGGGAGTGGGAGGTAATTGCTTATATAATCATCCTCTCCAAAGCCTTGAAAGCAGAAATAAGAAAAAACAAGGGTGAGAAGGTGAAGTGAATTGGAGTAATGACGAACGAGTGTGATTCCTCAGATGAGGAACAGACTCAAGCTGCTGCTTTGAGGAGGAATCTAGAAAGGTTGAGGTTGGAAATGGACAGCGTCAATGGAGGAATTCAGTCGTATTTACTGGGGCGGAGAATGAATGGAACTTGGGGGCCTTCACGATATTTAATTGGGGGGGAGGAGAATGTTTCTGAGTCTGATGGAGGTGAAATTGAAAAAGTTCTAATTTTGAATTGTGCTTATGTGAACTGTTTTCTCCCTTGTTAGGGGCCTAATAGATGTAATCGTTAAGATGTTGGTGGACTTAAAGGCCGATTAAATTTGTGATCTATAAGTTTTTCTGTTCATCAATGCTTTCACATTTGGTGTTTTTGTGGATTCTTTTTCTCCTATGGCTTCACCTTTTTTCTGTGTTTTGGATGTGCCCTGAAATTGCTAATGTGTTTAGATGGACGAGTAGGGGGCAGTAGCGACGGGGCAGGTGGGAATGGTGAATAATTTAGCATTCTCCTTGTCACTGAGATTGTTAGAATGAGAGGATTACCCTCTAAACCCTCCTTTTTTCTTAATTTTTACAAACAAAAAGCCCTCAAATTTAGAGAAACTTAGATGATTTTAAACACCAAAAATTTCGTAAACTCCTATTTCTTTCCCTCAATCTTCCCCTCCTACCACCCAAACATAACCATGAAGAGCATAAGGGAACCTTGGCATGTTCATTTTCCTTCTTGTTAAGATTTTGTGAGCTTGTACATTTGTAGCTGTGGATAACATACAATACATTTATCTTTCCTGCTGCTATTTTCTTCTGAGATGTACCTTTTATGGCTTTCAAAATAGATCCCTTGTGCCAGAAATACCTTACTGACGAGGATCCCTTTTGAACTATACAGATAAATATTCAGTGCTCAATTATACAGATGAGGACGATGATGCAAAGCCTCTTTATCAGTGTCCTTTCTGTGACTTTGAGTTTGATTTTTCTTCATTCCGTGCTCGTTTGGAAGAGGAGGGTCGCTATGACCCAAGAGATATGGTATGACTGTTCTGAATTTTGAAATTTAATGTTTGGCAGAAGTATTTGCTAGCATCATAACATGTACACTTTTATTAGACTCTGTTTCATTTTCCTACTTTCCTTGATTAATTGTTAGACTGTCCATTGACTTTATTATAGTTTGTAAGCTATAGTTCATAGCTTAAGTTCAATTGTATATGACACTGAACAGAAATTATGTGTATCTACTTGATACTGTGCACTGTTCTGATAAGAAAAAGAAAAGGGTAAGGATAAAATTAACCAGCAACCATTTTAGTTAAAAGCTGAGAAAGAATGAATTGATGTTTCTGAACATTTCACTTGGTAATTAGGTTATAATTTCAATTCGAAAACTGACTGACTGCCTTAATTTTCCTATATCAGACCTGTCCTCTGTGTGATGAAAATGTAGGGGAGGATGGAGTCGGGGTTGCACAGAATTCAAGCAAGGTAAATATTGCCCAGCTCAATCTTGGAATCTTTGGGTTCTAGTGTAACCTAGCTCACTCTTGGGTTTAAGAGAACTTGATTCTTACCCAAGTCAATTGGAATATGTTGATAAATGATCTATACTTTCTATAGAGATCTTGGAAGTCTGACAAATCCAGCATCTCGTCGGTTGATTCGGTAGTGTTTGACAAGAAACATCCTGCAAGAGGAAGACATGAACCGGTGCCTGATCCACTTTTGTCACCATTTGTTCGCAATGTGTCTGCTCGAAACTCCAGTGAAGGTTTCTCCAGCAGTGCCTCAGACATTTCCAGTGGAAAAGGGTATGATCCTTCTTTCCTTATGTATTTTGTATGTTTATATAAAGTGAAAAAGAGCATGAGAAACTGATTAAATGTTTTGTATTTTGTATGAACCGGTGCCTGATCCACTTTTGTCACCATTTGTTTGCAATGTGTCTGCTCCAAACTCCAGTGGTACCCAACCTGGTGAAGGTTTCTCCAGCAGTGCCTCAGACATTTCCAGCGGAAAGGGGTATGATCCTTCTTTCCATATGTATCTGTATGTTTATATAAACTTTTGTTTTTCCTTTATAGCCTCTGCTAATCTCCTGTGCAAGGAAATGTTATAAATGTACAAATAAAACTAATTTAACATCTTCACTGGTATCTGCTAAACTCATAATAGTAGTCTATCTCAAGTTATTATCATTGTAACTCATTCGTTGTTTATACATAAAAATAGTGATAATAATACTTCTTATGATATGGGTAATTGTTTAGCCTATGTGATACATTACATATAGTGTGTACATAGTGATACTTTTAAAAATTCTCTATGAGCTGTGGATTTAAAAGACATATTAGGTGGTTTAACAACAATCTACATTCTATTCCTAATGTGACATTCCATATCTGAAACACTACAAACTATATTCTGCTTTGGAATTTTTACTTCATACTTTTCATTTGAAGGTTACTTTGAAAGCTTAGGGAGTTGAGTGAAACAAGGCAAATGTGTATGATATATTTTAGATTGTCAGACTTAGAAATAACCGGAGAGGGGGAGGGGATTTCATTGAGATTCATCTACTCAAATTCCTGTAGATGATTCAATAGAGTATATTCATGAAGCCATCAAAATTACTTCTGCATTTTCCTGCTAGTTCCATCTCATTGTTTAAAGTTAAATGTTCATTCTGATCTATTTTCTGGTTTCAGTAGAAGTTGAATACTGCTGACACTTGATACCCTGTCTTCCTCTGAAACAACTTTATCTAGTCATAAGTAGTAATAGTACCAGAAGGTGGTTGATTTAACTTTTCTGAAAAGATAATGATCTTTGTATCTCAAGTTTTAGTTTTTGTTTTCAAGTATTCTAGTCTGGGAAATTATTTGAATTTGTTTATGAGTGTTTTGTACAGGTATTAAAAATGAAAATTTATTGGTAGTTACATTACGCATGCCAATATGTACATGCATTGACTCCCACTAAAATAGCTTGCATTTCTTGATATACAGTTCTGATTGTTTCTCTGAAGCTCATGCTCCAACTCTAACTTTGCATAACCTACTTTGTTGGTGATTAAGTTGGCAATTTGTAGGACTACACAGTGAGATTTACTCAGCGTGATTATGAAAACTTTCCTTCTGGACTTTGAATTTGTCGATTTGTATGATACCCTTTTAGCAAAAATTACCTCATTGTCAATGTGATAAGAAACCCTTATTAATATCTCCTGATATTTGTTTCACAAGCATGCTCTACTGACAAGCGAATCTATCTTACTCATCCTGTTAAATTTTGCTAGTTAAATATTTTTTTACGAGTAGCAATATCTGAAATGGTAACCATCTTTGTTCCTTTAATACATTACAAAATTTTCTTAATTAAAATTATTTATTGCACTGATAGCGAGGAGGATAAAGGTTTTTGTGTAGATCCTGCATTTGATGCTGGATAAATATAGTAGCAACGGCTGTATACTGTCTTAAAAACAGGGACAGAAATAAGATTTATGAAAAAATTCTCTGCTTAAACTGAGTGCTGAAACGTTGTTGGTGGTTTTCTTTGCAGCTCTGGGACAGATTCGGGTGATGAAGTGGATATTGAAGAGAGAAGGAAGAAGGCATATTTTGTTCAAGAGTTGGTATCTTCAACTTTATTCTAGGAAATATGCATCCTACGACTTACAGACAGTCTTGCGTTCAGGAAACATGCATCCTTGTAAGAAAATAACTGAGTTTTACTATGGTGCAAGAATTTAGAATGGCTAATCTGTTGGATAGTCACAATTGGATGGTTGCCTCGTTTGCAGGCATGCATTATTGAACATCTGAACTTATTTATGGTATATTTTAAACCTATATAGAAGTTAATGTTTTGCATTACTTTATTATCATGGCAAGAACGAGCCATGATTCACCTCTTTTGCTTTTATTACTCGAATTGGGATACGAGGCTTGATTGATTCAGCAGGTTAATCTGATGGTGAACTGGCCAGTATTTTTTAACCAGGTTTTTGTGCAAACCAGTTTAGTCTAGTTTGGTTATCATAACATTCCAACAGGGTGGAACTGATGAGCAACTAATGTTCATATAGAGAGTACTAATTAGTTCCTGCTCAGCTATCTCGAGGTTGAACAATATAGCTTGGCGTAACCGTAACTTTATTATGATACTGATTATTATTTCTATCGTGTTAGAATGAGTTATGGAAAAACCTAGGAAAATCCGCATATGTAGGCATTAGCATTGACTAATCTCGTATGAAAGGATGAGGGAAACTTGAAAATAATCCATATCAAACGCTTATCTGAGAATTTATTCAGGTTTTTGTATCCTTCATGATTATACCACACATTAATCTATTTGCAGCAAATTTGTTTAACTTTATAATTAGGAATTACCAGCTTTGAAGACACATCAGGTGTTAAGGGTGTTTCAATTTGAGTACTAGCAACAAGCCATTATCTTTCTTTCGATTAATTATTTCATGAAATTTAACACCAATGAGTAAAAGTAATTAGGCAAATGTAATAAGATAGTGAAGTAAAACAGTAGTAACAGCAAAGAGAATTGATTTGGGATAGAAAAATATGATGATGGAAGAACAATATGCATCCTAAAAGTAGAAAGTATATAAGAAAAAGGGAAAGGAAAAGAGTATAAAAAGAGATGAAAAATGATGAGAGGCGTGGAGTTTGAGAATTCACTCGACGATGGATTGGATAACGCCAGCACCAACGGTTTTGCCTCCTTCCCTAATGGCGAACCTCATTCCCTGCTCGCAGGCGACGGGGACAATGAGCTCGACGACCATCTTAACACGGTCACCAGGCATAACCATCTTGGACTCCTCGTCCTTGTCGTTCATGATGGAGGTCACCTTCCCCGTCACGTCGGTGGTTCGCATGTAAAACTGAGGCCTGTACCCTGCAAAGAACGGCGAGTGCCTCCCACCTTCCTCCTTCTTCAACACATAAACAATGGCCACGAACTTGGTGTGCGGCGTAATGGTCCCCGGCTTCGCCAGAACCATCCCTCTCTGAATGTCCACCTTCTGAACCCCTCTCAGCAACAGCCCCACGTTGTCCCCCGCCATCGCCTCGTCCAGAATCTTCTGGAACATCTCCACGCCGGTCACCGTCGTGTTCCTCGTTTCCCTCAAGCCCACAAGGTCAACGGTCTCACCAACTTTGACCGTCCCACGCTCCACTCGCCCCGTCGCCACTGTGCCACGCCCGGTTATAGAGAAAACGTCTTCCACGGCGAGAAGGAAAGGGAGGTCGGTTTGGCGCTGCGGAATGGGAATGTAGTTGTCCACTTCGTCCATGAGTTGGTAGATTTTATCCACCCATTCGTTTTCGCCGCGTTTGATTGCGGGGTTCTCCATGAGAGCTTCCAGAGCTAAGAGCGCGGAACCCGAGATGATGGGGATGTCGTCGCCGGGGAACTCGTAGGAGGAGAGAAGCTCGCGGACTTCGAGTTCGACCAGTTGGAGGAGTTCTTCGTCGTCGACTTGGTCCTGTTTGTTGAGGAAGACCACCATGTTGGGCACGCCCACTTGTTTAGCTAACAAGATGTGTTCTTTCGTTTGGGGCATGGGGCCGTCGGCGCCGGAGACCACCAGGATGGCGCCGTCCATCTGGGCAGCGCCGGTGATCATGTTCTTGACGTAGTCGGCGTGGCCGGGGCAGTCCACGTGGGCGTAGTGGCGGTTTTCGGTTTCGTATTCGACGGTGGCGGTGTTGATGGTGATGCCGCGGGCGCGCTCCTCCGGGGCCGCGTCAATCTCGTCGTACTTCTTGGGGGCGCTGTTGCCGAGGGCGGCGAGAGCCATGGTGAGGGCGGCGGTGAGGGTGGTCTTGCCGTGGTCCACGTGCCCAATGGTGCCGATGTTCACGTGGGGCTTTTTGCGCTCGAACTTGCCGCGCGCGGCGCGGACAGTGAACTGGCGGCGGTGGGTGGTCGTGGAGGGGGTGCGGCGGAGGATGGTGGAGGGTTGGAGGAAGGAGGAGGATAGAGGGGTTAGTTTATGGGTGGTGGTGGTGGTGGAGGTGGAGCGGAAGGGTGTGGAATTTAGAGAGGATGAAGGAGAAGAAGAAGAAGAAGAAGAAGAAGATGCATGTGGGAAGAGTATGAGTTTGGAAGAAGCTGTTGCTGAAGAAAGTGCCATTGTTTTGGAGAATGTGGATTGCAGAGAGTGAAGAGAGAAGAAGAGGATTGTGTGAGTGTAAAGTATTATGTGTTTGTGTTGTGTGTTATCTGGTGGTGTTGGTGAGAGTGTGTGGATGGATAAAAGATGGCCTCATATCACTTCTATCCTTTTTCTGCCTCAATTTTGGGAGGATCATATTATTCTCCCATTCTCTCTCTTTTTTATGTTAATCCAAGTCAAATGCATACGAAGCTAAGATTTTGTATGAATTTTGTATTTAACATTTTCAGTTGTTTACTTTTGTTGCTATATATGCATGGTACTGTTCGTATAGTTTTATAAAACTACTTACATATTTATGAAAAGACATATAGTTAAATTTAATTGAATGGGAAGGATGTGAACTTAGAAGATAATTTTTATTTTTAAATATTATTATTCAAGTATGAAACTAATATAATTGTGTATATTTTAAAATTACGTATACATGTGATGAATACATTAATTTTGGTTTTCTTAGAGAGTAACTGAAAATAAGTCTACTATTTTAGATAAGACTTATCGAATTAAGATTAATTTTTTCTTAATTGAAATTATTGTTTAAATTTATATTTTAAACTTATTTTTTCACTTTTCTTGTTTCTAGCCATATGTAAAATAGATTGATGATGACATTTTAATTGAAAAAATAAAATATTTGAAGTATAGAAAATTACGAGGAAAGAGGAGTAGACAGTTTCTCTAGATAGTCTCATTAGATCATCTATTAGGTAGTCTTCTTAGATCATCTACAATCATTTTGAAGAAGAAAAACATAAATTATATGATTTTATTATCTTTTTTAAGAAACAAATTTTAAATTCAATCAAATCTTACACGTCCATGTTTTTCATATCTTCTACAAAGATAATTCACTAGAATCCTTATTTGATATACAGTAATCTTTTTTAAAATTTTCTATAATAAGTCTCGCAACATATTCAATTATATTGGACCTGATCAATAAAGATCCAAATTGTATATATGGAGGTAAGCATGAACGAAAATTTGAAAATAAGATAATCTGTAACGGATAAAGAAACAATTTGTATTTAGGTGGATTGGAATAATATATCTGGGACAGAATCTGGGATCTAAAATTCATAAAGAAAAGATATTTATTGTAACACTAATTTATATAACTATATACATTAAATATTTTCCTATATTTAAATGCAAATGTATGATGGAGATAAGAATCATTTATCAAATTACAACACTAAATTCAATTTTAATACATATATTCTAAAATCTAATCTTCTACCTCCTTATAAAGTGAGTTCATGAATTTGCAATTAATCATGCATATCACTATATTCAGATCATATTTCACTAACTAATTCATTATTTTAACTATAAATTAATTTATGGATGTAGATATCAAACTAGTATCCAACAAGTATTAGAGATTTTATATTGATTAAGATTAAAGTCAAATTATTATATAAAGTCTTCCAAATTAGTTTTTTTTATATTGAGTTAAACATAAATCTATTTATTAAGATGATTTCATAGTCTATCTTAATCAAATTCATTAAGACTATTGTGTCACCATTATAGAAGTTTTATTCAACTACTCACAAATATTTAATCTCTTACTTGAGATGTCAATTTTTTAAAGTGAAGAGGTGTATTGAAGATTCTACAACTATGATTAAGGTCAAATCATAATATATATAAACTCCACCTTATTAGCTAGTTTTGTGATGTTGAGTTAAACATAAACTCATTTACTAAGAGTAAGAGACTCATTGAGTCTTCTGAAATACTGAAATTAAGTATATTTTATTAAAAACTGACATTTAATATATTCTCAACACAAACACACTTTAAGTCTGCAAATCACATTTATATTCATATGTTCACATATGTATTTTAGATATATAATGAACTTTTCATAAATATCTAGTCTTTCAAATTTTAATCAACAAACTTAGACACACCTCAAGTAAAAATGATTAAAGAAAACAAATAAAAAAACATATCAAAATTTGCTCTAGAACTTCTAAGTACTTTAATAAGCATAACAACAATTTTAACATTAATACTTCAAAACTCATATATCCCAAATTCAAAATACGCATAATACAATCATATCTAAAATACTTAAATATGGAAAACATTTACTATATTCATTCAATTTCAACTCAAAATATATATATTCAAACAAAAATATTATTGCACAATAGAAAGATTATAATATTAAATAAAAACTCTTATATATAGAGAGATATGAAAACATAATAATATCAAACAATTATATATATCACAAAACTTAAGAATATAAATATTCATGTAGACTTTTAATACAGTATTCAACAATGAAAATTTTAAAATCGAAGAAAAGAAAATATTAGCAAAAACATGCGAAGAAGGAACTGTAAAAAGAGCTTGACAGATCTTCCTCGATTAATTGTTTTACAAATTTTTTATTCTTCCGTAACTGTTCATCCAAAGGAAGAGAAGGTTCTCTTTTATGATTAAGCTTATTACATTGCATGTCATTTATGAGACAATAAATAATTTTAAATATTATATGTATATTTCCTCAAATTCGTTTTTTTATGCATCTTTTAGTTTGAATCTGTTACCTTGGGGTCAAATAACATATTAAATTTATGATGAATTTAATAAAATTTATAATAATTATATATATATAT
>Ga0123340_1005266_pt1 | contig 12285 bp, 5 predicted proteins | sample SirMexnodulemix_FD_89961 | JGI IMG/M metagenome (GOLD analysis project Ga0123340, IMG submission 89961) | Root nodule microbial communities of legume samples collected from Mexico - Siratro Mexico nodule mix | ecosystem: Host-associated > Plants > Roots > Nodule | place: Mexico: Nepantla... | reverse complement strand
ATTTATATATCAATTAAATTATGATACATATAATCTTTAAAAAATATTATAAAAGTTAATTGATTTATTGTGAATAGCGATTTTTAATTATTTAAAGATATATATAAATTTTACATGTATAAACTATTTATTCTTCCTATAAATTGAGTATGCTATGATATTCAATGCTGGTCTTGTTTTTAAAAATTGATTTAATACCTTGTTTCTTGTTTACATTTTTGTCAATGCAGATCATTCCGAACTATTATTACGTATTTGAAGTGTAAATACTAAGAATAAATATTTTTTTAGGATTGAATTTCGGTCTTTATAAATTCTTTTTTATAGTAAAGTGTTAAAAAGTAAACAGTATATATTTTGTTTTATTGGTGGAATTCATGTTCGGGTACAGAGATAAGTACTTTGCTTTGTCTGTATTGCCATTGTTGAATAACCTTTTATGGACGTCAAAATATACTAGGTGTCCAAGTAAAATATTTTTTTTTATTATTTATAATATTTTTCGTATTTTACACCCTATAACATTTATGTAGAATATCTGATTTTTCTTATTATTTTTATAATATCAAGATGTGGGATTTCAAAAATTAAAATTTAAGTCTAACTTAACTTTATGTGAAATCTCAATAAGTGGAATTTAAATCTAACTCAACTTAAGTAAAATTTAAGTCTAACTTTTAAATTATTTAAGCCTAACTCAACCTTACAATTTATAAACTATTGATAAGTCTTATATCTAATTGATGTGGGATTTTAAGAAGTAAAATTTAAGCCTAACTCAACCTTACAATGTGGGATCTCAATAAGTGAAATTTAAGCCTAACTCAACCTTACAAACTGGCTTGTAAGGTAAGGTTTGCATTCATTTATAAACTATTGAAAGACCTTATCTCTAGTCGATGTGGGATCTCCAACACACCCACTCTTCACACTGAGATTGCTCAACTCGTGAGTGAGACTATATTGTTTAAGAGTGGTCCAATAGCGGCGTGATAGCGGGTGGCCCAAAAAATGTGCTAGGATAAACTCTAATACCATATCAAGAAGTGGAATTTAAGCCTAACTCAACATTGCAAACCGGCTTGTAAGGTGAAGTTTGTACCTATTTATAAACTATTGAAAGATCTTATCCTTAATTGATATCTTGCTTAAAATTGGATTTTATTTTCAATTATAGTTGAAATTTAATTAATTAATGCTCCAAGCTTTTAAAGAATGATATTTATGTAACTATACCACATTTTGTTTCTCAACCACTTAAAAACTTAGTCTTTGTTCATCAATACTCTCATCATTCAAGTTATCTTGGAACATGGTAATGTTTATGTTCTTATAGTATTCACTAAAACTTTATGACCTTTCATGAAATTGTGGAAGGTTCAAATGTATCTCCTTATCTCCTTCTTACAAGGAATAAACCACTTATATTTGTGATTTTTAAATTCATATCAAAAGTGTATGGGATTCTCATGCCTCACCCATAATTCATGAAAGTTTTTGTTTTACCGTGACATTACAAAGTTCTCAAACTCTAAACTAGAATTATTAATTATTAATTTAAAATTACCGAATAAATCTTATTATAATCACAAATATTACTTTATACGATTTAATATTACATGTACACTGAATCGTCACAATAAAAAAAATTATTAATGCATTTTTAAATATAAATATAAAAAATAATATAATAATTAAAAATAGATAGTTATAAAACATGACATCAAATAAAAGAAGTTATTAAAATATTAATAATAAAATAGACTAGCCATATGAAGAATAAATTAGAAGTTGTAAGTTTAGATATTATGACTAACAACTTTTAAAAGAGTATTATTAGTTAGAGAGATAATTTGATCACTAAACCCGATTACTTTAATAAAATAATCATATAAAGTTGTCAAATAAGTTAAAATAACTTGGTTCATATGTTCAAAAACCCTTACAAAAGGTTTGATTTCTCCGTGAGTGTGCTGAATTGATCGTTAGTGATAGTATCGGTTTATTTTGGCGGATAAATACGTTGGTATTTTATAGTTTCTAGAAGAAAACAAAATTCAAAGAATGGTTTAGAGAAGAAGAGGGAATAGAGTGTAAGTTACAGAGTATATGGTGTTGAATTATTTAATTGCAGAGGAAAAGACACGGTGGCGGCTGATGTAACACTAGTACATATTCTACACCCTCACAAGATTAGGGTCTACAACTTAGACAAAGATAGGTTATTGGAATGCAGAAATACACTGTATTCAACCTCTTTTTCACTTATTCCCCGGGCCCTACCATCATTTTTTTTTATGTCCTCACTTTTTTCCCAATTTCCTAATAACGCCATCTCATTAAATATAAAATCAAATATAAGTTGTTTTAATCAAGTATTTCTAGTTCTTATCTAAAATTCATTATATATATATATATATATACAGAAGGGGTCACAGTAAGCTTTTCAAATATACGTGTGCATGGACAGAAATTATATGCTTTATTTCAATATCAATAATAAAATTTATTAAGAACTGAAATTATGAGTGGTACACGTGTTGCAACAAAAGAGATAAGGATGCTTTTAAAACAATCAAAAAAATAAGTCATATTTTAAGCAATTGGAACAAAAAAATTCTGATCTTATATGCATGCTCATATACAATATTTAAAAGCTTATTCGATTAATTTGAAAAGTTTAGCCCTTATTGTATTAATGAGTTTTTAGAAAATCATATAATTTCTAAAAAAAGTTAAGTCAACTTTGAATAAAAAGTTGTTGTTATTATATTAATATCATGTCATACGAATAATTTTATTTAAAATAAAATTTCACTTGACCTAAACTTTTGTCTAATTTGAAACAATCGATGTTCCAAAATATTATTATTAAATCTGGGTTTGTCTTGTTCTAAATTAGCTATATCAAGGATTAGGGATGAATAAAAGATCTATCATTCGTGGGTATAAGTTTTTTCTCACCCACATATTTAATGAAGGAGGAGGATATCATGTTATCGCATATTAAATAGTAATTGTAAAATAAAAGTATCCACGTATATACGCAAAATATGTAAGGGGATAGTTGGTACCCTAAAAAAAGGACAACACTGAATCTACCCTAAAAAACGACAACAACAATAAATGCGATTTTTAAAAGTGTGATTAAAATATTACTAATTGGATCGAATAAGTACAAGACATTATCAAAATTTTCATTAGAAAAAACATGCAATGAGACTCTGCTGTGCTCATGGAACACCGAAGCGTGAGAGAAGAATTAATAGTTTGCATATTTGCATATTTCACTGATAACAATTTAAATTTATTTTTTTATAAATAAAATTCTATGCAATTAAAATAAATAAATAAACAGAAGCAAGGCAGAGAAGTGAAATGTTTGGCGTTGTATGCCAACATGTGGGAAACGCCACACGCTGATTGATGCTGACACAATTCCTTTGCTAAAACTATCATGCGTATGCGTATGGAGTTGCGTATATATATAATCATTAATTAAACAAAAAAAAATAAAATGTATTTGATATCTCATATTTCTTTAGCAAAATATTGACAAAATTATACTTGATATTTTAAGAGCGGATGAGTTAATTTGAAAAATTTATGTAGTGTATCATAAAAAATGTAATAAAGACAAATGTTAAAAAATGTACCCAAATAAATTCACTCCAAATTTTAAAGGCCAGCTCAGCAGTACCTTATTTTCCATTGGAGGAGTTGGCCACGTGGCTTAATTATTATTTGACTCACGTGCCAAAATTAGTTAATAGACTTATCCTTTTTCATGAAGCCAAAGCGATTTACTACAAAATTAGGCACAATAGCTTTCTCATTTTAATACAGGCAACATGGCGATAAATTCATCCTCCTTGCCCAACAAAATAAACTTCCCCTATTCATTATAACTAACTTATTCATTTTCCAATTCCCACGATTTTTCTAGTCCTTTTCCTTCTTCCTTCTTCCTTCTTTTCCACGGGTATATAAGAGACCCCAATGCAATCCCTTAGATACGTTCACTCACACTCCAAACCAACCACAAATTTAGTCACACTTAACTAGCTGCCACTCCAATATTTTTCCTTTTTCCAACTTCTAAATTCTCTATTCATTTTACCAGATGGATTTAGCTTTGGATTTAGATTTTAATTCTCATCTTTTTCCAAACCAAAACCTTAACTTCTTCGAAACCGCCGCGGACCCTTTTTCTTGGGACTACAATTTTGACGACATCTTCAACTTCAGCGACGACCAAACCAAGGAATCATCGTCGGCGTCCAACGTTTCCGGCTCTGTGGGCAGCGTCGAGTTACAAGAAGTGTCGTCCAACAACACAACCTACGAAGAGGAAGCGAAAGAAACAGAGGCAGTGGCGGCGCCGGCGGCGCCGAAGGAGGGTAGGATGTACAGAGGAGTGAGGAAGAGGCCGTGGGGGAAGTTCGCGGCGGAGATAAGGGACTCGACCCGAAACGGCGTTCGGGTATGGATTGGAACGTTCGACACGGCGGAAGCGGCGGCTCTGGCTTACGACCAGGCGGCGTTCTCGACAAGGGGGTCTCTGGCGGTGCTGAATTTCCCGGAAGAAGTGGTGAGAGAGTCCCTGAAAGACATGGCGAGTAAGCCTTGGGAGGAAGGTTCTTCCCCTGTTTTGGCGCTGAAGAGAAAGCACACTATGAGGAGAAAATCGAGTTTGAAGAAGAAGAAGAAAAGCAAAAACGATGGCAGGGACGAGTTACAGTTCTGCGCCACTTCGCAGAATGTGCTTGTGCTAGAAGATTTGGGTGCTGAGTATTTAGAACAGCTTTTGAGTTTGAGTTATTAGCCTCTGTTTCTGGAATTGTTCATAAACAAACTTTTGTCTTCTGATTCTTTCATCACTGGATCAAATGTAATATTCGGCTTCCTACTTTCTCCTTTTTACTCTTTATTCAGTTCATCCTTCTAAAAATTTTGTTCATGATTATCCTTTGTCTGCTAATGTGATCATATCTACTGATACGGATATAGGTATAAACAGTATCTATTTTTAGATTCCGTACAAGATACTAATAAATATGTATATATATTATTCTCGTTTTCGGACATGTCACATTCTAATAAATTAACTAACATTTATATAGTTTTTATTTGATAATTTAATTTAATATTTATATAATAATAATAATAATAATAATATCGTTTTTTATTTAGTATTGAATAAAAAAATATAATTTTAATATTAAATTCTTAGATAAATTGTTTTATAGTCAAACATAAAGTTGTCGTATTTTAGTGTTATCAATTGTTTTTCCATTTCTGAAATATTTGAGATTTTATTGTTTTCATATAAAGATTTTTGCATGATAACTTATAAACATGGGCTTCTCTTCTCCCAAACTGGCAAAATATTTTCTTCTCTCATCCTTTCTAGATTTACCTTCGTACATATTATCATAGATGTTATCGTTGTACAGTAAACTTTGGATAAGTTCCTAAAGAGGCTGTTCTCTTATCTATGACAAATTTATTTTGTTCGTGCACTTCGTCTTTTAATGCTATAATTTGGTTGTTGGGTTGATTCGTGATTTATTAATTGAACTTTCTGAGGTTTTTTTCTCTTTTAGATTTTTCAACATGTTCTATGATATTCTTTACAACTATATCACTCGTTTTGTAGAAGTAAAACTTTATGATCGTGAGAAAAAATATTACTCAATTTTTTTTTACACAAATGACGTAAGATGGTGTAAGGCATATTTTATTTGGCCAAGGAGATCTTATAGTATTCTTATATGAGTTTATTATAGCTTTATTGATTACGAAAGTAGGAATTAGTTAGGGAGATCTCTACCATCGGTTTATTAATAATATATTCTCTGTCATAAAATAAATTTATATTCTTTGACTATCGATAAATTAAACATCACTAAGCGGTAATAATAACGTAAATTTTTAATGTACATCAGTTGCTTTCCTCGATGGGATTCTTGAAATAAAATATTATAAAATTTCATTTTAATGGTGACAAATTAACAAGGCTCAGATAATAATCTGGTTCTTTCAGTTTACCTTATCTCACCCTTTCAAATGAAATGGTTGGCATAGTTCATTTTTTTATGTTATCTTAAAAGTATTAGTGCAACGATGATAATGGATTAACACAATTAAGTTTACCTAGATTTTAATTTTTTTTTTTTTATTTTTTATATATTAAACCAAACATAATACAGAAAACTTAAGATTGTATTCATAATTTTTTTCATATTATTAATATTATTTTTATCCACTAATTATAAGTTCATAAATTTTTCAAGTAATATATTATAAATTGAATAGTTAAAATTATAATTTAACATTATAATTAACTAATTTTTTTTCATATGGATTAATGGGTTAACTTAATTTCTTGCGTTATAATTGAGTTGTGGGTAAGTCAAGTCCAATTTTTTAGTCAATAAAAAAGTTTATTTCGATCTAATTCAACCCGAATCCATGTAAATTAGATTAATAATGAATTTGGATATATTTCAATAACTTTAAATAAAAACATAAAAGCAAAGAGGAAAGAGACTATAACAATATCTAACCATAAGGACATGTCAAAGATTCATAGTCCCATGCTCCATAATTTGTGTCCTGTCCTCGAAGGCTTCATCTACTTGTTTCTTCGTTTTATTAAAGGGTTTTCGTCTAATAGTTATATATATATATATATAATAAACAAGTGTGTCCTATACACATTGAAGGAATTCATATTAGTTAATATATACGAATTCTTAGATCAAATACTTCATTAAATAAAAAATAATAGTTAATAATTACAATGTACTGTTTTTTTGTTGTAAAGTGAAATGTTACAATTTAATTATAACATAATGTGATTGTGATTTGTTTTGTTAAAATTTACCTCATTTCATAAATTTTTTTTATTTTTTTAAGAGAAAATAGAGAAAATGTACAAAGGCTTATTAAGATGTTGAATTAAAAGTCTCTCATATTTTTTTTATGAAGAAAATCATTCCGTTAATAACTTAGTTTCACTTGACATTGAAAATATGTTAGATTTTAAGTGATATAATATTTTGTCTATTATTTTTAATTTAAACTTTTTTTCATAATAGATTGTTACTCCCAATATTTCTTTGATATAAATTTTATATAAAATTTGCTATATTCTTTCTTTACATGAATTTTATATAATTCTCTATACTCTTATTTTGCTTTCTTTATATGTTTCATATAATGGAATATAATTAGTAGATTATTGAGTTTTATAAAATAAAATATTCTAAAATTAAATAAAAAAGCCCTTTAACTTACAATATAAAATAAGTAATGTAGCATAATCGTGTTTCTATTAATAATCCTCCAGTAAAATTCAAATTTAAATTTATAACATTGTTTTTATACTAATTATTGAATGGAATATTTATCTCTAATTAAAAATATTAAAAAAAGCAACCTAATTTAATGTATAATTAATCCTGTACGAGAAAATCACACATTGTAATGTTACTTTTAATTGACATTGGTACGAGAGTCTTCTTCTAGAGGTAATAAAACTTTGCCATTGACTTGTTCAAAATTGTTTCTAATGGATTCAATCCAAACCATTTAATATGTTTAGGTGGGAGAGTTGCTCAATCAAAACAAAAATAAATGAAATTAATTGTGGTAGGTCAACAAATTAAAAGAAAAACATTTAAATAAATTTTATCTTTAAAAAATACAAATATATATTGAAAATTATATATATTAACTTAAAAATTTGACATATTTTGTTGAGTTCATAGGTTCAATTTAAGAATTAAAAAGAGTAAATTAAAAAGTTGAGTAAAATGTCAATCTAACAGGGTAAATTACAAAATGAGCAAAATACAAACAGAGACCGAACCGAATTACTCATTTATAATTTTTATTACTTTTTCTTTGTTCTACATTTTTTATTTATTATAATCTCTTATATATTCTCTTTATCTTATGAATAATTGCATGTATAATTTACTTATTTATCTATAAAACATGAAAACAAATTATAATTTACCTTTTTTTTAAAAAAAAAAAAAAAAACAGGGGTCAGCGCCCCTACCCCTAAAGTAAGTTGGGTCCGTGGACTGAAAGAAATATGCTATGTTTTTAAAATTTAGGATGACTTTATTTTGCTTCCAAAATTAAAAATTGATATTTATAATATCTGTAATTTGGAAAAATGTTTTAATCATTTTTCCCTAATAATAGTAAAGATTTCACTTACATGGTAAGTGAGTTGCAAGATAATAATTTACTTTGATTAATTACCTTTTTATTATAAGACATGTTATTACGTGCTTATTTTTATTTTAAATCTAGAAAGAGTTTGGGAGCTGACAATAGAATAATTCTTCAAAATTATAAAGACTGAAAATATAATTCTAAATTTGAAGAAATCTTAATCACAATTTGAACAAACTTTATAATCTTTAACTCTTAGGCTAGCAAGAAAATTAACAAAAATAGTATTATCTTTGTGAATAAGTTTAATGTCAACTATCTATACTAATCAATATGTTATTCTAAATGATTTTATGAAGGTGTAGTTCAAATAAATCATCTTAAACTTGTAAAATATAGTGATTTTTCTTATCATATTCTTCCAATAAGAATAAAATTTTGAAATGGTTTATTAAATACAATTTCACATATAATAAGATAATTTTGTGAAAAATATCATGTTAATTTGACATTTCTAAGCCCATCAAGAAATTGGAAATATGTATTAAACTTTGTTGTGGCAACATATAAATTTTCGATAAAATTATTGATATAAAGTTTAATTATTTCGAAAGTCGCATGTAAATCCATTCCTAATTTGTTGATCTAGTGTTTTGTTTTTTTAAATTGACAATTTATCAATACTAAAATATTTTAAAAGTTATAAAATTAAATATTATACCTTTTTTAGTGTAAATAAACATTCAAATAAAACAAATATGATCCAAACTAATTTTGACATATATTTCAATTAAATTAATATCTAGAATGGGGATCTAATAAATAGTTTTGAGTTTGAGTTCTAAATATGTTGATATAAGTTTTAAATAACATTGCGTCCCATGATTCAATCAACATAAATTAAATAGAGTCTTAGTTTATATTTAATAAGTAAAAGTAAGACTGAAAAAATGGAAGAGACAGGGAAAGGTATACCGTGAGAGTGAAAATAAATAATTTTATATTAATAAAATAATATAATAAAATTTCAATTTTTGAAGTTAAATTCTTTTAATTATTATAACAAGATTTTGTTTTTTATTTTCACTAAAGTGAAGGAATTTTTAAAACTTATTTTCTATTTATTTTTATTAATCTATATTATACATATTTTTCCTATTTTCTTTTTATTTTATTTCATTTTTTCAATCTTAAATATCACCCATAGAATTAAAATGAGTTGGGCCGTGGACTTTCCCAATTTTTTTATAAGAATACTATTCGCACTGCCATTTCACCTCTTCATATTGTTTCAATTACAAAATACTTCAAGAAAAAACTAGTTTTCATTGTTTTTTTATCATTTATATCAATTCGAAATGGAAAACTAATTTTTTTATGCATTTGATACAAAGATAGATACCGTGAAAGGTGTTTTAGTAAAAGAAATATCTAAATTTTAATAGTGATTGCTCTTCGTGTCAGTATCATGGGCTTTGATGGATTGCAGTTTATTGTAACTTGGGCAAAAACTTCTTGCACCCATAATTTTTTACCTGCACAGAAAATATTTTTCAGAACATAATTTTATGTAAATTATATATTTGAATTTTTTTAAAAAAATATATATATATTTTGAAATATAAAATTTACAGTTCAGAAAAAAAAAATTCTGAAACTTATTTTTACAAAATATATTCTAGAACTTATTTTCAGGGTGTATTATATAAAGGGTATTTTTGAGTTTTTGAAATTTATGAGCTGCAGGTTACAAATGACGAGGTGCAAGAAGATTTTGCCTGTAAACACTCGGCCCAGCCTACGTAGTTGAAATTTGGGCTAATTTTAGAATCGATAAAGACTAAAAAAAAGGGTAAAATGGATTAATGGAATTGAAACCCGAAACAAAAAGAGATTCACTACAACTCTTTCGAAAATTTATACCTTATGTACACTAATCTTTTGAGAGACCCTATTTACACTCTTTAAAACGAGTAAATTTGAATAGGTATGAAAATGTTAACATTATAATTTCTATCATTGGATAAAATATATTGAAAACATCGTTACTCTACAAGTTTCATTTGTAATTTAGCAAATTCTAGTTTTGCTTAGTGTTTAAAAAAAAAAGGAGTGTAAGAAATTAGGAACTATTTGATTTTAGATTTTATTTTATTTTTTAATTTTTTCTCAATTAAGAAAATAAGATATAATTTTTATTTCACCTTTTCTTCTTGAAAATATTTATATATAAAATGGTGAAAATAATTTTGATCTTTATTTTTTAGCAACACCGATTTTATTTCGTGAATGTATTTATTTTAGGGCAACATGATTCAATGTCAGTTTAGTCGGATCTGAAGTTTATTTTAAACGATTTAAATTAGAAAATAGACTTAGTATTAGGATAGATTCAAATTATTATTTTGAGTCATACCAACCCAATATCTTAATATATTTTAAAATATAATATTTTATTTAAAATATTATATTTAAAACTTTTTATTTTAGTGTGTATATCATATTTTATTTATAATAAATTTATGAACTTTAAAATATTTATTTACAAAATATATTTTAATTTAATTTAATTTTTTATTTTTCTGTTTAACCAAATATAATGGAAAAATTAATATAATACATTCTATTACATAGTTGGATGAACTCAAATTTGTCTTCATTATTTTAGATTTTAATTGAATAAAAAAGTTTTAACGTTTTTGTGGTTCTTTAGTATACATATTTGATGATGAGTTGTTAATAATGATTCTATGAAAAAAGAATTATATGTTAAACAAAACATAGTTACATTTAAAAGTGAATTGAGAGTATGTAGTATCTTAGGGGCAGATTGAAAGTGAAAGGGAATTGGTTACAATCATATTAATTTATATGTTGGATTTGTATTTTGTTTGAAAATATGTAATTATTTGTTTATTAATGAATTCGATGAATTTAAATTGAATGAGTGTTTATGTATTATATGATGTAGTGTCAATGTTTGTGAATGATGTGGTGTGTGATAGAGACTACCCGTGTTATTGTATCCTGACTCTACTAGTCATCATAGATGAAGATGACTAGGTGGTGAAAGTCGAAGGAGGTTCAATCTTGACTCTACCAGTCATTCGAATCATCATAAATGAAGATGACTAGGTGGTGAGAGTCGAAGGAGGTTTAATCTTGACTCTACCAGTCATTCGTATCATAAATGAAGATGACTAGGTCGTGAGAGTCTAAGGAGGTTCATATGACTACGCCATGGTGTGAAACAAAATCGGTTGGACCAGATCATATGGATTAATAGATTGACATGACTGCGCTATGATGTGAAAAAGAACCAGTCAGACTAGATTATATGGGTTAAGGGATTCATATGACTGTGCTACAGTGTGAAAAAGAACCGATCAGACCAGATCATATGGATTAAGTTTATATGACTGCGCTATGGTGTGAAAAAGAATCAGTTAGACCAGATCATATAGATGAAAATGTATATATGATTGCGCTACAGTGTGAAAAAAGAACCTGCCAGACCAGATCATATGGGTGTCTAATGAGTGTTATGTGTCATTGATAATGTGATGTATGAGATGAAATACGAAAGCTTGATTTGTTGTTTGGTTGAGATAAAAATCCAATTTATGAAAATATATATATTTTTAAACTCTCTAGCTTACCCTTCATTTTGTATGGTGTTGTTTTTGTTTTTTATATGCGTTGATTGTGTATTACACGGGAGTAGAGAATTTGACAAGTGAGGTGACTCCTTAGTGAGCTGATGAAGAAGTTTAATTTTATTTTATTTTATTTTGTAATTGTACAAAGACAATTTTACTAAATTTTATGTTGAAAAATATATTTTGAAATATATGATGAATGTATAGATATTTATATTTATAGGTTTATTATATAATTTCTATGCAATAAATTTTTTAATACATGAAAAATATAGGATGTTACAAATTACCTTCGAACTGTAAATAATTATTTACGAAAAATTTGTATATCTATAAATAATTTAGCTATAAATTTGTTTGTAGATGATGTTAATATTTTATTATTCATATTATTAATATTGTTAATGTTATTATTATTATCATTAAAATTATT